>Ga0334722_10000498_pt1 | contig 57645 bp, 57 predicted proteins | sample C3_bottom_MG_FD_207210 | JGI IMG/M metagenome (GOLD analysis project Ga0334722, IMG submission 207210) | Sediment microbial communities from Yellowstone Lake, YNP, Wyoming, USA - C3_bottom | ecosystem: Environmental > Aquatic > Freshwater > Lake > Sediment | place: USA: Wyoming | collected... | reverse complement strand
GTTGGTGTCGCTGTCGAAATTCATGTCCCACACCTGGGAGGCGATCAGCGAGCGCGGCAGCACCTCGCCCTGGCGCCGCAGCAGCAGTTCGAGCAGCGCGAATTCCTTGGCGGTGAGATCGATGCGCTTGCCGGAGCGCGTCACGCGGCGGCGCAGGAGGTCCAGTTCCAGGTCGGCAATCTGCAACAGTTCCGGTTCGCTCGCCTTGCCCCGGCGCAGCAGCGCACGCACCCGCGCCAGCAGTTCCGAGAACGCGAACGGCTTGACCAGATAATCGTCGGCGCCGAATTCGAGGCCCTTTACCCGGTCCTCGACCTGGTCGCGGGCAGTCAGGAACAGCACCGGCAGGTGTTTGCCGTTGTGGCGGATCTGCCGCAGCACTTCCCAGCCGTCGAGCTTGGGCAGCATCACGTCCAGCACCACCAGATCGTAGTCGTCGGTTAGCGCCAAGTGCAAGCCGTCGACGCCGTCGCGCGCCAGGTCCGCCACGAAGCCGGCTTCGGACAGGCCCTGCTTCAGATAGTCGCCGGTCTTTTGTTCGTCTTCGACGATCAGGATTTTCATCGCTTTTCCTTGTGGCAGTGATCACACCCGCCAATTGTGCGCGCGGCCAGCCCCAATTTCCGAAGATTACAAACTTGTAATGGCGCTGTCAGCCATTTGTAGGGTACCTGAAAACAAAATGCACCCTAGCTGCAGTTTATTCAAACCAAGACCATTGTGAACCTGAAAGGAGGTTGATCATGAAACTGAAACAGACGCTGATTCTGACGGCTTTGACGACTGCGCTCAATGGCGCATTTGTCGCCAACGCCGCCGATGAAAAGCCGGCAAAGGACGTAAAGGCCGAAAAAGCACAGCCAGCAAAAAATGACAAACGTCCCGATGCCGCGGAGCAGAACAAGCAGGGAACTCCGGGGAAGATCGAAGACTCGTGCTGCCGCAATCCGTCGCCCACGGGCAAAAAGTCGGCTCACGACCATCGCTAGAATAACTCAAGCATGCAGCGATTCCAGCGGCGCGAGCCGCCATGTCCGAAAACCCATCGACGATGAATATAAGTGATCCAAGCGGGCAGGGCCATTCACCGGACAGCGCCTGGACCCTGGCTTTCCTCGCCTGGATGATCGCCAGCGCGTCGACGCTGGGTGCCCTGTTTCTCAGCCAGGTCATGGGTATCGCTCCCTGCGTATTGTGCTGGTACCAGCGCATTTTCATGTTCCCGTTGGTCTTGGTCCTGCCAGCCGGACTGTTTCCGTTCGATGCGCGGCTGGTCCGTTATGTCTTGCCCCTCGCCCTGGGGGGCTGGGTGATCGCGATGTTCCATGTCCTCGTCGTAGCGGGCATCGTTCCGGAAAAAATCAGGCCCTGCGCGCAAGGTATTCCCTGCAAGGACCAGGTGATCGAATGGTTCGGTTTCCTGACGATACCGATGCTGTCGCTGATCGCCTTTTCCCTCATCGGCTTGCTGCTCGTATCTACTCACCTCAAGGCATCCAAATGAAAGCAGACGTTCAAGCAATTAAGGCAGTCCAAAGTAGAAGGACCGTGTTCATTATTTCCGCAATCGTGCTGTTGGCCGTCTTTGTGCTGGGCACGCTCGTATACAATCGAGACAAGCTCGACAAGGGGACGAAGGTAGCCGAGCAGAACCTGGCCTTTCTCGTGCGCGAGCATTCGCCCCGGCTGGGCCCGGCGGAAGCCAAGGTGCACCTGGTCGAGTTCATCGATCCGGCCTGCGGGACCTGCCGCGAGTTCTATCCCCTGGTCAAGGATCTGATGAAGGCGAATCGCGATAAGGTACGCCTGTCGCTGCGCTACGCGCCGTTCCACGCCGGATCGGACAATGTGGTGAGGATCCTCGAGGCCGCGCGCAAACAGGACAAATTTTGGCAAACACTGGAAGCCGTCCTCGCCTCTCAGCCTTACTGGGCGCCGAATCACAAGGCAGAGCTGCAATTTGTATGGCCGCAGCTGGGCAACCTGGGACTCGACCTGGAGCGGATCAAGCGCGACATGTACGCGCCGGAGATCGACCGCATCATCGCGCAGGATCTGGATGACGCTAAGGCGCTCGGTGTCACCATGACTCCGGAATTCTTCGTAAACGGCCGGCCCCTGCCCGACTTCGGCTACGAGCAGCTGCGAAAGTTGGTCAACGATGCGGTGGCAAAAGCCTATTGACCGGAGTTATCCGGGGAAAGAAGATGAAGCGTGTTAGAGCTATCCTCCTAGCGGCAATTTTTGGACTTTCGGCGCCCCTTTCTGCGCATTCGCAGCAGACTGTAATCGAGGTCTACAAGAGCCTCTACTGCGGCTGCTGCACAGACTGGATCAAGCATTTGAAACTGAATGGCTTCACCGTCAAGGCGCACGATGTTGACGACGCCTCCGTATATCGCGCCAAGTTCGGCGTGCCATACGAACTCGGCTCTTGCCATACCGCCCGGGTAGGCGTGTACGCGATCGAGGGACACGTGCCGGCGCGCGAAATCAAGCGGCTACTGGCAGAGAAACCCAAAGCGAAAGGTATAGCGGTGCCGAGCATGCCCTTGGGCTCTCCCGGAATGGAAGGCCCGCGCAGCGATCCGTACGAGGTGCTGCTGTTCCAGGCGGACGGCAAGTATGCCGTCTACCAGAAATACGGCAATTGATGTGCTGCCGGATTAGGAACGAGGCGCGCTTCCACACTTGATCGCGGGCGATCGAATACCTTTCGCAATAGCAGGCCACAGGCGCGTTGTGTGTGCCAGCGAACCGACCGCCAATGAGCTTGCGTCTATAAAGATACTCTTGCGATTGCTCACGCGCGCTCGGGCATTGAGCGTCGCGGCCAGCTCTGGCTGTCAGTAGTCGCCGCTAACAGAAACATCAATCTATTCACCCCCAAAAGGAAACACCGCCATGAAGACCTCAATATTAGTTACCGCAATCCTTGCCGGCGCCCTGGCGGCGCCTATTGCCTCGGCGCAGAACAAGCATGTGCACGAGAAGCCGGCGATGAGCATAGACATGGACAAGCAAATGTCCCAGATGCAGGAAAACATGAAAACCATGCAGCAGCAGATGCAAAAACTTCAGGCGACAACCGACCCGCAGGAGCGCCAGAAACTGATGCAGGAGCACATGCAGGCCATGCAGGAAAACATGAAAGCGATGCGTGGCATGGACAGCCCGATGATGATGGGCGGCGGCAAGCCCGGCGACCTGGCAAAGGGCGGCCACAAACACGCTGCAGGCGGCGACATGATGCAGCACCATTCGATGATGGAAAAGCGCATGGACATGATGCAGATGATGATGGAACAAATGATGCAGCATGATCAGGCGGTAGAGTCCAAACCCGCCCAATAACTGCGAGAAAGGAGTCGATACATGTACGGATTCAGTACCCAACTAAAGCTACCCTTCGATGCCGCCGTTGCCAAAGTCACCGAGGCCCTGAGAAAGGAGGGATTCGGCGTGCTCACCGATATCGATGTCAAGGCGACGCTCAAAGCCAAGCTCAACATCGAGCACCGGCCGTATCGCATCCTCGGCGCCTGCAACCCCCCGCTCGCACACCGCGCGATCGAGGCTGACCCCGACATCGGTTTGCTGCTGCCCTGCAACGTTGTCGTCCGCGAAGAATCCGACGGAACAATAACGGTTGCGTTCATGGATCCCGAAGTCGTATTGAAATTGGTCGACAAAGCGGAGGTGCACATCCTTGGCAAGGAGGTCACGGCACTGCTGAAAAAGGTCTGCGCCAGTCTCAAGGCCTGACGCCGGGAGCAGCAGCGCGACCTGCCCGGCGCGCGGCTTGTGCCGCTTGGGTACACGCCGATCTATCGGCAAGCGATGGCGCAAACTGACAGAAATGTAACCAAGCCGTCATATCGACGACGGGTGCGGCAGCGCAGACTGGGGTTGTCGGCCAAATTCGGTCGACCGCCACAGCGAGATTCCGGCGACGCTTGCCAACCTTTCGAAGGAGATGGCCATGAAACTGAAACCCACCCTCGCTACCACCCTCTTTGCCATTTTGGCGGCTCTCTCGCTCAACGCCAGCGCCGCAGCGGATACCCCGACTGTCGCCAAGGTGGAAAAAGCAACGCCCCAGAAGAAACTGAGGCCTCACTCCCATGTAGAGGAGAAAACCGGGATTCCGCAGATAATGCCCGAAGCCGTGCCGAATAGGCGGAACGCCGCCAACGACAGGACCATGCACTTCCATCCGCGGCACGGGAAGTAAGTCGCCACCGGACAATCCAGGCGTAAGCCCGGTTTTTCCGGTTCACACCCCCGACAAAGAACAGGCCCTCCGAGCCGGGTGACGTGCAATCCGTTTAGTCCACAACGCCTAGGAGTCGTCATGGAACACAAGCATGAAGCGGATGGCGGGATGAGGTCCCGGGCAAACATTGCCTGGATCGTGTTCCTGGCTGTCGCGGCGTTCTTTCTGCTTACCGAGCGTAGGGCCCACCTCGCCGGGTGGTTTTCCTACTGGCCCTATTTGCTCTTGCTGGCCTGTCCCTTGATGCACCTGTTCATGCATGGCGGCCATGGCCATGGGGGCCATGGGCAGAGTGACGCGTCGAACGAATCGACCAGGGAGAAAAAATAATGGATCACGACTCCGCTCCGGCCTACGGGCTCTGGTCGCTGGTGGCGATCAATTCGCTGGTGTTCATGTACGTCCATCTCGCGCGGCGCGAAGAGCAGGATGCGCGCGCGCAATTCGGGGAAGCGTACGCACGCTACGAGGCGAGAACGCCGGCATTCTTTCCCGGTTTTGGCGCCAGCGTCCACGCCTAATCTGATGATGCTCCGCATTTTTTTGAGCGCCGGTCTCTTGTCGGCGCTCGCTTTCGTTTTGAATCTGATCTGGGAAATTGCGCAGGTCAGGCTGTATACGATCTGGGCTGCGGCAGATGGCAAGACCGTCGCCTGGTCACTGTTTCACTGCTCCGTTGGCGACGTCATGATCGCGCTTACGATGTTCGCGCTGGCCGGCATGGTGCTCCGGCGCACGGACTGGCCGGTGTCGCGGCCGTGGACAGGCGGCGCAATGGTCGTTATCGGCACGATGGCTTACACCGCATGGAGCGAGTGGCACAACGTCTACCAGGTCGGCAGCTGGGGCTATACGGCGAGCATGCCGCTGATTTTCGGGATTGGTCTCTCGCCCCTGTTGCAGTGGCTGATGTTGCCGCCGGCACTGGTACTCGCCTACCGCAAGCTGGCGCCGGCGCTGTTCGATCAGGACAGCTCGCCGAGTCCTATTCGGACAGACCATTCTACGAGGGGGCGGAGATGAACCATACGCATCAGACGCGTGCGCACACTCATGGGCACGAGAGAACCGCGCCTTCCGGCGCGGCGCGGGCAGCGAGCGGCACCCGCTACACCTGCCCGATGCACCCGGAGATCGTGCGCGACGGGCCGGGGAGTTGCCCGAAGTGCGGCATGGCGCTGGTTCCGATAGTCGAGGCCGTCGCGCGCGCCGCGCCGGCCGCCGAATACACTTGCCCCATGCATCCGGAGATTCGCAGCGCGCAGCCCGGCAGCTGCCCAAAATGCGGCATGGCGCTGGTGCCGGTCGCCGGCACCAGCGAAGCTGACGATTCCGAATTGCGCGATCTCACGCGCCGGCTATGGCTCGGTGCCGCGCTGTCGATTCCGCTCGTCGTGCTCGCCATGTCGCCGATGATCGGTCTGCATGATCTGTTCGGCCTGCAGCCGCGGCCGCGCGGCTGGGTCGAGTTTGCGCTCGGGACGCCGGTGGTGTTCTGGGTCGGCTGGCCCATTCTCTCCAAGTTCTGGTTTTCGCTGGTGCGCCGCGCGCTCAATATGTACACACTGATCGGGCTGGGGGTCGTGCTCGCATACCTTTTCAGCCTCGCCGCAGTGCTGGCGCCCGACTGGTTTCCGCCGGCGTTCCGTGAGCACGACGGTGCGGTCGGCACTTACTTCGAGGCGGCGGCCGTGATCGTGACGCTGGTGATGCTCGGCGACGTGCTGCAGCTGCGCGCCATGGGCAGGACCAGTCAGGCCATCAAGCAGCTGCTGCAACTTGCGCCCAACCTCGCCTGGCGCGTGCGCGACGACGGCGTCGAGGAACAGGTGCCGCTGGACACCGTAGCCGTCGGGGAACGTTTGCGCGTCAAGCCGGGCGAAAAGGTGCCCGTCGACGGCGAAGTGATCGAGGGCACGAGCCGGGTGGACGAATCCATGATCACTGGCGAACCGATGCCGGTGGCCAAGGCCGCCGGCGACAAGGTCACCGGCGCCACCGTGAACGGCAACGGTTCGATGCTGATCCGCGCCGGGCGCGTGGGCGCGGACACGCTGCTCGCACGTATCGTGCACATGGTGAGCGAAGCGCAGCGTACGCGCGCGCCGATCCAGCGGCTCGCCGATATCATCGCCGCCTACTTCGTCCAGATCGTGGTGGGCATCGCCATCGTGACGGCGCTCGCCTGGTGGTTCTTCGGTCCGGAGCCGCGACTCGCCTACGCGTTTCTGAACGCGGTGGCCGTATTGATCATTGCCTGCCCCTGCGCGGTCGGCCTCGCCACGCCCATCTCGATGACCGTCGCCATGGGCCAAGGGGCGCGCTCCGGCATCCTGTTCCGCAATGCGGAGGCGATCGAGCGCATGCGCGACATCGATACCGTGGTGGTGGACAAGACTGGCACGCTGACGCTCGGCCATCCGGCGCTGACCGGCTTTATCGCCGATAGCATGGCGGAGGACCAAGCGCTCGCCCTCGTCGCCGGCGTGGAGCAGCTCTCCGAACACCCGATAGCACTGGCGATCGTCGACGGCGCGAAGGCGCGCGGCCTGACACCGAAGACGGCCGGCGCCTTCGAGGCGGTCAATGGCCTCGGCGTGCAAGCCGATATCGGCGGCAGACAGGTGCTCGTCGGCAGCGGCAACTTTCTCTCGCAAAAAGGTGTCGATACGCAGCCTTGTGAAGCGCGCGCGGAAGCATGGCGCGCGGAAGCGAAGACGGTGGTGTTCTTCGCCGTGAACGGCGCCGTCGCCGGAATTGCGGCGGTGGCCGATCCGATCAAGGACAGCACGCTAGGCGCGATCGCGGCGCTCAAGGCCTCGGGCGTGCGCGTAGTAATGCTGACCGGCGACTCGAAGCGCACCGCCGATGCGGTCGCGCGGCAACTCGGCATCGACGAAGCGCTCGCCGAGGTGCTGCCCGAGGACAAGGCCGGTCACGTGAAGCGCCTGCAGGCCGAAGGACGCAAGGTGGCGATGGCCGGCGACGGCATCAACGATGCGCCGGCACTCGCCGCCGCCGACGTTGGTATTGCCATGGGCACCGGCACCGACGTGGCGATGGAAAGCGCCGGCGTGACACTGGTGAAGGGCGACCTGCGCGGCATCGCGCGCGCCGCCGTGCTGTCGCGCGCCACCATGCGCAACATTCGCCAGAACCTCGTCTTTGCGTTCGGCTACAACGCCCTCGGCATTCCGCTTGCCGCGGGCGTGCTCTACCCGGCGTTCGGCCTGCTGCTGTCGCCGGTCGTCGCCGGCGCCGCCATGGCGCTGAGTTCGGTGTCCGTGGTCACCAACGCCCTGCGGCTCAACCGCGTCAAACTGTGAAAGGAGGATAGAAGTTAATTTCCCTTGGCCTCTCATGATCTAGCTATTCCAGGTGCGCGAATCTGCTGCTGAAAGGAATGGCAGTGATGACGATTCGAATGTTTGTGTTCCTGACCGTTGGTGACACCGGCGGTAATGTGGGCGTGCACTGCGCGAACCGTTCGCCGAGCCGGGCGTCGCGACAATTCGATCGGAAGCGCCAGTGACTTCCTCGATTCAGCGGTCTGTTGCTGCGCGACTTGTAGTCGCGTGGCTGATCCTGTCCTTTGTCTTCGGGGCGCTGATTTACTGGATGGAAAGCCGCCGGGCGGAAAATGTCGTGTTCGATCTTGCGACGGAGGCAGCCGGGCATTTCAATACGCCCGCCAACACCGCTTTGTTCCACGGTGATCCCGAAGCGCATCGCCAGGCACTGCGCGAGTTTATCGAACAAACCCACTTCGTCAGTCTCAGGCTCTATTCCCCGGAGCAGCGCCTGCTAATTGAAGTCTGGAAAACCGGGAATCGCGACCTGGCGGCCGCCGCAGCCGCGCACCGCCACGATTTTCCGTTCGCAGGCGAACATCATCATAACCAGATCAGGATAGGCGACGCGCTCTACATCCAGATCCTTATGCCCTTGACTTCGTCCGAGCTGGGTATTTTTGGCTATTTCGAGGGCATCTATCGGGTTGCGCCCCAAACCCTGGAGGCGATCACGCACCGCGTGCACGACGCGCTGCTGTTGGTGCTGCTGGTGGTCGCATTGACCACCTTGGCGCTGTATCCGGTCATCGTCGCGCTCAACCGGGAAACGCTCCGGCTCTCCGATGCGCTGCTCGACAGCAATATCGAATTGATGCGCACGCTTGGCAGCGCCATCGCCAAGCGCGATTCGGACACCGATGCGCACAACTATCGCGTGACGCTTTATGCGATCAGGCTGGCGCAAGCGTTGAATCGGCCAAAGGACGAGATGGCCGCGCTGATCGCTGGCGCCTTCCTACACGATGTAGGCAAGATCGGCATCCCCGATGGCATCCTGCTCAAGCCCGGAAAGCTGAACGTTGCCGAGTTCGAAACGATCAAGTCCCATGTCGTCATCGGTGAGGACATCGTCGGAGAAGCGAACTGGCTCACACCGGCACGCGACATCGTCGCGTTTCATCACGAGAAGTATGATGGGTCAGGCTATTTGCAGGGCGTGAAAGGCGAAGCGATACCTTTCAATGCGAGGCTGTTCGCGATTGTCGACGTGTTCGACGCCTTGACCTCGCGGCGACCCTACAAGTCTGCTTTGCCGCAGGACGAGGTGATGCGAATACTAGTCGAAGGTCGGGGCGCGCATTTCGATCCGGATATCCTGGATGCCTTCGTGCCGCTGGCCCCGCAGCTTCTGCTCGAGTATGCGGCGGCGAAGGAAAGCTATCTGAAGCGGTGTCTTGCCGAATTCGAAAGGCGGTATTTCTTCCGCTCCTGATCTTCGGGCCGGCACAAAAAAGAGGGACCGCCTGTTGCCGGTCCCGCCCGTCCGCTCGATATTCGCGAGCGCTTGTTACTTCGCCCCGAATGTCTTATCCATTACTTCCTTGCTGTGCGTTGCAGCAGGCTCCGCCAAGCCGGTCGGAGGATTGGTGTGGAACCCTTGGTACCAGGTGCCGGCATTGGGCGCGGCGTTGCTCGACACGATATTCTTCTCCATTACCTCCTTGCTGTGCGTTGCGGCGGGCTCCGCCAAGCCGGTCGGAGGATTGGTGTGGAACCCTTGGTACCAGGTGCCAGTATTGGGCGCCACGTTTCCCGACACGAACTTCTTCTCCATTACCTCCCTGCTGTGAGTTGCCGGGGGGGCTTCCGCCGAACCGGACGGAGGATCGGTGTGGAAACCTTGGTACCACGTGCCGGTACCCTGCGCGAACGCAGCGGGCGCCGCCGCAGCTAGTGCGAATGCAGAGGCGAGGATGGTAAGGCGGATTTGGGTGTTGGTAGACATGATGAAATCTCCTTGAAAGTAAAGTTGCGATGTGGCCAAACGCCTTGAGGCGCGCCCGGCCCGGACTACGTTTATGTCCGTAGTGGGTGAACTATAGGCGCGCAATCCCGACGAAAGCATGACCAGGGAATTACAGTTGTGTAATCGCTCTCCACGCGTATTGGTCTGTGTTGATACGTGGTGCGTCGGATCAGTCCCGCGCTGGTTTGGCGAATCCGAAGGGCATGCGACAAGGGCAAGTATTCGTATCGCTCACGCTCGCTTCACAACACCTTCTTGATCATGATCAGGCGCATCGGATGACCAGTACCTGGCGTGGACGGCGTCGGTCGCCGATGCCTGCTGCGCGATTTGTAGCTGCGAAGCGGGTCGATTCTTTCGTCAGCAGGTTCGCAGCTGAAAATGTAATCAAGCCGTCATGTTGACGACAGTCGTGAGGTCGCCAAATAGGCGTGTCGGATAAATTCGGACAGTCGCGTCACCGAGATTCCAGCGCGTCTCGCCAACCTGTTGAAGGAGATGACCATGAAACTGAACCCAACCCTCGCCATCAGTCTATTCGCCGTTGTGGCGGCACTCGCGCTCAACGCCTGCGCCGTACCCGGCACCCTGGCCGACGCCGGACCCCAGACAAGAACGAGGCCTCACTCCCACTTGGACGAAAAGATCGGGATTCGGCAGACCGCTCCCGAAGCGATGCCGGACAAACCAAACGCCTACTTCGACAGGACCAAGCATTTTCATCCTCGGGACGGAAAGTAGCCTCCCACCGAGAAATCCGGGCATCAGCCCGAATTCTTTATGAGCACCGAAATCGACAAAGCGCACGGTGATTGCTGCACGTGCCGGCTGCTTGCGGAAGCTATGGGAAGCGACCCCGCCACCGTGAGCTTTTCTTTCTGCCGATCCGTGCTTCAACGACACTGGGTTATGCATTGCAACCACGGCAGTCTGGCCGTTGTGGAGCGCAAAGAAAACAGCAGTCGCCGGCGGGGACTCGGCGAAATGGATCCGATCAAGGCCATCCTTATCAAGAACGACTGACAGGAGAGTGCAATGGCGATTGTTGGAGCAATACCATCAAACCCACCCCCGGTGGTGGACGGACATGCGGGACATTCGCCTGCCCTTATCGGAGCATCGGGAGCGCCGGTCTTTACCGTCCCAATACGATCCGACCCTGCGACGGTTTCCTCCTCCCACGTCCATCCTTCATCGACGGGCTCACGCGATGGGGGAATGAACCCCGCGGGGCTCGGCTCCGCGGCCGGCTCGACCCACCCGAACCATATTCCTTTGGCAGGTCAAGCTCAAGGGCAGGGTGGCCACGGTATTCATGAAAGGGCGCTGGCCCTGCGCGCCTTTCGCCAGCAGCTCATCGCCTCGAATATCGCCAACGCCGATACGCCCAATTACAAGGCGGTCGACATCGAGATCCAGGAAGCGTTGCGTCTCGATAGATCCATGAGCGCATCCGCCAGAATGACGGCTACCGATTCACGCCACCTTCAAGCCCGGGCAGCAAACGGCTTGCCAACTGTTCCGCTGAAATATCACCTGCCGCGACAGGACAGTGTCGATGGGAACACCGTCGAAATGGACGTGGAGCGGTCCAAATTTGCCGAAAATGCGGTGATGTACGAGTTCAGTCTGGACCGGGTCGGCGGGCACTTAAAAATGATGATGGAAATGCTGAAGAATCTTGTAAATTGAACACCGTCATTCGCGATGAGTCTGGTTTGCCTATAACGCTGCGTTTTAGCGACGCTATGGCGGCTCGCGTCGGGATTGGCATGCTTTGCTGAATCCGGGTGTTCAAAGTATCCCCGGTGGCCGCTCCGCGCCGTCTCACGAACTACGTTACTCCTCCTTCGCGAAACCAGGAGGAAAAAAAGATCAAACGCATTTAGACGGGCTTTAGTGCATGCCACCCATCATGACGTTTACCGTATTCGCGGCAGTATTCCGCGTCATCCCCGCATTTTGCATCGCGGCCTGCATGGACGCGGAAGAAGTCATGTCGGTCAATTGCATCGCAATGCTTCCATCCGCCTTTAGCATGGGCATGTTTGTAGCAGTTACGTTTTGGGCGTTCAACGCTGCAAGCATGTTGGCGGATTTCGTTGCGTCAGAGGTCGCGTAACTGTTCATTACGCCCGCCATCGCGGCAACCGCGCACGCGAACTGCTGCGAGGTTGTGGTGCCCGCTGTATTGCATGGAACGCCGCTGGCATCTTTCAGAAAATTGGAATTCTTGGCGGCCATTGCGACCCTGGTCAATTGTTTGACCATATTGGTTTGCATGGCCAACATGGCGGAATCGGAGCCATTATTCTTCAGGTCCACCATTGGCCTTGCGCTCATATCGACACCGAGTGTCGATATGGTCGATTGGACCGCGGCGATCGATTGGCTGATCTTTGTCGCGTCCATGGTCGTCGTGCTCACGGCGCTGGCAGCCATTTCACTGAACGGCGTTACATGAACAGCCGTCGTCCTGGATACTGCGGGAACGACCGCACGCATCGTCATGTTGTACGGAATGTCGGTTCCCGTTGTCTCATCCATCATCGTACTTGCGGTGCCCGCCATGATCTTGACCATCGCCGGGCCAGAAAAATTGTCGCTAAGAGTTACGCTGTAAGAACCATCATTTCCCGTGGTGGTTGATGCGCACGAAGCATCGGGTTCGGGCGCGCCATTGATGATTCTGCAGACAAGCACTTTTGCTTGCTTGATGAGTCCTTTAGCCGCCGTGCCGCTAATCGAGGTCGCGGCAGCTACGGTTGCAGCAGGAGGGCTTCCATCCCCACCGCTACCACCGCAACCGGTTAGCGCCAAAACGCTTGCCAAAGTCAGTCCAGCAATCTTTTTCATTTTCACTTCACAGGAAGAGTTGAGGAAACGAAGATTGATCTTGTCAATCAGAAAGGACGATCCGCGAGTCCGGCACGGGGCAGGCGAGAAACGGGCTCATGGTAGCGCATTGCGGCGGCGGGTAAGATTACAAGAATGTAATGCAGGCGTCAGATTCCCGTAGGTCCCGAGGCTGCATGATGCGGGCACATCGGACTACAAGCGGAAGGGCATTTAGCACTTGTTCCCGCTACCGACATTACCGCCACTAACTTGAGGATACGGACCCATGAAAGTCAGGATGCTGATGTCTGCAGCGCTCGCGTTGATTTCAATTGCGGCGTACGCCCACGATGATGCGCATCAGGGGGTGATGCCCGGCATGATGCACGGCAAGGCAGGGGGCGGGCATTCGGCGACCGACGGGCACGCGCAGGGGGTAGGCAAGCCCGGGAATCCGAAGCAAGTGTCGCGCACGATCCAGGTCCTTATGAGCGACGAAATGAAATTCACGCCTGCGAAAGTCAATGTGAAGCGTGGCGAGACCATCAGGTTTGCGGTCAGGAACGCCGGCCAGGTCAAACACGAGATGGTGATCGGGTCCATGGCGGAACTGAAGCAGCACGCCGAACTGATGCGCAGAATGCCGGGGATGGAACACGACGAGCCGAACATGGTGGCGCTGGCTCCGGGGGAATCCGGAGAGCTGGTATGGAAGTTCACCAAGGCCGGCACGGTCGATTTTGCCTGCCTGCAGCCGGGGCATTTCGAGGCCGGGATGATGGGCGCGGTTTTGGTCAAATAGGCGTTAGAGTACTGCAGATAATTGACTACCAATGAAAGGACGATAACATGACTAGCAACTCAATCTTGATCGCAGTATCGATTCTTGGAGTAGGGCTCGCATTCCAGGCCGGCGCGGCCGACAGCCATAATCACAGCCATGCGGCAACAAGCGAAGCCAAACCGGCCGCGCCTGCAGCTACGGCATTGACCGATGGAGAAGTACGCAAGATCGATGCGGCAGCGGGCAAGGTCACGATCAAACACGGTGCCATGCCCAAATTCGATATGCCGCCGATGACCATGGCGTACCGCGTGAAAGACAAGGCCATGCTCGATCAGTTGAAACCGGGAGACAAGGTCAAATTTGACATGGATAGTGCCGGCAGCGAAATCACGCTGTTGCGACTCGCGAAGACGATGTAGGCGCAGCGCAGACCGCTCTGGAGGGCGTCGCCCCGGATCATCGCGGTCGCGTCTGATCGACCGCGATGATTTCGGTGAAATGGAGATTGCGATGATATTTAGCTTGACCGGGCCAATGAGCCGCATGCCTCGGGCCGCATTGCTGTTTGCGGCAGCCGCGGTTGCGACGCTTGCGGCGACGACCGCAGGCGCGCAGAACTTGCACGCGCAATCCGCCACGGTGCTGTCCGTCCAGATGGACTCGGGCGGCGCGCGGACCGCGGCGCCCGCGCTCGGCGCGTTGGTCGCCGAGGCGCTGCAGAACAATCCCGAGCTGCGCGGCGCGGCCAAAGAAACAGAAGCTGCTGGTCATCGCGTGCGTCCTGCCGGCGCGCTGGAGGACCCGATGGTGGAGGCGGGCCTGCTGAACGTGCCGATCCAGCCATTTCGGCTCAACCGCGAAGACATGACCATGAAGATGCTCGGGGTTTCGCAGAAACTCCCCTACCCGGGCAAACGCGCCTTGCGCGAGCAGGTCGCGGCAAAGGAAGCCGAAACGCTGGGCTACGGCCTGCGCGAAACCACCAATCGCGTGGTGCGCGACGTCAAACTGGCCTACTTCGATCTCGCGCTGACCGACGCGACGGTTCGGCTCCTGAAGAGCAATCGGCAGATTCTGGAGCAGTTCCTGCGCATTGCCGAGGGCCGCTATGCCGTCGGCCAGGCGGCGCAGGCCGATGTGCTCAAAGCGCAGACTCAGCTTGGCCGGATGAGCGAAGAGTTGCTGCGCATGGAGCGCGAGCGCCCGGTAATGGAAGCCGAGCTGGTGCGGCTGCTCGGCCGGCGCGGAAATGCCACGCCCATTGCCGCGGAACTGCCGTGGATAGGGGATGCGGTGTTCAGTCTCGAAACGCTGCAGGAGACCGCGCTGCGCGAGCGCCCCCAATTGCTCGGGCTGCAAAGTGTCATCGACCGCAGCGCCAAGACTCTGGACCTCGCGCGCAAGGAAGCTCTGCCGGACTTCGACGTGCGTTTTTCCTACGGCCAGAGGGAAAGAGACCTCGCCGGCATGCCGCGTGAGGATTTGTTCAGCATTACCGTGGCGATGAATCTGCCGCTGTGGCGCAAGGACAAGATCGAGCCGCGCATCGCCGAGGCGCAGGCAATGCGCGAGCAGACTCAGGAAGTGCAACAGACACAGCAAAACGAGGTGTTGGCCAAACTGCGGCAACAGGTGGCGATTGCCGAGCAGAGCCGCAAGTCGGTGGGTCTGTATGAGACGGACATCCTGCCGCAGGCGCGGCTCGCGGTCGAGGCAACGCTCTCAGCCTACAAGGTCAGCCGCGTCGATCTGCTGATGCTGCTCGACAGCCAGATGACCGTGTTCGGATACGAAATCAGCCGCGCCAAGGAATTGGTGAACTTCAACAAATCGCTGGCCGAGATCGAGCTCTTGACCGGCAAGCAGATGTACTAAGAGGCCATTTCAGAATTACCGAAATGGCCTCTGATTTACGGAAATATGAAGGGATGCGTCCCGAAGGTCTCGATCCCCATCGGGGGAAAGTCCCCACCTCGTCGGGTGGTCCCGACCTTCGGTCTCCCACCTCGGGGGATATCCCCTCATATCGTAATAGGCTCTAAGAAACAAGGAAAAAACGATGAAACGCATCGCTTGGATTGCATTTACGGTGGTCTTGATCGCCACCTCGCTCGCCGCCGGTTACTGGTGGGGTGTGAACAAATCGGCGCCGGACGCGTCCCGGGGGGCAGAAGGCAAGTCCGCTGCCAAGTCCGAACGTAAAGTCCTCTACTATCGCAACCCGATGGCGCCGGCGGACACCTCTCCAGTGCCGAAAAAAGCCGCCGACGGCATGGATTTTGTGGCCGTGTACGCCGACGATGCGCCGCAGGCACAGACCGACAAACCCAAAGGCAAAATTCTTTTCTATCGCAATCCGATGGGCTTGCCGGATACGTCGCCGATGCCGAAAAAAGACCCGATGGGTATGGACTACATTGCCGTGTATGAGGGTGAAGAGCCTGAGTCCGCTACGCCGCTGGTCAAACTCAGCGTGGACAAGGTGCAAAAACTTGGCGTGAAAACCGAGGCGGCCGCCTTGCGCGATCTTGCGAGCACCATCAGGGCGGTGGCGACGGTGCAGGCGAACGAGCGCTCGCTCTCCACCGTCACTTCCAAGTTCGACGGCTGGATCCAGAAGCTCTACGTCAATACTACCGGGCAGGCGGTGCGGAAGGGCGAGGCGCTGATGGACGTATACAGCCCCGACCTGATCACAGCGCAGCAGGAATATCTGATTGCGAAGAGAGGCGTCCAGACGCTCGCGGGCGCCAGCGCGGAAGTGCAGGCGAGCATGCAGCGCCTGGTAGACAGCGCGTTGCAGCGCTTGCGCAACTGGGACATCTCGGAAACCGAATTGCAGCGCCTGACACAGGATGGCAAAACCACCCAGTACCTGACGCTGCGCTCGCCCGCGAACGGGGTAGTGCTGGAAAAACCCGCGATCCAGGGCAAACGCTTCATGGCCGGGGAGGTGCTGTACCAGGTCGCCGACCTGTCGCAGGTGTGGCTGCTGGCCGAGGTATTCGAACAGGACCTCGGACAGGTGCGCATCGGTCAGCAGGCGAACATCAGGGTAGATGCATACCCGGAAAAGATATTTTCGGGGAAGGTGACGTTTATCTACCCCACCGTGACCCCCGAGAGCCGCACCGCCCGGGTGCGGATCGAACTCGCCAATCGCGACGCGCTGCTCAAGCCGTCGATGTACGCGCGGGCCGAGTTTTCGTCTTCGCGCGGCAAGGCGCAGGCTTTGAGCGTGCCCGATTCGGCAGTGCTAGACACCGGCACGCGGCAACTGGTGCTGATCCAGCGCGCCGAAGGCCGGTTCGAGCCGCGGCCGGTCAAATTGGGAGCGCGCGGCGACGGCTACATCGAAGTGCTGGAAGGCGTCAAAGCCGGCGAAATGGTGGTGGTCAGCGCAAACTTCCTGATCGACGCCGAGAGCAACCTCAAAGCGGCGTTCAGCGGCTTCGGCCAAAGCGCGGAGGCCGCCAAACCGGACGTGAAGGGCGAGATCAAGCCCGGCGCGCCCACTGCCGCCGCCGCGCCCGTGACGCATCGCGGCGAGGGCACGGTCACCGCGGTGGATCCGGCCCAGGCGAGCGTGACCCTCGCGCACGGACCGATCGCCAGCCTGCAGTGGCCGGCGATGAGCATGGATTTCAAGGTCAAGGATGCGGCGCTGCTGCGCGCGCTGAAACCCGGTCAGAAGATCGTATTCGACCTAGCCGGGGAAGCCGGGGGAGAGTACCAGATCGTCCGCATTCAGCCGGCCGGGGCCAAGCCGGTGGCCGAATCCAAGCCCGCTGCAGACGCGCACAAGGGGCACTGACATGCTTGGTCGCATCATCGAATGGTCGGTGCGCAATGTCTTCCTCGTGCTCCTGACTGCGGTCTTCGTCGTTGCCGCGGGCGTCTACGCCCTGATGCGCACGCCGCTGGATGCGATACCGGACCTGTCGGACGTGCAGGTGATCATCTACACCGAGTACCCCGGCCAGGCGCCGCAGGTGGTCGAAGATCAGATCACCTATCCATTGAGCACGGCGATGCTGGCCGTGCCGAAATCCAAGGTGGTGCGCGGGCTGTCGGTGTTCGGTGCTTCCTTTATCTATGTCATTTTCGAGGACGGCACCGATATTTACTGGGCGCGGACGCGGGTGCTGGAATACCTCAACTTCGCTTCTGGGCGAATGCCGCGGGGCGTGACGCCGACGCTGGGACCGGACGCCACCGGCGTAGGCTGGGTCTACCAGTACGCCGTGCTCGCGGCCAACCGCTCGCTGGCGGAACTGCGTACCATCCAGGACTGGTTCGTGCGCTACCAGCTCACCAAGGCGCAGGGCGTGGCCGAAGTGGCGAGTGTGGGCGGCTTCGTCCAGACCTACCAGGTCACGGTGGAGCCGCGCAAGCTGCAAGCCTACGGCATCCCGCTGATGAAGGTGGTGGAAGCCATCCGCGCCAGCAATCGCGACGTCGGCGGGCGCGCGATCGAGATGGCGGAGACCGAATTCGTGGTGCGCGGCCGCGGCTATCTGCGCGGCGTGTCCGACATCGAGAACCTGGTGCTGAGAGCGGACAAGGGCACGCCGGTGCTGATCCGCGACATCGCGCGGGTCGAACTGGCGCCGGATGAACGCCGCGGCCTCACCGAGCTGAACGGCGAGGGCGAGGTGGTGGCGGGCATCGCCGTGGCTCGCTACGGCCAGAATGCGCTCGACGCCATCCACAATCTGAAAGCCAAGATTGCGGAAATCTCCTCGGGCCTGCCTCCAGGGGTGTCGCTGCAGACGGTGTATGACCGCTCCGACCTGATTCATCGGGCCATCGCCACGCTGATCCGCACTCTGATCGAGGAAAGCGTCATCGTGGCGCTGGTGTGCGTGGTGTTTCTGATGCACGCGCGCAGCGCGCTGGTGGCGATCGTCATGCTGCCGATCGGCGTGCTGATCGCGATCATCGTGATGCATCTGATCGGCCTCAATTCGAACATCATGAGCCTGGGCGGCATCGCCATCGCCATCGGCGCCATGGTGGATGCGGCCATCGTCATGATCGAAAACGCGCACAAGCATATCGAACGGGCGCCGCCTGACGCGCCGCGTCTGCCGATCATCATCGATGCCTGCCGCGAAGTCGGGCCGGCGCTATTTTTCAGCCTACTGATCATCACCGTCTCATTCCTGTCGGTATTTTCGCTCGAAGCGCAGGAAGGCCGGATGTTCACGCCGCTGGCCTACACCAAGACATTCGCCATGGCCGGGGCGGCGCTGCTGTCGATCACGCTGGTGCCGGTGCTAATGCTGTTGTTCATCCGCGGCAAAATCATGCCGGAGAAGAAAAATCCGATCAACCGCTTCCTCATCTGGATCTACCACCCGATCATCGCCTGGGTGATGCGCTGGAAGAAGTTCACCATCTTCGCCGCTCTGGTCGCTTTGGTCGCGTCCGCTTATCCCGCGATGCAGCTGGGCAGCGAATTCATGCCAGTGCTGAACGAAGGCTCGCTGCTGTTCATGCCAGCCACGCTGCCGTCTTTATCGATCACCAAGTCGGCGGAATTGCTACAGACCCAGGACAAGATACTGAAGGGCTTCCCCGAGGTCGAATCCGTATTCGGCAAGGCCGGACGCGCCGCCACCGCCACCGATCCCGCGCCGCTCGAGATGTTCGAGACGGTGATCAACCTGAAGCCAGAGAATCAATGGCGCGCCGGGATGACCGTGGATAAGCTGATTGCCGAAATGGACCTGGCAGTGCAGATCCCGGGCGTATCGAACGCCTGGACCATGCCGATCAAGGCGCGCATCGACATGCTCGCGACCGGCATCCGCACCCCCATCGGCATCAAGGTGTTCGGCAAGGATCTGGCCGAAATCGAGAAGCTGGCGAAGGCGATCGAGGCGGTAGTCAAAAAGGTGCCCGGAACCACCAGCGCCTATGCCGAGCGCGTCACCGGCGGCTATTACCTGGACATCCAGCCCGACCGCTTGGCCCTGGCGCGCTATGGTCTCGGCGTGGGCGAGCTGCAGGACGTGATCGGCGTCGCCCTGGGCGGCGAGATGGTGACCACCACGGTGGAGGGGCTGGAGCGTTACGGGGTCATCGTGCGCTATCCGCGCGAACTGCGCCAGGACCCGCAGACCATCGCCAGCCAGGTGCTGGTGCCCATCATGGGGGGCGCCATGATTCCCCTGGGCCAGGTCGCGCGCGTCAGTCTGATGCAGGCGCCTCCGGCGATCCGCACCGAGAATGCGCTGCTGACGGCCTACATTTTCGTCGATATCCGCGACCGCGACATCGGCGGCTACGTCAGCGACGCGCAAAAAGCGGTGCGCGAGCAGGTGAAATTCCCGCCCGGATACTACGCGACCTGGAGCGGACAGTTCGAGTACATGGAGCGGGCCAAGGCCAAGCTCGCGGTCGTCGTGCCGCTCACGCTGCTGATCATCTTCCTGCTGCTGTACCTCAATTTTAGACGGCTTGCCGAGACCATCATCGTCATGCTGTCGGTGCCGTTCGCGCTGGTGGGCGGGGTGTGGCTGATGTGGCTGCTCGACTACAACATGAGTGTGGCGGTGGCGGTGGGCTTCATCGCCCTTGCCGGTGTGGCGGCGGAAACCGGTGTGGTCATGCTGATCTACCTCGATCACGCCTGGGAGACGATCAAGGCGCGGCGCGCGGCCGAGGGCGGCAAGCCGATGCTGGCGGACCTCTATGCAGCGATTATGGAAGGCGCGGTGGAACGCGTGCGGCCGAAGATGATGACCGTGGTCGCGATCATGGCCGGCCTCTTGCCCATCATGTGGGGTACGGGCACCGGCTCGGAGGTGATGCGCCGGATCGCAGCGCCGATGGTGGGCGGCATGATTTCATCCACTATTCTGACCCTCATCGTCATTCCTGCACTCTATGGGCTGGTGAAGGAGTTCGGGGTACGCAGGGAAAGCGCGAGCGCCGGTCTCGCAATGCGGAAAGGAACTACAAGCTAGCAACCAAGTAGGGGACGAACATGGAACTCAGACTCATTGTCGCGATCATTCGGCCACTTGCATTGGAGCCGGTGGAAGAAAAGCTCAAGCAAATGGGTGTGCATGGCCTCACTGTAATCAGGGCGAAAGGCTTCGGCGCGCATGTGAACCTCTTTTCGCGCGACTGGCTGGTGGATCAGGTGAAGATCGAAATCTACGTGGAGCAGGACCGGGTTGATTCCATCGTCGCTGCCATATTGGAAACGGCAAACTCGAAGTCCCAGCGCGGCGGAATCGTCGCGGTTCATCCCGTGGAAAAAGTCTATAGCGTCCGCACCCGGGCTGAAGAGGCACCCAATCGCGTTCAGAATTGAATGCTGCGCCGGCAATGGGCGGAGTGGTTTCGTCGACCGTTCTGGCCGTGATGGCGGTTGCGGCGATCTACGCGCTGGTTGGTTCCGATGATATTACATTCTAACTGGAGAAAAAATGGCAGTGATGATGATTCTGATGGTCGTGTTCCTGGTCGTTGGCGGTCCCAGTGGTCATATGGGTTCGCATGGCACGAACAGTTCACCGAGCCAGGCCTCGCAGTCGCATGAGCACGACGCCGCGAAGACGGATGCGGAGAAGCCCTGACGTGCCGCGCATTTCGATCCGAACATTCTGAATGTCTTTGTGCCACTGGCTCCTGAGCTTCTGCGCGAGTTTGCCGCAGCTGGAGAAACCTATCTAAAGGGGTGCCTTGCCCAATTCGAAAGGCGCTATTATTCGCAATCGAACCCGTCGAGTTGACGAGCACCTGGCCCCTTTGCTAGGACCATGCTCTGTTTGCTTCGTCAATACGACGGCGGTCCCGGTCAACCTGCAACCGGTTTCGAGCGTTAAAGGTCCACAATCTCCGGGGAGCGCTCATGAAGCTGCTACGCCTATTCGCCGTGTTGTCATTCGTGCTTTCGACCGGTACCGCGCAGGCTGCCGAACTGGACGAATGGTCGACGTTCGGTCGCATGCTATCGCTGGTGCAGGGGTTTTTGCAGGCCAGCGCCGAAAACGGGGGTGATGCCAGGTACGCCGAGAAGCACTTCGATGGCCTGCTCTCCGGACGGAGCGCCGATGCCAACAAGCTGGCGGAAGACATGTTCGCCGACATGCCGGGCGAGCAGCGCGGCCAGGTGATGGGCCTGATGCGCAGCATCGTCGTCCTGGGCCAGAAGCAGGCGCAAGTCGAACGCCGCCGCGCGGAAGAGCACGACGCGATTCAGGCGCGCAAGGATCTCGCCGGCATGGGCCTGTCCTATTTCGATCGCAAACAATTCCTGGATGCGGTGAAGCGCAACGATAAGTTGGCAGTGCAGCTCTATCTGGGCGGCAGGGGCGTCGATCCGCGTGCCGGACTGGAAACGGCCAAGGGAGCCGGTCTCATCGAGATGGAACAGCTGATCGCGGACGCGGGCGCAAGAAAGTAGGCGACACCGCCGACTGTTCCCGACCCCAAGGACTTTAGCTAGGCGGGCGGAGCCGGCGGCGAAACCAGATTCTTGAGAGTCAGATCATGCAGTTCCTGGTCTATCGCCAGATTCACGCTCGCCAGAATCGATTCTATCTCCGGCGGCGCGGGCACCGCCTCCGGCCTCAGGTACTGCTGTTCGCCCTCTGCGCGCACGATGCGCAGCAGGTCGGCGAGCGCAATCGATCCGATCTCGCGGCTGGGTAAATAGGCGGGCTCGTCCGCCCCGGTCTTCACCAGCAGGCCGTCTTGCTCCAGGGCGGCGAGCGCGGTCTGCAGCGCGTGGCCCGGAACGCCAAGCCGCTGTGCCAGGGCAGAAAGCGTGCACGCCGGACCGCCGTCTTGATAGCGTTTGGCAATCAGGTACATCAGCATCAGTGCGACGCGTTCGCGCATGCGGTTGCTGAGCCCGGGTTCGCCCGCTTGCAGGGTCAGGTACTCGGGATGCTGGACATAAAATGCGATGCTCGCGCCCAGCAGCAGGATCAGCCAGTTGAGATAGAGCCAGATCAGAAACAGCAGGAAAATGGCGAAGCTCGAATAGATCGCGGCGAACTGGGTCGATATCCGCGCGAATTCCGTCAACGCCCAGCTCGCTCCCTCCCACAGCAAACCTGCCGCGATGCCGCCGCTCAGCGCCGCACGCAACTTCACCCTGGCGTTGGGGGCGAAATAATAGGCGAAGACGAACACGCCGATGACGAAACTGACAGAGATCACCTTGCCCAGTGCGCGCACCATGCTGCCGACGGACGCGACGGCGAGAAACGGTTGCAGCGGCGCCGCGGCCATGATCGTCGAGCCGATGCCGATGGCGGAGAATACCAACACCGGGCCGACCAGGAGCACGCTCAGGTAACCGCTGAATCGCCGCGTGAAGCGGCGCAACTCGCCTACGTGCCAGATGAAATTGACTGAAGCCTCGATTTTTTGCATCAGCGATATGACCGTATAGATCAGCAATACCAGGCCGATCGAACCGAGGACTTTGACGTTCAGGTTTTCGATGAACTTGATTACCCACTTGCTCGCGTCCGCGCTCTTCTCGCCCAACGGCGCGAGGAAGTTGAGCAGGATCGGATCGATCTGGTTGTACACCCCGAACGCTTTGAGCACTGAAAAGCTGAGTGCGAGCAACGGCACCAGCGACAACAGCGTCGTGTAGACGAGGCCCGTTGCGCGCAAAGTCAACTGACCGTAGGCGAGGTCGCGCACCAGCACCAGCAGCAGGCGCGCGAGCATGAAAATGCGCGCCTTCCGCGCCGGCATTGCGCCCAGATGGCCGGCCCAAATCGCTTCGTAGACGGCGGACCGCCAGCCGGCTGAGGTTTTGGTCACCATGGCATCACCCTGTGCACAATGCGCAAGGTCGCGCGCGAAACGGGCACGCTATATGTCCCCCCACAGCGCCTGCAGTACCGCCAGCGCCGCGACCGGCGCCGTTTCGGTGCGCAGGATGCGCGGCCCCAGGCTGACCGGCTCGAATCCGCTGGCTTCGGCCGCCGCACATTCGGCTGGCGCGAAACCGCCCTCGGCGCCGATCAACAGCACGACGTCGGCTGCGGCCGGCACCCGCTTCATGGGCGTGGCCGCATCCGGCGACAGCATCAACAGCCGCCGCTTGCGGTCGACCGTCGCGAGATAAGCGAAGAGTTGTTGCACCGGTGCGACCTCCGGCACGCGGTTGCGTCCGCATTGCTCGCAGGCGGCGATGACCAGGTGCTGCCAGTGCTGCAAGCGCTTGTCGGCACGCTCGCCGGCGAGCTTCACCACGCTGCGTTCGGTCGTAAGCGGCTGGATCGCGGTGACACCGAGTTCGGTGGCCTTTTGCAGGCTGTAGTCCATGCGCTCGCCGGCCGAGATGCCGAGCGCGAGCGTGATTTGCAGCGGTGATTCGCGTTCGGCTGCATGAAACTCGAGCAGGCGCACCCGCGCTTCGCGCTTGCTCACGCCGACGAGGCTGGCGCGATATTCACCGCCCGCACCGTTGAACAGGGTGAGCGTATCGCCCGGCTGCAGGCGCAGCACGGTCACCGCATGGCGCGCCGCGGCTTCGGGCAGGACGATTTCCGCACCGGGGGAGAGGGGCAAGTCGCAGTACAGGCGTGTTCCCGTGAATCGGGGCGAAATCGGCTTCATGCTAAAATTCTAACATTCGTTCGCCTGGCTACTGCGCGTCCCTGACAAATTGAGACGATCCGGGTGGGAATGGCAAGGATCCCGCTCCTTCCTCGGCCGCTCGTGTTCCCCTGAGTCAGCGACCTTGAAGGCAATTGCGTCAGGCGTCCAATCCTAATCGCCATATGGCAAGTCCGCGCAACTGTAGGGGAAGTGCTTGAGCCACGCCATCGCGGTGGAAAATCTGGTCAAGCGCTACGACCGCGTGCAGGCCGTCGACGGCCTGAGCTTCAGCGTCGATCCGGGCACCACCTGCGCATTGTTGGGCGGAAACGGCGCCGGCAAGACCACCACGCTCGCGATCCTGCTCGGCGTGCTGTTGCCGACCTCAGGCAGCGTGCGCGTGCTCGGCGTCGACATGGCGCGCGAACGCTATCGTGCGCTGCCACGGATGAATTTCACCTCGCCCTACGTCGAGCTGCCGAAAAAACTGACGGTGGAAGAAAATCTGATCGTTTTTGCCCACCTCTACGGCCTGAGACGGATCCGGCAACGCGTTGCCGCGCTCGCCGAGCAATTCGAATTCGTGCCGCTGCTCAGGCGCCATTACGGCACGCTATCCGCCGGCCAGCGCACGCGCGTGTCGGTGGCGAAGGCGCTGCTGAATCGCCCCGAGGTGCTGCTGCTGGACGAGCCCACCGCTTCGCTCGACCCGGACATCGCCGACCGCATCCGTACGCACCTGGTCGATTACCAGAATCAATCCGGCGCGACGCTGCTGCTCGCTTCGCACAACATGGTCGAAGTCGAACGCATCTGCCACCAGGTGCTGATGATGAAGCAGGGACGCATCGTCGACCGGGGCTCGCCGCCGGAGTTGATCGCGCGCTACGGCCGCAGCAGCATGGAGGAGGTGTTCCTCGACGTGGCGCGCGCCGAGCATCGGGCGGCCGAGGTGGCGGCGGACGAGGTGCACGGATGAGCGGCTCGCTGCAACGAATCTACGGCATGGTGCTGCGCCACGTGTACTTGTGGCGCCGCTCCTGGGTGCGCGTGCTCGAAACCGCCTACTGGCCGACCATGAACATGGTGCTGTGGGGATTCATCGCCAAGTATCTCGCCACCAATTCTTCGGTGGTGGCGCAGGTGCCGGCATTGCTGATCTCCGGCCTGTTGCTGTGGGAGGTGCTGTTCCGCGGCCAGCTTGCGTTTGCGCTCGCTTTTCTCGAGGAGCTGTATTCGCGCAATCTCGGCCATCTGTTCGTCAGCCCGATCAGGCCGCAGGAACTGATCGCATCGATGGTCGCGGTGAGTTTGCTGAAAACCTGCGTCGGCGTCGGCGCCGCGGCCGCGCTGGCCATCGTCCTGTATGCGGCGTCGATCTTCGACCTTGGGTTGCCGCTGCTGGCGTTCTTCGCCAACTTGCTCGTCACCGGCTGGGCGGTGGGCCTGATGGTGGCCGCGCTGGTGCTGCGTTACGGCCTGGCGGCGGAGAACCTTGCCTGGGGCGTGATCTTCGTCATCGCGCCGATATCGGGCATCTATTATCCGGTCAGCGTGCTGCCCGCGTGGCTGCAAAGCGTGTCCTGGTGCCTGCCGACCAGCTATGTGTTCGAAGGCATGCGCGGCGTGCTGCTCGAGACTCGGTTCAAGTGGGAGCTGTTCGCCGGTGCGGCAGCGCTGAACGTGGTCTATGTCGCAGTGGGTGTGGGCATATTCTTCACCGCTTTCCGCGGCGCGCGCCAACGCGGCGCGCTGTTGCAGATGGGGGAGTGACGCTGCGCCGCGGGAACGGCGACCCGCGCGGCGCGCTTGGCTAAGCGCGCGCGCACGGTTAGGATAGCGCTGCAAGCAAAGAGGGGTCGTGCGCGGGCGTGTGCCGCGCGGAACGCGGGCGCAAAAAAAGGAAACACCAGATGAGCAAGGCGGAAACACTGAGCACCGGCCAGGCGATCGCGAGATCGCTGATCCGCAACGGCGTGGACACGATCTTCGGCATTCCCGGCGCGCATACCTACGATTTCATCGACGCGCTGTACGAGCACCGCGACCAAATCCGTTTCATTGTCAACCGGCACGAGCAGGGCTCAGGCTACATGGCCTATGGTTACGCAAAATCCACCGGCCGCGTCGGCGCCTTCACCTGCGTGCCCGGGCCGGGGGTGCTTAATGCGAGCGCCGCCCTGTGCACGGCGTACGGCGCCAACGCCCCGGTGCTCTGCATCACCGGCAATATCCAGTCCTACCACATCGGCCGCGGCCGCGGCATCCTGCACGAACTGCCGGACCAGCTCGCGACTTTGCGCGGGCTGACCAAATGGTCGGAGCGCATCAATCACCCGACCGAAGCCGCGGCCGTCATGGGCGCCGCGTTCAAGCAGCTCTCCACCGGCCGTATCCGTCCGGTTGCGATCGAGACGCCCTGGGATGTGTTCGGCGCCAAGGCGCTGGTCGATCTCGAGGTGCCGATGGAGGTTCCGCCGCCGCCCGAGCCCGACCCGGACGCGATCGCACGTGCGGTCGCGCTGTTGAAGGACGCGAAGAATCCGATGATCACCGTCGGCAGCGGTGCGATCCATGCCGCCGCCGAAGTGCTGGAGCTGGCGAAGCTGCTGCAGGCGCCGGTGACCTCGCACCGCAGCGGCCGCGGCATCGTCGGCGAGGACACGCCTTACGGATTTTCCTGCGGCGCCGGCATCAAACCCTGGCTCGCGACCGATGTGCTGATCGGCATCGGCACCCGGCTGGAGCTGCAATACCTGCGCTGGGTGAAGATCCCCGCCGGCATCAAGGTGATCCGCGTCGACATCGATCCGACCGAGATGGTGCGATTGCGGCCCGACGTCGAAATCGTCACCGACGCCAAACTGGGCGCGCGCGCCCTGCTCGATGCGCTCTCGGCCGGGCTCGCCAAACGGCCGTCGCGAGTGGAAGAATTTGAGGCGATCAAATCGCAGTTTCGGCAGGAAATCCAAAGGGTACAACCGCAGATGGCTTACCTGGACGCGATCCGCGCGGTGTTGCCGCGGGACGGCTTTTTCGTCGAGGAAATCTCGCAGGTCGGCTTCGCTTCGCGCTTCGGCTTTCCGGTGTTTGAACCGCGCACCTTCGTCACCGGCGGCTATCAGGACAACGTCGGCTTCGGCTTCATGACAGCCCTAGGCGTGAAAATCGCCAACCCGGACAAACCGGTGGTCTCGGTCGCCGGCGACGGCGGCTTCATGTTCGGCGTGATGGAGCTGGCGACCGCGGTCAAGTACAACATCAACCTCGTCACCATCGTGTTCAACAATTCGAGCTACGGCAACGTGCTGCGCGACCAGCGCAACGTGTACCAAGGACACGAGATCGGCTCCTCGCTCACCAATCCGGACTTCGTCAAGCTCGCCGAGAGTTTCGGCGCCACGGCGTATCGCGCAAGAACGCCGTCCGAACTGAAGGCGGCGCTGGAGAAGGGGTTCGCTCAGTCCGGTCCGGTGCTTATTGAAGTGCCGGGCGAGCCGGGAGCGGAAATCTCGCCCTGGCCGTATCTGCACCCGAAGCTGTAACCCGGACCTCGGGGCGGATGCGTGCCCTCGTCGATTTACTTGGTGCAGGCCCAGGCTGCGATTTCGCACCCTTTGGCCCCGCATTGGCGCAGCGCCTTGGTTTCCGCTTCCTGCCGGGTGGCGCCGGTGGCGGGGAAATATTTTCTCGGCCCGCGCGCGAGCGCGCCGCAGGCGTTGCTGAATGCCGCCACGACTTCGCAACGCGGGTCGGCGCACTGATTCAGGGCTTCGATCTTGGACGCGCGCGAAGTGGCGGCATTGTAGGCATAGCCTAACTGGCCGCTATCGCGCTGCAGGGCGATGGCGCCGTATACGCCTCTTTTCACCACCACCTTGGCCAGCGCCGGCACGGCGAACGAAGTAATCATGGCGACTATTACAAGATGAAGCAGGCTGGCGCGCCATGGATGCTTGCCCAGGGGGTTTTTCAAAAGGGCGCCCATCACATGGTCGCTCCCAGGACCCAGGGCGCAAACTCGTCTTCGCCGTAACCGAACGCTTCGCTTTTGGTCTTCTTGCCCGAGGCCGTTCGCAGAATCAATTCGAACAGCTTTTGCCCGGCGTCGGCGATGCTTTCCTTGCCATCGACGATGCCGCCGCAGTTCATGTCCATGTCTTCCTCTTGATATTGAAACAGTGCGGTGTTGGTCGCGAGCTTGAGCGAGGGCGCGGGCTTGCAGCCGTAGGCCGAGCCGCGGCCGGTGGTGAAGCAAACCAGGTTGGCGCCGCCCGCGATCTGGCCGGTCGCCGACACCGGGTCGTAGCCGGGAGTGTCCATGTAGACGAAGCCTTTGGCCGTGACCGCTTCCGCATATTCGTAGACATCGACCAGGTTGGTGGTGCCGCCCTTGGCTACTGCGCCCAGCGATTTCTCCAGAATGGTGGTGAGGCCGCCGGCCTTGTTGCCCGGCGAGGGGTTGTTGTTCATTTCGTTGCCGTTGCGCGCCGTATACGCTTCCCACCACTTGATGCGGCGGATGAGTTTCTCGCCCACTTCGCGCGTCAGCGCGCGACGGGTGAGCAAATGCTCGGCGCCGTAGATCTCCGGCGTTTCCGACAGGATGGCGCCGCCGCCGTGGCGCACCACAAGGTCGACCGCGGCGCCCAGTGCCGGGTTGGCGGAGATGCCGGAGTAGCCGTCCGACCCGCCGCATTGCAGCGCGAGCAGCAGATGGCTCGCCGGCACGGTTTCGCGTTTCACCCGGTTGGCCTCGGGCAGTATCGCCTCGATGCGAGCGATACCTTCGCGCATTGCCTTCATCGTGCCGCCTTTTTCCTGGATGGTGTAGGCGGCGAACCTGTCGCTGCGCTTGAGCTGCTGTGTGGCGAGCAGGCTCGCGATCTGGTTCGCTTCGCAGCCCAGGCCGACGACCTGCACGGCGAAAAAGTTGGCGTGGCGCGCGTAGCCGGCCATGGTCCGGCGCAGCACGTCCATGGGTTCGCCTTCGGAGGCCATGCCGCAGCCGCTCTTGTGCGTGAGCGCGACCACGCCGTCGACATTGGGCCAGGCATCGAGGCGGTTCTCGAAATGCCGGGCGATCATGCGCGCCGCCGTGGCCGAGCAGTTGACGCTGGTGAGGATGCCGATGTAGTTGCGCGTGGCGACGCGCCCGTCGTCGCGCACGATGCCCTGGAACGTCGCCGGCTGCGCCACGTAGTCGGTGGCCTTGGCGTCGGCGCAGAACGCGTAATCGCGGTCGAAATCGCCCATGGCGAGGTTGTGCACATGGACATGCTCGCCCGCATGGATGTCGTGCGTGGCGAAACCGATGATCTGGTTGTAGCGCCGTACCGGGGCGCCGGATTTGAGCTCGCGCACCGCGATCTTGTGTCCGGCCGGCACGCGCGCTGCGACGCGGATATTGTTTTCCTTGATCAGGTTTGTGCCCTCCGGAACCTCGACGCGGGCGATGACCACGTCGTCGGCGGGATTGAGGCGTATCGTCAGATCTGCGGCTTGCAGCATGGCCTTACCTCTTCGATTCGGATTGGGTGAAGAACAATAATTCTACTCTTTTGCAATCGGCGACCTTAAGTAGCAGAAGCCGCCCCAAAAACCGCCCTTGCTTTTCACCATAACCCTGATCTTGTTACGGCTGCGCTTTTCATCCGTAACAAAATCAGGGTTGGCGCGCGAGCGCGCGCAACGGCTGCCACATTCGTATACATCGGCGCGGGACTACGCATCGAACGCCAGAGATCACGCTTGCGCGGACGGCGACCCGTCCACGCGGACCATCGATAGCGCATGGATGAAAAGCGTATCCATGCACTATCGACGATCTTGTATGAAACCCATACCCCATCGGGGGGTGTTATCAATAACCGCGTTTTCGGTGCGGATGTGCTTTTCATCCGCACCGAAAACACGGTTCGCGCGCGATAGCGCGCAACTGCTCGCACGGTCGCATCCATCGGCGCAGGACTGCGCATCGAACCGCAGTGATCTCCCTTGCGCGCTGACGTGCTGCCGTCAAAAGAACTTCCGCGGCAGCCACATGGAAATTTCGGGAATGTAGGTGATCAGGATCAGACTCGCCAGCAGCGGCACCAGCCAGGGCAGGATGGCGATGGTGGTGCGCTCCAGCGACAGCTTCGCCACGCGCGCAAGCACGAACAGCACCATGCCCATCGGCGGATGCAGCAGGCCTATCATCAGGTTCAGCACCATCACCAGGCCGAAGTGCACCGGGTCGATGCCGAGTTGGTGGCAGATCGGCAGCAGGATCGGCACCAGGATGGTGATGGCGGCGGTCGGCTCCAGAAAGCAGCCGACGAACAGCATCAGCAGATTCGCCAGGAGCAGGAACATCGCCGGATTGTGGGTGTAGGCGAGGACTGCGGCCGCGACGGCATCGGTGACTTTGGTGACGGTCAGCAGCCAGCCGAAAATCGATGCGGCGGCGACGATGAGCAGCACCGTCGCGGTGGTCTCGACCGTGTCCATCGATACCTTGATCAGCATTTTCCAGTTGAGCGTGCGATACCACAAGAGGCCGAGAAACATGGCCCAGACGCAGGCGGCGATGGCGCCTTCGGTGGCGGTGAATATGCCGCTGGTCATGCCGCCGATCAGCAGCACCGGCGTCATGATCGGCAGCACTGCGTTGAAACGAAAATAACGGTCGGCGAGGAGCAGGAGAGCCATGGCGGCGAAGAAAGTCGGCGCCGGGTCGGTGCCCATTTCGGTCGCGCCCCAGATCGCGGTCGGGAAGCCGACCACGACCGCGAGTTCCAGCAGAGCCTTGCCGATCTTGGACCATGCGAACGCGACGTCGCGGCCCCATTTGTTCTTGTGCGCGTAGTAGGCGACGGTGAACATCATCAATAGCGCCATGACGCCGCCGGGAATGATGCCGGCGAGGAACAGCTGCCCCACCGACACATTGGCGAACATGGCGTAGATGACGAACGGCAGCGACGGCGGAATGATCGGCCCCAGGGTGGCGGAGGCGGCGGTCACGCCGACGGAGAACTCGGTCGAGTAGCCGTGGTCCTTCATTGCCTTGATCTCTATCGTGCCCAGGCCCGCGGCATCGGCGATGGCGGTGCCCGACATGCCGGCGAATATCACCGAGCCGATGACGTTGACGTGGCCGAGGCCGCCTTTGAGCCAGCCCACCAGCGCCAGGGCGAAGTTGTAGATGCGGTTGGTGATGCCGGCTGAGTTCATCAGGTTGCCGGCCATGATGAAAAACGGCACGGCGAGCAGCGGAAAGCTGTCGATGCCGTTCACCATGCGGTGGATCACGACGTAATCGGGCACGGTGCCCGATAGCATCACGTAGAGCAGCGAAGCGCCGGCCATCGCCAGCGCCACCGGCACCCCGATCACCATCAGAACCAGAAAGGCGATCAGCAGCGCAGCGGTCATGCCTCTTCGCTCCCGGCTATTTCCGGCCGTTCGAGCACGCTGAAACCCTGATGCCAGTGTTTGATTGCCGTGGTGACGGCGCGAAAGAACATCAGGGCGAATCCGAACAGCACCACAGCGTAGATGAGCCCGATCGGCCAATCGATGATGGACATCTGCTGCCTGCCGATCTTGCCCATCAGCGCATAGGTGAGGACCACCATGTAGCCGAAGAACAGGATGCGCGACAAATCCACCAGCGTGGACATCACCCGCGTCACCGGTGCCGGCAGAAAGCGGTAGAAAATGTCGACATGAATGTGGGTGTTCTTGCGCACCGAGCACGAGGCGCCGACGAATACCGTGCAGATCAGCAGGTAGCGCGCGATCTCCTCGGTCCAGGACGCCGAATCGTTCATCGCGTAGCGGGTGAAGAACTGGTAGAACACGGTGAAAGCCAGGACCCAGAAGAAAGCGAAGGCGATCCAGTCCTCGAAGTGGTACACCGATAGGTCGATCGGCTCGTCGGTGACGTGAAATTCACCGTCGGCGCCGAGCACATGCTCCGTTTCGCTGGCGATGTCGGGGGCGTGCGTAGCCATGCCGCTTCTCCAGCTTAGTGATTGTCTTTGGGTACGCCGGCGCCGCTGGATCCGACCAGGAAATCGAGGTCCGCGCCTTGGTCGGCCTGCATCACATGATCGACGTAGAGTTTGGTGTAGCCGCGGCTCATCGGCGCCTTGGGCGCTTTCCATTTCTTGCGCCGGCGCGCGAGTTCGCGCTCGGACACGTCGAGGTGCAAGCGGCGCTTGGCGACGTCGAGTTCGATCATGTCGCCATTTTCCACCAGCGCCAGGTTGCCGCCGGCGGCGGCCTCCGGAGCGATGTGCAGCACCACGGTGCCGTAGGCGGTGCCGCTCATGCGCGCGTCCGAGATGCGCACCATGTCGGTGATGCCCTTTTTGAGTACTTTCGGCGGCAGCGGCATGTTGCCCACCTCGGCCATGCCCGGGTAGCCCTTGGGTCCGCAGTTCTTCAGCACCATGACGCAGTGTTCGTCGACGTCGAGCTTGGGGTCGTCGATGCGGCGGTGGAAGTCGAGTATGTCTTCGAACACCACCGCGCGCCCCTTGTGTTTCATCAGCTCGGGCGTAGCGGCGGAGGGTTTGATGATGGCGCCATCGGGGCAGAGGTTGCCGCGCAGCACGGCGATGCCGGTATTCTTCTTGAACGGCCTGTCGAACGCGGTGATGACGTCGCGCTGGTAGCATTCGGCCTTCTTGTTGTTGTCCCAGATGCTGTTGCCGTTGACGGTGAGTGCTTTCTTGTTCAGCAATCCCTGTTCGCCCAGGGCGCGCAGCACTACCGGCAGGCCGCCGGCGTAGTAGAAGTCCTCCATCAGATACTTGCCCGAGGGCATCAGGTTGAGCATCGTATGCACCCCGCGGCCGAGGCGGTCCCAGTCGTCGAGGTCGAGCTTGACGCCGACGCGGTGCGCGAGCGCGATCAGGTGGATCACGGCATTGGTCGAGCCGCCGATGGCGGCGTTGGCGCGAATCGCATTCTCGAACGCTTCGCGCGTGAGAATCTTGGAAATCGTCAGGTCTTCGCGAACCATGTCGACGATGCGCCGCCCGGCCATGCGCGCGAGCACATTGCGGCGCGCGTCCACCGCCGGAATTGCGGCGTTGCCCGGCATCCCCATGCCGAGGGCCTCGACCATGCACGCCATGGTCGAAGCGGTGCCCATGGTCATGCAATGGCCGTGCGAGCGGTGCATGCAGGACTCGGCCTCGTGGAATTCGTCCACGGTCATGTTGCCGGCGCGCACATCTTCGGACATCGACCAGGTGTTGGTGCCCGAGCCGATGTCGGTGCCGCGGTATTTGCCGGAGAGCATCGGCCCGCCGGAGATCGCGATCGCGGGAACGTCCACGCTCGCCGTGCCCATCAGGAGCGAGGGGGTGGTCTTGTCGCAGCCGACCAGCAGGATCACGCCGTCAAGGGGATTGGCGCGGATCGATTCCTCCACGTCCATCGACGCCAGATTGCGATACATCATCGCGGTCGGCCGCATCAGCGTCTCGCCGAGCGACATCACCGGAAATTCCAGCGGGAAGCCGCCGGCCTCCAGAATCCCGTTGCGCACGTGCTCGGCAATGATGCGGAAATGCGAATTGCACGGGGTGAGTTCAGACCAGGTGTTGCAGATGCCGATCACCGGCCGGCCGTCGAACTGGTCGTGCGGCACGCCGCGGTTTTTTACCCAGGAGCGGTAGATGAAGCCGTAGATGTCCTCGCGGCCGAACCAACTCTGGCTGCGAAGCTTTTTCGGCGATTTCTTTGCCATGATCGTATCCTGTCAGTCAGTAAGTGGCGCGGCCGCCGGAGATGTCGAACACCCCGCCGGTGGTGAACGAGCAGTCTTCGGAAGCGAGCCAGCACGCCATCGCCGCGGCTTCCTCGACCAGCAGGAAACGTCCCATGGGGATCTTGGACAGCATATAGTCGATGTGCTGCTGGGAAATCTGGTCGAAGATCGCGGTCTTGGCGGCGGCCGGGGTCATGCAGTTGACCATCACGCCGTCCTTCGCGAGTTCCTTTCCCAGCGATTTGGTGAGCGCTATGACGCCGGCCTTGGCGGCGCTGTAGGCGGCGGCGTTGGGGTTGCCTTCCTTGCCCGCAATCGAGGCGATGTTGACGACACGCCCGTACTTCTGCCGGATCATGTGCGGTGCCACCGCGCGGCAGCACAGGAACGGGCCGGTGAGGTCGACCCTGAGCACCTGCTCCCACTCGGCGACCGGGTAATCGACGATCGGTTTGGTCATGCCGGCGACGCCGGCATTGTTGACCAGGATATCAATCTTGCCGAGTGCTTTGATCGCGGCCGCCGTTCCTTGGGCCACCGATTGTTCGTCGCCGACGTCCACTGCGTCGCCGCTCACGGCGCCGGACAGGCCGGACAGCGTCTGCCGCAGCAGATTCTGGTCGCGGTCCCAGATGCGCACGCTGGCGCCCGAGGCGAGCATGCGTTTGACGATGGCAAGTCCGATGCCCTGCGCCCCGCCGGTGACGATGGCGGCACGCTGCTTTAGATCCAGTTGGTTCATAGGCGTATCCTCAAGAAAACGGTTAGTTCCGAATCGACGTGCAGGTATCCCAATTCAGGTCGAAGTCCGCAGCAGTTGATAGTTGCCCGCGCCGCCCTCGACCGCGCTCATCCGCGGCCCGACGCTACTCCTTCACCGCCCCGGTCATGCCGGCGACGTAGTATTCGACGAAAAAGGAATACATGATAGCCACCGGCACCGAGCCGAGCAGCGCGCCCGCCATGAGTGCGCCCCAGTGATAGACATCGCCCTCCACCAGTTCCGTGATCACGCCCACGGGCACGGTTTTGTTCTCCGATGACGAGATGAAGGTGAGGGCGTAAATGAATTCGTTCCAGGACAGAGTGAAGGCGAAGATGCCGGCCGAGATCAAACCCGGTACGGCCAGCGGCAGCACGATCTTCGTCAGGATCTGCAGCCGGGTGGCGCCGTCGATCAGCGCGCATTCCTCGAGCTCATAGGGAATGGAGCGGAAATAGCCCATCAGCAGCCAGGTGCAGAACGGAATCAGGAAGGTCGGATAGGTGAGGATCAGCGCCCAGCGCGTGTCGTACAGCCCGAGCTTGAACACCATGAAGGCGAGCGGGATGAACAGAATCGAGGGCGGCACCAGGTAGGCGAGGAATATGCTCAGGCCGACCTGGCGCGAGCCGGAAAAGCGCAGGCGCTCGATCGCGTAGGCGGCAAGCACGCTCGCAAACAGCGAGAAGAAGGTCGCCACCACCGACACCACCACCGTGTTCCACATCCACTCGGGGTAGGCGGTGTCGAACAGTAGCTTCTTGAAGTGCGCCAGCGTCGGATCGATCAGCCAGAACGGATTGCCCGCGTGCGACAGCAGTTCCGCATCCGGCTTGAACGCGGTGATGACCATCCAGTAAAACGGAAACAGCAGCACGAAGAGAAATACCAACAGCGGAACATAGATTGTCACCACCTTGCGCGGCAGCGAAACCAGGTAACTCATGCCCTGCGTGTCTTGCGCTTCGTCTTTACTCATTTGTCGCTACCACCCTGTTGCCAGGCTCGGTTCTGCAAGCCAAAGTAACTAAACAATATCGCCGCCAGCAGGAACGGGATCATGCTGATGGCCAAGGCCGCGCCTTCGCCCAGGCTGCCCCCGGAGATGGCGCGCTGGAACGACAAGGTGGCCATCAGGTGGGTTGAATTGAGCGGCCCGCCGCGGGTAAGCACGTAGATCAACTGGAAATCGGTGAATGTGAACAGAACAGAAAAAGTCATCACCACCGCGATAATGGGAGTCAGCAGCGGCAGCGTCACGTACCAGAACTGCTGCGACGGTTTGGCGCCGTCTATCGATGCCGCCTCGTAGAGCGAGGGCGGGATGGTCTGCAATCCGGCGAGCAGGCAGATGGCGACGAAGGGCACGCCGCGCCAGATATTGGCGATGATGGTGGACATGCGCGCGAGCCAGGGCTCGCCGAGAAAATCGATGTAGCGGTCGATCCAGCCCATCTTCATCAGCGCCCAGCTGACGACCGAGAACTGCGCATCGTAAATCCACCAGAAGGCGATCGCCGACAGCGCAGTAGGCACGATGAACGGCAGCAAGACGACGGCGCGGGTAAAGGACTTGAATGCGATGTTCTGATTCAGCAGAATCGCCAGCCACAGGCCGAGCGCGAACTTGATGGTACTCGCCACCACAGTGTAAAAAATGGTGTTGAACAGCGACAGCCGCGCCACGGCATCGCCGAACAGATAGATGTAATTTCCGAGGCCGATGAATTCGCCGGTGCGCCCGATCTTAGCGTCGGTGAAGCCCAGCCACATGCCCAGTCCGAGCGGATAGGTGAGAAACAGCAGCAGCAGCAGGCCCGCCGGCAGCATGAAGGCCAGGCCGAGGAAGTTGCGGTTTTCGAGTAGGCGGCGCAAAGGTTCGATCGCTTGTGGTTTGAGCTGAGGCGCGGCGCGCGCGCCTTGGCTCAAACCACTGCCCCGCCGCGCGGCAGGGCAGTGGCGGGCACCTCTTATATTTTGTAGTAACGCTGGGCGCGCTTCTCTGCGTCCTCTGCCGCTTTTTTCGGCGTCTTCGAGCCGCTGGCGGCTTCCGCGATCATGTCGAGCACGATGTAGTCGGCCAGGCAGGCCGCCGACGCGTAGCCGAGCGGGCCGGCGTTGCCGTGGTAGAGCATGAGCTTGGAGCTGTCGCGATAGGGCGTCGCCTTCGGATCGTCGGTCCAGACCGAATTGGACTCGAACGCCTTGAGCGGCTGGCAGGTGTAGCCGATCGACGCTTTCATCCACGGATTGTACTGCTCGTCCTCCATCATGAACTGCAGGAAAGCCTTCGCGGCGTTCGGATATTTGGAGTACTTGAACAGGAACATCTGCGTGATCTGCATCAGTTCCGCCGCTTTGCCCACCGGGCCGATCGGGAAGCGCGCATGCTGGATGTCCTTGGCCATTTCCAGCAACTTCGCATCCTGCGAATTCTTAGCCGCGTAGTAAACCGAAATACCGTTGGCGGTCAGACTGACCTGGCCGTCGAGGAAAGCCTTGTTGTTGTTCGGGTCGAGCCAGGACAGGGTGCCCGGGACGAAGGTTTCGTAGAGCTGCTTGGCGTATTCGAGCGAAGCGATCGTCTCCGGCGAGTTGACCACGACATTGCCTTTCTCGTCCACCAGTTTGCCGCCGTGCGACCAAAGCAGCCAGTGCGCCCAGTTGTTGCCATCGCCGACGGCGTGGCCGAGAGCGAAGCCGGGGGGCGTGCCCTTGGCCTTCATCGCTTGGCACAGTTTGAGGAAGCCCGCGGTATCCTTGGGGATGCCGTCGAACCCGGCCGCCTTGACATGACTTTCGCGATAGACGATGGCGTTACCGATGATGCCCAGCGGGACGGCGATCCATTTTCCCTGGCGCATGCCGTATTGTTTGCACACGTCGTACCAGCCGCCGTATTTCGCGCCGAGATAGTTGGCGACGTCAGAGACGTCGACCAGCTTGTCGGGAAACTGGTGCGGGTCGTCGAACCAGCCGACGATGATGTCGGGGCCCGAGCCGATGTTGGCCGCCACTGCCGCCTTCGGCCGCACATCTTCCCAGCCTTCGTTGTCGACGCGCACTTCGACACCGGTCTTTTCGGTGAATTTCTTGGTGTTCGCCATCCACAATTCTTCGTCGCCCGCGACGAAACGCTTCCAGCGCAGCACGCGCAGCTTGGCGCCCTTCTCGGTTTTGAAGGCGAGCGTAGGTGCGGCGCCGGCCTTCTTGCCCTGGGCGAGTACGTTGCCGGTGGCGGCACCGGCGGCGAGACTAGCGGACATTTTCAAGAAATTACGACGATCGATATTGCTCATTGTTGAACCTCCTTTGGTTGATGCTACAGTCTTGCCCCGCTTGACGGATCAAACAGGAAGGTAAGTTCCGGATATAGCCGGATGGCCTCGCCGGGTTTGAATTGGTGGCGCTCGCGCACCACCGCAATGACATCGGAACCGCCAACCTTGCAGAATATCTGCGTGTCGGCGCCGGTGGGCTCGACCACCACCACCTCGGCGTGCACCCCGTCGGACCTGACCAGGAGATGTTCCGGGCGCACGCCCACAATGACCTCACGCCCTGTCTGCGCCGCCGAACTCGGCGCGGGGAGGAGGGAGCCGTCGGCCATCTGCACCTTCATGCCGGCGGCATTCCCGACCAGCTTGCCCTTGAGGAAATTCATCGCCGGCGAGCCGATGAACCCGGCCACGAACAGGTTCGCCGGGTGGTCGTAGAGTTCCAGTGGCGACCCGATTTGCTCGGTCCTTCCGGCATTCATCACCACGATCTTGTCGGCCATGGTCATGGCTTCGATCTGGTCGTGGGTGACGTAAATCGAGGTCGTGGTGAGCCGCTGGTGCAGTTCCTTGATCTCGGTGCGCATCTGCACCCGCAGCTTCGCGTCGAGGTTGGACAGCGGTTCGTCGAACAGGAATACCTGCGGGTCGCGCACGATGGCGCGGCCCATCGCCACGCGCTGGCGCTGGCCGCCCGACAGTTGGCGCGGGTAGCGATCCAGGTATTCCATCAGCCCAAGAATGTTTGCCGCCACCTCCACACGTTCGCGCATCTTTGTGCGGCTCTCGCCGGCGAGTTTCATCGAAAACGCCATGTTGTCGAACACGGTCATATGCGGATAGAGCGCGTAATTCTGGAACACCATGGCGATGTCGCGCTCCTTCGGCGGCACGTTGTTGACCACGCGCGCGCCGATTTCGATTTCGCCGCCGGAAATCTCCTCCAGGCCGGCGATCATGCGCAACAGCGTGGATTTGCCGCAGCCGGACGGGCCGACGAGCACGCAGAACTCGCCGTCGGCGATGCTGATGTCCACGCCGTGGACGACACGGGTGGAGCCGAAAGACTTGAATACGCCCCTGAGGTTTACGGCGGCCATGTTCAGTTACCTATGTTCCATTCTTTGATGTATCGGTGGTGCGTCTGGTCCATGTGATGGCGCATCGCGCTGCGTGCGGCGCGCGGATCGCGCCGCACGATCGCGCTGACGATCGCCGCATGTTCGCGCACCGTTTCTGCCGCCATTTTCGGGTACTCGAGTTTGCGCTCCAGGCTGCGATACAGCGGCCCCATGCGCTGGTCCCACAGCGTCTGGATCACCAGGACCAGCGCGCTGTTGCCGCTCGCTTCGGCGATGTTGACATGGAACAGCCGGTCCGCTTCGAGCGGGTTGTGATGCCGTTTGCTTTCCTTGACCATGCCGGCGTGGGCCTCGCGTATCGCCCGCAACTGCGCCGGGTTTGCGCTTTTCGCCGCCAGCGCCGCACACTCGCCCTCGATCAGCCGGCGCGCCCGAATGACTTCGAACGGGCCGGATTCGCCCAGCAGGACATGGTTGCGGCGCCGTTTGCCGGGATGACTGACATAGATGCCCGAGCCGACGCGCACGTCGAGCAGACCTTCGACTTCGAGCGCGATCAGCGCTTCGCGTACCGACGGCCGCGAGACGCCGAGTTGCCGCGCGAGATCGCGTTCCGCCGGCAGGCGCGCCCCGGGGGTATATTCGCCGTCGCTGATCAGCACGCTGATCTGGTCGGCGATCTGGCGGTACAGGCGGCGCGGTTCGACCGCTTGAAGAGGCATGGTTGGTCTTGGATTGGATGTGCGCGAAAGTGGACGGAAGCTTAGCGGTCGCGCTACACTTTGGTCAAGTGGTCCGACCAATTATCACTGGCACGCGTGGCGCCCCTGCCGTGCGTGGGCGGTATTGCATCGCAACATTTCGCGCCGTTTCCTAAGCATGAAATTGTTGCAGGCAAGATTTTTTCAACAACCTAAATTGGGAGAGAACTGATGAGCGGCAGACTTGCGGGCAAGATCGCATTTATCACGGCTGCAGGGCAGGGCATGGGCAAGGCCGCGGCCATCGCCTTTGCGCGCGAGGGGGCGAAAGTCTGGGCGACCGACATCAAAGCCGGTCCGCTGGCTGAGCTCGCCGGCATCACCGGCATCACCACGCGGCAGCTCGACGCCACCGACGAGCAGGCGATTGCGAAACTCGCAGCCGAGGTCGGTGCCATCGACGTGCTGCTCAACTGCGCGGGTTACGTGCATCATGGCAATCTCCTCGATTGCACGCCCAAGGACTGGGACTTCAGCATGAACGTGAACGTGCGCTCCATGTACCTGGTCGCGCGCGCCTTCGTGCCCGGCATGCTTGCAAAAAAGGCGGGTTCCATCATCAACATGGCGTCGATCGCTTCCAGCCTGCGCGGTTTGCCGAACCGCCTGGTCTACGGCGCGTCCAAAGCTGCGGTGATCGGCTTGACCAAGGCGATTGCCGCCGATTACGTCAAGCACGGCATACGCTGCAATGCCGTTTGTCCCGGCACCATCGACACGCCCTCGCTCGCGGACCGGATCAATGCCTTTCCCGACCCGGTGCAGGCGCGCCAGGACTTCATCGCGCGCCAGCCGATGGGGCGGCTGGGCACGGTGGATGACATGGTGCCGCTATTCGTGTATCTCGCGTCCGACGAATCCAGTTTTGCCACCGGGACTACCTTCTCAGTGGATGGCGGCATGACGATTTAAGGTCGCGAATTTGGCTTCGGCGGGTTCTCGGCATTCCCCGGACTGGGGTCTTGCACCCCCGGGCGGTCAAATCGGTGCCGGGATTGCGGTGGAAGGTCGACAAATTGCGCTGAATTCGGGAAATCCGTGGAAACAGTTGGGTATTTGGCAATTGCTCAGTAAAATACCCCCATTGTTGCAGTCCGGGTCCCATGAAACGGAGAAAATATGAAACTTTGTCGTTACGGTAAGAATGGCTTCGAGAAACCGGGCATGATCGATGCTCAGGGCAATATCCGCGACCTGTCGGCCGTGGTGGAGCAGGTCGACCAGGCGACGATCTCGCCGGCGGGGCTGGCGAAGCTGAGGAAAATCAAGGCGGAGACGCTGCCGCTGGTGAAGGGCGAGCCGCGCCTGGGCGTGCCCTACGTGGGCATTTCAAAATTCGTCGCCATCGGCCTCAATTACGCCGACCATGCGCGCGAAGCGAATATGCCGATCCCGCCGGAGCCGGTCGTGTTCATGAAAGCCACCACCTCGATCACCGGCCCCAACGACAAGGTCATCCAGCCGCGGAATTCGACCAAGCTCGATTGGGAAGTCGAACTGGGCGTGGTCATCTGCAAGAAGGCGCAGTACGTGCCTGAAGAAAAGGCGCTCGACTATGTCGCCGGCTATTGCATCGTCAACGACGTGTCGGAGCGCGCGTTCCAGTTGCAGTCGAGCCAGTGGGACAAGGGCAAGGGATGCGACACCTTCGGCCCGATCGGCCCGTGGCTGGTGACCACCGACGAGATCCGCGACCCGCAAAGTCTCGACATGTGGCTGGACGTGAACGGCCGGCGCATGCAGAAGGGCAATACCCGCACCATGATTTTCGGCGTGGCCAAGCTGGTTTCCTACTGCAGCCAGTACATGACGCTGCTGCCGGGCGACATCATAACCACCGGCACGCCGCCCGGGGTAGGCCTGGGCATGAAACCCGAGCCGGTGTTCCTGAAGCCGGGCGACGTCATGAATCTGGGCATCCAGGGACTGGGCGAACAGCGCCAGGACGTGGTCGCCTGCCCAAGCTGAGAGGCCGCGCGGCTTCCGATTCGGTTCGCGGCGGGCAGCCAGGCTTTGCGCTTGGCTGCCCGGCGTGCTCGACAACATGAAAATTGCAGTATTGGGCGCCGGTGTCGTCGGCGTGACCAGTGCCTGGTATTTGGCCCTTGCCGGCCATGAAGTCACGGTCGTCGATCGCCAGGATGCGGCGGCGATGGAAACCAGCTTCGCCAACGGCGGGCAAATTTCGACCAGCCACGCCGAACCCTGGGCCAATCCCGGCACGCCGAAGCAGGTGCTGAAATGGCTGGGGCGCGAAGACTCGCCGATGCTGTTTCGTCTGCGCGCCGATCCTTACCAGTGGGCCTGGGGCCTCGCCTTCCTGCGCGAATGCTTGCCCGCGCGTACCCGCGCCAATGCCGCTCAGATCGCCGCCATCAACCGCTACAGCCGGGAGCGGCTGCTGGCGCTGCGCGCCGAGACCGGGATCCAGTACGAGCAGCAGACGCGCGGCATCCTGCGCATCTATGAAAGCGGCCAGGCTCTGGACGAGGCGATTGCGGCGGCTAGGCTGGAGCAACAGCATGGGATCGACTTGCGCGTGCTGACGACGGCCGAATGTGTCGCACTCGAGCCCGCACTGTCCGCGCGCGCCGATCACATCGTCGGCGGGGTGCATGCTCCCGGGGACGAATCGGGCGATGCGCACAAATTCACCCAGGAGCTGGCCCGGTTGTGTGCGGCGCGCGGCGTTGACTTTCACTATGGCAGCCGTGTGGCGCGCATGGCGACCGCGGGCGGGCGCATAGTCGGTGCGCTGCTGGACTCCGGCCAGACGGTAGGGGCCGACGCCTATGTCATGGCGCTGGGCAGCTACAGCCCGCTGCTGTTGCGCCCGATCGGTATTTCAATTCCGGTCTATCCGCTGAAAGGCTATTCGATCACGATCGCGCTCGCCGCAGGCGATGTGGCGCCGCACATCAGCCTCAGCGACGGCGCCTACAAGCTGGTCATGTCGCGGCTCGGGAACCGACTGCGCGTGGCGGGCACGGCAGAATTGACGGGCTACGACACCGCGATCAACGAGGTGCGCTGCCAGGCCATCGTGCGGCGCACGTTCGAACTGTTTCCCAGGGCAGGCAAACCCGAGAATGCGCAGTTCTGGGCCGGACTGCGTCCAGGGACTCCGGGAGGCGTGCCTTGTATCGGCCGCACGCGCTATCCCAATCTCTTGCTCAACACCGGCCACGGCACCCTCGGCTGGACCATGGCCTGCGGCTCGGGCGCGGCGATCGCGGAGATCGTCAGCGGCAGGAAGCCACGGTCCGAATTTCGTTTTCTTCAGGGTTGATGACGAAATGAGGGGACACGTTCCCTCATGCTTCCCTAAGTCAGGCACCTAACGGTAACTCTGTTAGGCGCTCTTAGTCTCTCGCCGCGCGCATCTCCACCAAAACGCCGTCGATCAAGCGGCGCGCGACTGAAATCCGGTTCGGCAATTTCGGCAGCCTATCGAGCGCGAACCACTGCGCGTCCTCGATCTCGTCAGGAGCGGGCGTGATCTCGCCGCGGGCGTAGTCGGCAACGAAGGCGATCATGAGCGAATGCGGAAACGGCCAGGGCTGGCTGGCAAAATAGCGCGGATTGGCGATAGTGATCCCGGTTTCCTCCAACACTTCGCGCGCCAGGCATTGTTCCAGGGACTCGCCCGGTTCGACGAAACCTGCCAGCGCGCTGTACATGCCGGGCGGAAAGTGGGGTGAACGCGCGAGCAGGATCTCCTGCCCGCGTCGAACCAGGCACATGACCGCCGGCGCGATGCGCGGATAAGCGATGAGCGCGCAGGCGGGGCACTCCCGGGCGCGTTCGTGCTCGCGATGCTGCGTCGGCGTGCCGCAGCGCCCGCAGAACTGGTGGGTGCGATCCCAGTCCACGAACTGCAGCGCGCGTCCGGCGAGTGCAAACAGACTGTCATCGAGTTTCCCGTACAGGGCGCGCAGTCCCTGCCATGCCATGTCCTGCGGCACCTCGGTATCGGCGCCGTACTCGAAAGCATAACAGGCGCGCTCGCCCAGGGTGCCCAGATACAGGCGCCGCAAGGGCTTGCCCTCCAGGCGAGCCAGTTCCTCGTGCGCAGGCAAGCCCGCGCCTTCCGCGCCGCGCGCGATCAGCAGCAGGGTCTGCTGGAACACGAAACACAGGCTCTGCTCATCGGGCTCGCCCGAGTCTCTTACTGCGCCGAGGTAGGATTCGGGCGCGGTGAACGGCATTGCGCCGAACGGTGGTGCGTCGCGATTCATGGCTGGCGCCTGCCGACCCTTAAGATTTCCTTAGGCGCCGGATCAGGCTGGAAGTATCCCAGCGCCCGCCGCCCGTCTTCTGGATTTCGCCATAGAAGCCATTGATGATTTCGATGATTGGCAACGGCACTCCATTTTTCTTCGCCTCCTCCAGGCTGATGCGCAGGTCTTTGCGCATCCAGTCCACGGCAAAACCGAAATCGAATTTGTCGTCCACCATGGTCTTGCCGCGGTTGTCCATCTGCCAGGATTGGGCCGCACCTTTGCCGATCACTTCCAGTACCTGCTTCATGTCCAGGCCTGCCCTGAGGCCAAAGTTGATGCCTTCGGCGAGACCTTCTACCAGCCCGGCGATGCAGATCTGATTGACCATTTTGGTGAGCTGGCCTGCGCCCGATGGTCCGAGCAGGGTCACCGCTTTGGCGAAGTGGGCGATCACCGGCTTCGCAATCTCGAAAGGTCCTGGTTCGCCGCCGCACATCACCGTCAGCGTGCCGTTTTCTGCCCCCGCCTGGCCGCCTGAAACCGGCGCATCGATGAAATGGATTCCTCTTTGGGCCGCCACGGCGAACAATTCGCGGGCGATGTTGGCCGAGGCGGTGGTGTGATCGACATAAATGCCGCCCGCGACCATGCCGTCGAACGCACCGTTTGCGCCCATGGTGACGGCGCGCAGATCCGGGTCGTCGCCGACGCAGGAAAACACGATGGAAGCCCCTTGTGCGGCCGCTTTGGGCGTATCGGCCGCCTTGCCGCCGTGCTTCGCCACCCAAGCGTCGGCCTTGGCACGCGTACGATTGTAGACCGTAACTTCATGGCCGTTCTTGGTCAGAAAGCCCGCCATCGGAAAGCCCATGACGCCGAGGCCGAGGAATGCGACTCTTGCCATTGCGTGTCTCCTTCTTTGAGTGTTTCAGACATCGGTCGAATACGCGATTATAAGGGTTCGCGCGCGAGGCATCGCCTGCCGCAATGGAAAAATCGCAGCGCTTCGACGATAATCCATGCTTCGCCTCCTCCCGCCTGCCATGAAAACCACCACTACTGAACTTGCCAACGCCATCCGCGCGCTGTCCATGGACGCGGTACAGGCCGCCAACTCGGGGCACCCCGGAATGCCCATGGGCATGGCAGAAATCGCCGTCGCGTTGTGGAACCGTCACCTGCGCCATCATCCGGCTAACCCGAAATGGGCCGACCGCGACCGTTTCGTGCTGTCCAATGGCCATGGCTCGATGCTGCTCTATTCGCTGCTGCATCTCACCGGCTACGACTTGCCTATAGACGAACTGCGACGCTTCCGCCAGTTGCACTCGAAGACGCCTGGCCACCCCGAAGTCGGCATGACTCCGGGCGTGGAAACCACCACCGGCCCTCTGGGCCAGGGCCTCGCCAACGCGGTGGGCATGGCGCTCGCGGAACGCCTGCTCGCCGCAGAATTCAACCGGCCGGGCCTCGCCATCGTCGACCACCATACCTATGTCTTTCTCGGTGACGGCTGCCTGATGGAGGGCATTTCGCACGAGGCGTGCTCGCTCGCCGGCACGCTCAAACTGGGCAAGCTGATCGCGCTCTACGACGACAACGGCATCTCCATCGACGGCAAGGTCAAGGGCTGGTTCACCGACGACACGCCCAAGCGCTTCGAGGCCTACGGCTGGCACGTCGTTGCCGCCGTCGACGGCCACGACGTGGACGCCGTGGATCGCGCCATTGCCGCCGCCAAGGCGGTGACCGATCGCCCCAGCCTCATCTGCTGCAAGACGATCATCGGCAAGGGCTCACCGAACAAGGCCGGCTCGCACGATGCGCACGGCGCGGCACTGGGCGAAAAGGAAGTTGCGGCCACGCGCGCGGCGATTGGCTGGAATTACCCGCCGTTCGAAGTGCCGAAGAATGTGTATGAGGGCTGGGATGCGCGCGCGCGCGGTGCGGCGTTCGAGCGCGAATGGAACGCGCGCTTCGGCACCTACGAGACGCAACATCCCGAACTCGCGCGCGAGTTCCGGCGGCGCATGGCGGGCGATTTGCCTGCGGGCTGGAAGCTGCATTGCGACGCGCTGCTGGCGAAGATCGGCGCCCGTGCCGAGACCATCGCCACGCGCAAAGCCTCGCAGAACGCGATCGAAGGCCTGGCGCCGGCGCTGCCCGAATTCGTCGGCGGTTCCGCCGATCTCACCGGGTCGAATCTCACCAACTGGTCGGGCGCGAAGACCATCGGCGCTGCGGGCGGCGGCAACTACGTCTGTTACGGCGTGCGCGAATTCGGCATGTCCGCGATTGCGAACGGCATCGCTTTGCACGGCGGCTTGCTGCCCTTTTCCGGCACTTTCCTCACCTTCTCCGATTACGCCCGCAATGCGCTGCGCATGGCGGCGCTGATGAAACTGCGCAACATTTTCGTCTACACCCACGATTCGATCGGTCTGGGCGAGGACGGCCCGACGCACCAGTCGGTGGAGCACGTCTCCAGCCTGCGCTTGATGCCGAATCTCGACGTCTGGCGGCCCTGCGACACCATCGAGTCGGCGCAGGCCTGGATCGCCGCGGTCGAGCGGCGCGATGGCCCCAGCGCGCTGATCTTCTCGCGCCAGAACCTGCAGTTCCAGAAGCGCGACGCGAAGCAGGTAGCCGACATTGCGCGCGGCGCCTATGTGCTTGCCGATTGCGCCGGCGCGCCAAAAGCGCTGCTGCTCGCCACCGGTTCCGAAGTCCAGCTCGCGCTGGGCGCGCAGGCAAAACTGGCGGAGGAGGGCGTGCGCGTGCGCGTGGTGTCCATGCCCTCGACCAGCGTGTTCGACCGGCAGGATGCAGCGTATCGCGAAACGATCTTGCCACGCGGCGTGCCGCGGGTCGCGGTGGAGGCAGGGGTGCCCGACTACTGGCGCAAGTACGTGGGCCTGGAAGGCGTGGTGATCGGCATCGATCACTATGGCGAGTCGGCTCCGGGCCCGGAACTGTTCAACTACTTCGGTTTTACTGTGGACAAGGCGGTGGCCGCGGTGAAAAGCGTGATCTGAGGGCTTGTCCGGAGCTTGATCTTGCTCAAACAGCGCTCGTTTTATCCGTGTATACGTTCAACTCTGGTGAACCCATGGTTTCCATTTTCTGCTAGGAGCAAGTCATGACTATCAAGGTCGCTATCAACGGCTACGGCCGCATCGGACGCAATATCGTGCGCGCGCTCTACGAGGGCGGCAAGAAACTCGACATCCAGATCGTCGCCGTCAACGACCTGGGAAATGCCCAGACCAATGCCCACCTCACCCGCTACGACACCACGCACGGGAAGTTTCCGGGCACGGTAGCGGTGGAGGGCGAGTACATGATCGTAAACGGGGACAAGATTCGCGTTTGCGCCATACGCAATCCGGCCGAATTGCCCTGGGCCGCGCTCGGCGTCGACGTGGTCATGGAATGCACCGGTCTCTTCACCAGCAAGGAGAAGGCGAGCGCCCATCTGAAGGCGGGCGCGAAAAAAGTGATCATTTCCGCCCCCGGCGGCAAGGACATCGACGCAACCGTGGTCTACGGCGTGAACCACAACGTGCTGAAAGCGGCGCACACGGTGATATCCAACGCGTCCTGTACCACCAACTGCCTCGCGCCCATGGTTAAACCCTTGAACGACAAGATCGGGCTGGTCTGCGGTTTGATGACCACCATCCACGCCTATACCAACGACCAGGTGCTGACCGACGTCTATCATGAAGACCTGCGCCGCGCGCGCTCGGCCACCATGTCCATGATTCCGACCAAGACCGGCGCGGCCGCAGCCGTGGGGCTGGTGCTGCCCGAACTCAATGGCAAGCTCGACGGCTACGCCATGCGCGTGCCCACCATCAACGTCTCCGTCGTCGACCTGTCCTTCATCGCTGCGCGCGCGACCGGTGTCGAGGAAATCAACAAGGTCATGCAGGAAGCGGCGGAAGGCAGCCTGAAGGGCATCCTCGCCTACAACAAGGATCCGCTGGTGTCGGTGGACTTCAACCACAACCCGCATTCCAGCATCTTCGATTCCACGCTCACCAAAGTGTCGAACGGCACGCTGGTGAAGGTGTCCGCGTGGTACGACAACGAATGGGGCTTCAGCAACCGCATGCTCGATACGACGGTTGCGTTGATGAACGCGAAGTAGCCTGACCGCGGCCATGCCGCCCGACGCCGAAGCCTCCGTCCTGATCGAGCGCCGCGGCCCGGTCGCGATCGTTCGACTCAACCGGCCGGCGGCGCTCAACGCGGTCGATGCGCAGTTGCGCGCGGAACTCGGCGCAGCGCTGCGCGCGCTCGATGCCGATGCCCGCGTGACTGCGGCCGTGATCGCCGGGGCCGGCGAGCGCGCGTTCTGCGCCGGCCAGGATCTGCACGAGGCGATGGAACTTACAGTGGACGCGGTGGAAGGCTGGCTCGAGCGCCAGCACGCGATGTACCAGTCGGTGCGCGATTTCGGCAAACCCTTGGTTGCGGCGCTGAACGGCGTGTCGGCCGGCGCCGGCTTTCAGATCGCGCTGTGCTGCGACCTGCGCGTCGGCTATTCGGAATTGCGCATCGGGCAACCCGAGATCCGCGCCGGGCTGGCGAGTATCGTCGGCACCTATCTCATGACCCTGCAAGTGCCGCTGGCGCTGAACCAGCAGCTGTCGCTCGCCGGCGAATTGCTGCTGGGCCGACGCGCCTTTGACCTCGGCTTGATTAATCATCTGGTGCCGCAGGCAGAAGTGCTCGCACGCGCAATCGCGCTCGCGCTGGAGCTGGCGCAGTTGCCTTCTGCCGCCTACGCCGCGACCAAGGGTCGCCTGCGTGAGCTGTCGCAGCCGGGTTTCGACGACGCCCTCGCGGCAGCGAAGCGCGCACAGAAGTCGCTGTACGCGAGCGGCGAGCCGCAGCGGGTGATGCGGGAATTTTTTGCGCGCAAGAAGAAAGCCAGTTAACAATCATCGCACCATGAATTTTGTGAGGAGAAGTGCATGACATTCCTGAAGATGACCGACCTCGACCTGCGCGGCAAGCGTGTATTCATCCGCGTCGATTTCAACGTGCCAGCCAAGGACGGCAAGGTCACCGACGACACGCGCATTCGTGCCGCATTGCCGGGCATCCGTAGCGCACTCGCCCAAGGCGCGCGGGTGATGCTGGCCTCGCATTTCGGCCGGCCGAAAGAGGGCGAATGGAGCGAAGCAGAATCGCTCGCGCCGGTGGCGCGCCACCTGTCGGGCCTGCTCGGTGTTGAAGTGCCGCTGGTACGCGACTGGCTGACCGGCGTCACGGTGGAGCCGGGCAAGGCGGTGCTGCTGGAGAACTGCCGCTTCAACCAAGGCGAGAAGAAGAACGACGACGCGCTGGCGCGGCGCATTGCGGCCCTTTGCGACATCTACGTCAACGACGCATTCGGCACCGCGCACCGCGCCGAAGCCACCACCCACGGCGCAGCGAAATATGCGCCCATCGCCTGTTCCGGCCCGCTGATGGCGGCGGAACTGGAGGCGTTGGGCAAGGCGCTGGCGCAACCGGCGCGCCCGCTGATTGCGATCGTGGCCGGATCCAAGGTATCGACCAAGCTCACGATCCTCGCTGCGCTGGCTGCGAAAGTGGATCAGCTGATCGTCGGCGGCGGCATCGCCAACACTTTCATGCTTGCCGCAGGTTTGCCCATCGGCAAGTCGCTCGCCGAGGCGGAACTGGTGGAAGAGGCCAGAAAAATCATGGCGGCGATGAAGGCGCGCGGCGCCGAAGTGCCGATCCCGACCGACGTCGTGGTGGGCACGGAACTGGCCGCGACCGCGGCGGCGACGGTGAAACCGGCCAAGGCCGTAGCCGCAGACGAGATGATTCTGGATATCGGCCCCGAGACCTCGGCGCGCCTGGCGGAAAGCTTGAAGCGCGCCGGCACCATCGTCTGGAACGGTCCGGTCGGCGTGTTCGAGTTCGAGCAGTTTGCCGCCGGCACCAAGACCCTGGCGCTGGCGATCGCCGCCTCCAAGGCCTTCTCGATCGCAGGCGGCGGCGATACCGTTGCCGCCATCAACAAGTTCGGTATCGCCAAAGACATCGGCTATATTTCGACCGCGGGTGGCGCATTCCTCGAGTTCCTCGAGGGCAAGAAATTGCCGGCGGTGGAAATACTCGAAGCGCGGGCGGCCGGCTAGATCAACTCATTTGTTGGGAGAATCCGACCAGTCGAGTACGCGTAGGTCGGGCACCTGAGCAAAGGCACGGTCGCCGCTGATGAGGGTGCAGTCTTCGGTCAGGGCATGAGTGGCGATGAGCAGATCCATAGGCGCCAGCGATTTGCCCAACGCTTCAAGCTTCGCGCGCAATGACCCATAGCGTTGGGCACAGGCGGATGTCCATGGCCGGATGTCGACGGAGACCAGGAAATTTTCCACGATGTGGCGCAGATCGGCATTGACGGCGCGCCGCATCAAACCAAAACGCAGTTCCGCTTCCGTGATGACGGAGATGCAGAACGGTCTGTCGTTCAAGGTTGCGCTCAGGGTGTTGGCCCGGTTCTTGACCAAGGCGGAGACAGCATTCGTATCCAGCATCAGGAGCGCGTTCATGGCCAATCGCGCTCTATGGGAGGACCGGGGTCACGCAAGTTGTCGAGGGCATCGAGGTCTTCCTGTGGAATCAGGGGCAGGAGCTTGTCGCGCAGCTTCAACCATTTTTCGAGTTTCTTGTTGCGTGCGCTTAAGATGACGTCTCCGGTGAGCGGATCGCGCCGGATCAACACTTCGTCACCCTCGAAGCGGAACTCGGCCGGCAGGCGCACGGCTTGACTGCGGCCGTTCTTGAACAGCTTGGCGGTTTGCATGGTAAGGTTCCTTTTCGATGGTATATACCATGATTTATACCACCTACCGCCGAGACCTTCAAGTTGCCGCAGGTCCGATGGCGTCGTTTAAGACTTCAGAATTTGGGTCGGCTCGCTATTGAAAATGTTGTTCAGACGTTCGAAATCACGGCGCCCATGTGTTCGCCGCTCCGCAGCACGTTGAAGCCGCAGCCATAATCGTATAGCTGATAGAATCCTTCCTCCGCAATCGCCTGCGGACAAACGAGGAGCGAACATGATTCATTTTGTAGTGCACGATGAACACGATTCGGTCGGCGTGGTCGTCGTCGAAGGCGTCAAAGCCGGGCAGAGGCTCACCGGCTGGATCATGGACCAGGACAAGGAAATCAGGGTGCGCGCGCAAAGCGACATTCCCATCGGTCACAAGCTGGCGATCCAGAAGCTGAAGGCGGAGGACACGGTGATCAAGTACGGCGTCGACATCGGCCGCACCGTGGCGCCGATCAAGGTCGGCGAACATGCGCACGTGCACAACATCAAGACCAAACGCTGGTAACAACCCGTTGCAAAATTGATTTTGCAACGGCCGATCTAGGGGAGCATGAGGGGAGCTATCCCCTCATATTGAAACAAGCTTTAAGCGAGGCAAACAATGAATCTTTCCAAGGCGAAATTCTGGGGCTACAAGCGCGAGAACGGCCGCGTCGGTGTGCGCAACCATGTCATCATCCTGCCGGTCGATGACCTCGCCAACGCCGCGTGCGAGGCCGTCGCCAATAACATCAAGGGCGCGATGGCGCTGCCGCATCCCTACGGGCGCCTGCAGTTCGGCGCCGACCTCGAGCTGCATTTCCGCACCCTCATCGGCACCGGATCCAATCCCAACGTCGCCGCGGTGGTGGTGATCGGCATCGAGGAGGAGTGGACCAAGCGCGTGGTCGACGGCATCGCCAAGACGGGCAAACCCGTCAGCGGCTTCGGCATCGAACAGCACGGCGACCACGACACCATCATGCGCGCATCCAGGGCGGCCAGGCAGTACGTGCAGTGGGCATCCGAATTGCAGCGCGAGGAGCGGCCGCTGAAGGATCTATGGGTCTCGACCAAGTGCGGCGAATCCGATACCACTTCGGGCTGCGGCTCCAACCCCACCGTAGGCAACGCGTTCGACAAGCTCTATCCGCACAAGGTTACGCTGGCATTCGGCGAGACTACCGAAATCACCGGCGGCGAACACCTAGTGGCGGCGCGCTGCCGCACGCCCAAGGTGCGCAAGCAATTCATGGCCATGTTCGACCGGTATCAGGAAGTGATCAACCGGCACAAGACCAGCGATCTCATGGATTCGCAGCCGACCAAGGGCAACATACTCGGCGGTCTCACCACCATCGAGGAAAAGGCACTGGGCAATATCCAGAAGATCGGCAAGAAATGCCTGGTGGACGGCGTGATCGACAAGGCCGAAGTGCCGAGCGGTCCCGGCCTGTGGTTCATGGACTCGTCCTCGGCCGCGGCGGAAATGGTTACGCTGCTGGCGGCGAGCGGCTTCGTGGTGCATCTGTTTCCCACCGGCCAGGGCAACGTCATCGGCAACCCGATCCTGCCGGTGATCAAGCTCTCGGCCAACCCGCGCACCGTGCGCACCATGTCCGAGCACATCGACGTCGATGTGTCCGGGCTGCTGCGCCGGGAAATGACGCCGGATGCGGCGGGCGATGCGTTGCTCGACTGCATGGTTCGCACCGCCAATGGCCGCCTCACCGCCGCCGAGGCGCTCGGACACCGGGAGTTCGTGCTGACGCGTTTGTACGAGAGCGCCTGATGCGGACTTGCACGACGGCGACCGCGACCACCGCAGCGAAGGTCGAAGCGAGATGAGTTTTCCCTCGACCGAGAACCTGAACGTCGTCGCGTTCGAGCCGATGCTTTCCCCGCGCGAATTGCACGAGCGCATTCCGCTGGCCGACACTGGCGCGCAATTCGTCGCCGGGGCGCGCGCGGCGCTATGCCGGGTGCTCGACCGCTCCGACCCGCGGCTGTTGGTGTTCGTCGGACCCTGCTCCATCCACGATCCGGCGGCGGGGCTGGACTACGCGCAGCGCCTGAAGGCGCTTGCCGCTGAAGTCGAGGACAGTTTCTATCTGGTGATGCGCGTCTATTTCGAGAAGCCGCGGACGGTGACCGGATGGAAGGGCTTTATCAACGATCCGCACATGGACGACTCCTTCCATATCGAGGAAGGCATGGAACGCGCGCGCCGTTTCTTGAGCGACCTCGCGGTACTGGGCGTGCCGGCGGCCACCGAGGCGCTGGACCCCGCCTCGCCGCAATACCTGGGCGACCTCATCGCCTGGTACGCGATCGGCGCCCGTACCAGCGAATCGCAGACGCATCGCGAAATGGCGAGCGGTCTTTCGGCCCCGGTGGGGTTCAAGAATGCCACCGACGGCAACATCGGCATCGCGATCAATGCCATACGCTCGGCGCGCGAACCGCATAGTTTCCTCGGCATCACCCCTGACGGGGCGCCGGCCATCGTGCGCACGCGCGGCAACCGCTACGGGCATATCGTACTGCGCGGAGGCGAAAGCCCGAACTACGACACTGCACAGGTGGCGCTGACGGAGCAGGAGTTGGTGCAGGCAGGCCTGAGTCCCAACCTGGTCATCGATTGCGCCCACGCCAATTCGCGCAAGAAACCGGAGCTGCAGCCTCTGGTGTTCAGGGATTGCATCCACCAGATCATCGAAGGCAACAACTCCATCGTCGGCCTGATGCTGGAGAGCAATATCGTCGCCGGCAACCAGCCGATCCCGGAGGACAAATCGCGGCTGATTTACGGCTGTTCGGTGACCGACCCCTGCATCGGCTGGGAAACCACGGAAAAACTCGTTCGCGAGTCGGCCAAGGTCGTGGTGTCGGCGCTGCGCACACGTGCCAGACCGGCGTAACGAAGCGAAGATGGCGCCGCCGCCCGCTACCCTGGACCAACTCGCGCGCGTGATCCGCGCCTTTGCCGAAGAGCGGGATTGGGATCAGTTTCATACCCCGAAGAATCTCGCCATGGGTGTCGCCATCGAGGCGGCCGAGCTGATGGAAGAGTTTCATTGGCTCACGCCGCAGCAGTCGCGGCAGCTCGCGCCGGAAACGCTGCAGGCGGTACGCCACGAGATGGCCGATGTCCTGGTCTATTTGGTATTGTTGGCCGACAAGCTCGGCGTCGATCTCATGGCGGCGGCGGCGGAAAAGATTGCGATCAACGCCGGCAAGTATCCCGCCGACACCGTGCGCGGCAAGGCAAAGAAATACGACAAGTATTGATGGTGCAAGCCGGGACTACTGGTACGGCGGCTTAGATGCTCAGTTACCGCCATGCTTTTCACGCGGGCAACCACGCCGATGTGCTCAAGCACGTCGTCCTCGTGCATCTGTTGCGCTATCTGACGCAGAAGGACAAGCCGCTGTGGTTTGTCGACACCCACGCCGGCGCTGCGGCGTACGCGCTGGACGAGGGTTATGCAACGAAGAATGCGGAGTACGAGAGCGGCATCGGCCGCCTATGGGCGCGCGAGGATCTGCCGCAGCCGGTGGCCGATTATGTCGGACAGGTGCGCGCGCTCAATGCCGATGGCGTGTTGCGTCGCTACCCCGGTTCGCCGCAACTCGCGCTGCAACTGCTGCGCCAGCCGGACCGGCTGCGCATGTTCGAGTTGCATAGCACCGAGAGCCAGTTGCTGCAACAATACTTTCGCGGCGACAGCCCGCGCGCGATCGTGCAGGCAGGCGACGGCTTTGCCGGCCTGCAGTCCGTCCTGCCCCCGCCATCGCGCCGCGCCCTGGTGTTGATCGATCCGTCTTACGAGGATAAAGGCGATTACCGGCAGGTCCTGGCGGCGCTGCGCGATGCGCAGAAGCGTTTTCGCGCCGGGGTCTATGCAGTCTGGTATCCGCAGGTGCAGCGCCGCGAATCGCGCCTGTTTCCCGACTTGCTGAAGCAGTTGCAACACAAAGATTGGCTGCACGTCACCCTGACCGTGAACAAACCGGCGGCCAGCGGCTTCGGTCTGCACGGCAGCGGCATGTTCGTTCTGAATCCACCGTGGCTGTTGCCCAAAGCTCTGGAACTCGCGATGCCCTATTTGGCAACGGTCCTGGCGCAAGACGGAGCCGCGGGATCCAGTTTGGAGTGCGAACTGGCGTAACACGCTCGCGATCCTAGACGACGTGATCGGGGGCGAGCGGACAGGGATGGAGTTCGTCGCCGGTTTCGATTTGAATCGTCGCGTGGCCGATGCCGAAGCGCTGACGCAATTCGGCCGCGAGCTGCGACATGAAGCGGTCGCCGGGATGCCCGCGAGGCATGACCAGGTGCACCGTGAGCGCGGTTTCGGTCGTGCTCATGCCCCAAATGTGCAAGTCGTGGATTTCGGCGACGCCGTCCAGGGCGGAAAAGAAATTCCGAATCGACCCGGTGTCGATGCGCAGCGGAACCGCGTGCAGCGCGAGATTTAGCGAATCGCGCAACAGTCCCCAGGTGCTGGCGACGATGACTGCAGCAACGACGAGACTCATGACCGGATCGAGCCAATTCCATCCGCTGTACAGCATCCCCACGGCGGCGAGCACCACCGCCAAAGAGACGGCAGTATCCGCCGCCATATGCAGAAACGCGCCCCGCACATTCAGGTCATGCTCGCGATCGCGCAGAAACAGCAGCGCCGTCACGCCATTGACCACGATCCCGCACAGGGCCACCCAGATCACCGTCGTGGTGGCGACCGGAACCGGATCCATCAGGCGCTGCACCGCCTCCAGGGCGATGCCGCCGACCACCAGCATCAGCAGCATGGCGTTGACCAGGGCGGCGAGGATGGAGGAGCTGCGAAGGCCATAGGTGAAGCGCGGGGATGGCTCGCGGCGGCCGAGAACGCTGGCCCCCCAGGCGAGGGCCAGCGCCAGCACATCGCTCAAATTATGGCCGGCGTCGGCCAGCAGGGCCATGGAGTGCGCCAGCACTCCGAAAACCGACTCGATCACGACGAAGCCCAGGTTTAGCGCAATGCCGACGGCGAAGGCGCGGTCGTGCCGCTTCGGTCGATGCTCATGGGAGTGGTCGTGATGTTCGTGCGCCATGTTCAGCACTCTAGCGGATTTGGCCGGGGATCGCCGCGCCCTGGGGTTCGATCCGGCAGGAGCGGATACCTCTCGTCATGCTCCCCTGACCCAGGGGCGGTTTCAATAGTTCTGTAACAGCCGCTTAGCACTCGAGGGATCGGCCGCTTTCCAGCAACCGTCCGAACTCCGCCGCCGGCATCGGCTTGCCAAACAGATAACCCTGCATTTCGTCGCACTGGTGATTGCGCAGGAAGGTGAGCTGCTCCGGGGTTTCCACGCCTTCGGCGATGACGCGCAGATTCAAGGTATGGCCCAGGGTGATGATCGCCTGCGCGATTGCCACGTCGTCGGCGTCGGTGCTCAAGTCGCGCACGAACGACTGGTCGATTTTCAGCCGATCCACCGGAAAGCGTTTCAGGTAGCTCAGGCTGGAGTAACCGGTGCCGAAATCGTCCACCGACAGGCGCACCCCCATTTCCCGGAAGGCCTGAAGCGAGGCAATGACCTGCTGCACGTCGTGCATGATGACGCTCTCGGTGACCTCGAGTTCGAGCCGTCCCGGGGCCAGTCCCGTCTCGGCGAGTATGGTCTCGACCAGCTGAAACAGATTCTTTTCGCGGAATTGCCGCGCCGATATGTTCACCGCCACGGTGACCGCCGGCAAGCCGGCGTCCTGCCAGGCCTTGCACTGCCGGCATGCGGTTCGCAACACCCATTCCCCGATCGGAACGATCAGGCCGGTTTCTTCTGCAAGCGGGATGTACTTCGCCGGGGAAACCATGCCCAGATCGGCCTGCTTCCAGCGTATCAGCGCCTCGCATCCGAACACGCGTTTGCTGCGCAAATCGACTTGCGGCTGGTAATGCAGCTCGAACTCCTCCCGCGCCAGCGCCTGCCGCAACCGGCTCTCCAGCGCCAGGCGCTCGGTGACCCGGGATTGCATTTCTTCGGTGAACAGCTGATAGGTATTGCGGCCGGCTTCCTTCGCCCGGTACATCGCAAGCTCGGCGCTTTTCATCAGGGATTCCGGATCTTTCGCGTCTTGCGGATGCAGCGCGGCGCCGATGCTTGCGGTGACAAACACGTCCCGGCCATCGACCGAAAACGGCTTTGCAAACGAGCTCACGATCCGCTGCAGCTCGCCCGCGATCTGCTGTTCGCTGTTCTGGTCCGAGAGCACGAGCACGAACTCATCGCCCCCTTGGCGCGCCACGGTATCGGTGGCGCGCAGCGCCGACTGCAGGTGTACCGCCACCGCGCGCAGCAAGTGGTCGCCCAGAGTGTGGCCCAGACTGTCGTTGACGACTTTGAAATTGTCGAGATCCAGAAACGCGACCGCCGCGAAATTGCCGTAACGTCGCGCGCGCGCGCACGCGCCGTCGATGCGGTCCCAGAGCAGATTGCGATTCGGCAGTCCGGTGAGAGAATCGTGGTTGGCTTGGTGCGCGAGCTCGTCCTGGTGCGTTCTGGCGTCGGTAATGTCGCTGTGCACGCCAATAAAATGGGTCACCGCGCCCGCTTCATTTCGCACCGGAGCGATGTGCAGCTCGTTCCAGTACATGCTGCCGTCTTTGCGGTAGTTGCGCAGCACGACGTGGCAGGGGCGTTCGTCATGGAGGGCGGCGCGCACGGTAATGAGTTCCGGCTGCGAGAAATCGGTGCCCTGAAGCAGGCGGGCATTTCGACCCAGCACCTCCTGGCTCGAATACCCGGTGATGCGCTCGAACGCGGGATTCACGTAGACAATGGGATTGTCGGGAGCAAGATTGTCGGTGATGCAGATCGCGTTGATGCTCGATTCGATTGCGCGGTCCCTCAGTTTCAAACCCTCTTCCGCTCTGGTAATTGCATTCAAGGTTCGGTGGACCAGGAGATAAAGCAGCCAGCCGGAGGCGAACACAAAAAGCCATCCGCTCAGGGTTTGCAGCCAGGTGACGCGCTCGATCTGCAGGTCGAGCGCGATCGCAAACGGGATTCCGCTCTGGACGAATATCCAGAGCGCGACGAGCAAAGAAAAAAGCGCGGCAATTCTGAAAATT
>Ga0334722_10000497_pt1 | contig 57752 bp, 69 predicted proteins | sample C3_bottom_MG_FD_207210 | JGI IMG/M metagenome (GOLD analysis project Ga0334722, IMG submission 207210) | Sediment microbial communities from Yellowstone Lake, YNP, Wyoming, USA - C3_bottom | ecosystem: Environmental > Aquatic > Freshwater > Lake > Sediment | place: USA: Wyoming | collected... | reverse complement strand
CGTCGAGATGAGCGTCGAGCTCATCACCCCGATCGCGCTCGAGACCGGCCAGCGGTTCGCCATCCGCGAGGGTGGCCGGACCGTCGGAGCCGGCGCGGTCACGAGCATCACCGAGTAAGCGGATGGCAAGAGTCGAAGCACGTCCGACGCTCCAGCTCGCCTGCACCGAATGCAAGGAGCGGACCTACACGACGCGCAAGAACAAGAAGAACGATCCCAACCGGATCGAGCTCAACAAGTACTGCCCGCGCTGTCGGAAGCACACCCTCCATCGGGAGGCCAAGTAGCCGAGGCGCGCTCCGCAGGGGTGTAGCTCAATTGGCAGAGCACCGGTCTCCAAAACCGGCGGTTGTAGGTTCGAGTCCTATCGCCCCTGCCACAATCCTCGGGCGGATGGCCTCGAGGACTGCGGCCTCCGCTCTTGGAGACCAACGTAGTAACGCAAGCTAGCTGAGAAGAACGACTGTGACCCGAATTCGCCGCTTCATCGCCGAGGCGGTTTCCGAACTGAAGAAGGTCTCCTGGCCGACCGTCGAGCAGACCCGCAACCTGACCGTGCTGGTCTTCGCGGTGAGCGTCGCGGTGGGCGTCTACGTGGCCGCCTTCGACACGATCTTCCGGGGCGTGATCGGCTTCCTGACGAAGGCCCTGTCGTGAACACGATCCTGACCGAGACCGAGGCCCGCGTTCCGGACAAGCGCTGGTACGTCATCCACACCTATTCGGGCTACGAGAACAAGGTCAAGGCAAACCTCGAGCACCGAATTGAGTCGATGGGGATGGAGGATCGGATCTTCCAGGTGCTCGTCCCCATGGAGGACGAGATCGAGATCCGCCAGGGGCAGCGCCACACCGTCCAGAAGAAGGTCTACCCAGGATACGTGCTCGTCGAGATGATCCTCGACCCGGACAGCTGGTTCGTCGTCCGCAATACACCTGGCGTCACGAGCTTCGTCGGCGGCTCGAACATCCCGGGCGTCCGGAGCGAGCCCATCCCGCTCGACGAGAACGAGGTCAAGCAGATCCTCCGGCACATGGGCGTCGAGACCCCGAAGTACCGGGTCGCCTTCATCAAGGGCCAGAGCGTCCGGGTCACCGACGGTCCGTTCTCCGAGTTCATCGGGACCGTCGACGAGGTCAACCCGGAGCGCAACAAGGTCAAGGTCCTGGTCAGCATCTTCGGGCGTGAGACGCCGGTCGAGCTTGACTTCCTCCAGGTCGAGAAGCTCTAGGCAAAGGGAAGGGGATCCGAGTCCGTGGCCAAGAAGGTACGTATCGTCCTGACGCTCCAGCTGCCCGCCGGCAAGGCGACCCCCGCCCCGCCGGTCGGCACCGCGCTGGGTCCGCACGGCATCAATATCGTCGAATTCACGAAGTCCTATAACGAAAAGACCGCCGACAAGGCGGGCCAGATCATCCCCGCGCAGATCACCGTCTACGAGGATCGCTCGTTCACGTTCATCCTCAAGACGCCACCGGCCGCGGACCTGCTCCGCAAGGCGGCCGGCGTCGACAAGGGCGCGGCGACGGCCAAACGGGCGATGGTCGGCCGTGTCAGCCGTGACCAGGTTCGTGAGATTGCCACGGTGAAGATGGCGGACCTCTCCGCCAACGACCTCGAGGCGGCCGCCAGGATGATCGAGGGAACGGCCCGAAGCATGGGTATCGAGGTCGTCGGCTAGGGCCGGCCACCAGCACACCCGGTTCGCTGGGCGACCGGCGGGGACCCCACGAGACGGGGGAGATCGGCAGCCCCGATCGAAGAGGGAGATCCGACATGGGACAACACGGCAAGAAGTACACCGAGGCCGCCAAGCTCGTGGACCGCGAACGCGCCTACGCGCCGTCCGAGGCCGCGCAGCTGGCGAAGGACACGTCCAGCGTCCAGTTCGACGCGTCGGTCGAGGCGCACCTGCGTCTCGGCGTCGACCCGCGCCATGCCGATCAAATGGTCCGGGGGACCGTGGTCCTGCCCCATGGCACCGGCAAGGTCGTGCGGGTGGCCGTCTTCGCCCAGGGCGAGAAGGCCCAGGAGGCACTCGCCGCCGGGGCCGACGAAGTGGGCTCGGAGGACCTGGTCAAGAAGATCGAGGCGGGCTGGCTGGACTTCGACGTCGCGCTGGCGACTCCTGATCAGATGGGCCAGGTCGGCAAGCTCGGCAAGATCCTCGGGCGCCGCGGCCTCATGCCCAACCCGAAGGCCGGAACGATCACCTTCGACCTCGACCGGGCCATCCGCGAGGTCAAGGGGGGGCGGGTCGAGTTCAAGGTCGACAAGGCGGGCATCGTCCACGTCGCGGTCGGAAGGGTCAGCTTCGAGGCGAACCAGCTCGTCGCCAACCTGGCCGTGCTCGTGGATGCGATCAACCGGGCGAAGCCGTCCGGCGCCAAGGGCACCTACCTTCGGACGCTCACGATCGCCGCAACGATGGGCCCCGGCATTCGGGTGGATATCCCGGGGATCCTGGCGGCCGCCGCGGCCGCCTGATCACGTCGCCGGCGGGCGCACTCCCGCCAACCATACGTGGCGACGGCCGAGAGGCGCGTCGCCTGAACATCGAACCGACGGACCGCCGCAGACAGCATGGGTCCATCGCCGCCACCGCAGCGCGGATGACGGTCAGGACTTGATCCGCCGCACGGACCGGGCCAGGCCCGGGGACGACGGCGACCACGCCGAGGCAGGGAAACGGAAGCCTCCGCCCTCGCGGGCGGGCGCAGCCCCTGCGGTCAAGGCACCGCCCGAGAGGGCGGCCGTCGCAGGGGCTCACGGTGGAAACACCGGGCGCCCTCCGCCGCGCGCCGGCTGCGCGCAGAAGCACGGAGGAAACCATGCCTACCGAGGCCAAGCGACGGGTCGTCGATGAGCTGCGCGCGCAGCTCGGGCAGAGCTCGACGCTCATCGTCTCGGAGTACCGGGGACTCACGGTCAAGGAGATCGCCGAGATCCGGCGAAGCCTGCGCAAGCAGGCGGTGACCTACAAGGTCGTCAAGAACCGGCTCATGAAGATCGCCGCGTCCGAATCACGCGGTTCGGCGCTCGACGAGCTTCTCGTCGGCCCGACCGCGATCGCGTTCGGCACGGACGAGGCGGCGACCGCGAAGGCGGTCATCGATGCGACACGCCCGTACAAACAGGTCCGCATTACCGGCGGCCTCCTGGGCAGGCGAGCCATCGACGCCGAGGGCGTGACCCGGCTGGCGACGCTCCCCTCGCGGGACGTCCTGCTCAGCCAGGTCGCAGGAGCCATCGCGGCTCCGCTCGCCACGATGGCCGGCCTCTTTGACGCGCCGACTCGCGACCTTGCCGGCCTCCTGGCCGCGCTGGCCGCGAAACGAGCCGCTGCCTGACGCCATCACCCGGTCATCCGAAGCACATCCAACGAGGAGATCAAGGACCAATGGCTACGCTTACCGCCGACCAGCTGCTTGAGGCGTTCGAGGCAATGACCGTCCTCGAGCTGTCCGAGTTCAAGAAGAAGTTCGAAGACCGCTTCGGCGTCACCGCCGCCGCTCCCGTCGCGATGTCCGCGGCCCCGGCGGCTGCCGTCGCCGAGGCCGCTCCCGCAGCCGAGGAGCAAACCGAGTTCACGGCGACCCTCACCGAGATCGGACCCAACAAGATCCCGGTCATCAAGGTCGTCCGCGAGCTCACCGGGCTCGGCCTCAAGGAGGCCAAGGATCTCGTCGACGCCTCGCCCAAGGCCGTCAAGGAAGGCGTTGCCCGCGACGAGGCCGACAAGATCAAGGCCGCCCTCGAGGAGGTCGGCGCCAAGGTCGAGATCAAGTAGCGACGACCGCGACGGCCCCAGGCCGACGTTGTTGTCTCCGAGTGCTCGCTCACGCCCGTTGTGGTGCGCTCGCTCGCGTCTTCGACTTCGCCTTGGCCTGGCGGCCGCCAGTCGCCCCTGCGGTACGCACCCGCCCCTGCGGTACGCACCCGCCCGGCGTCATCGACGCATGGGTGACCTCCGCCGGAGCAGTCCGGGCCGGTTTCGCTCGGGTCGAAGCGATTGACAATGCAAGGAATCGCGGTATCCTTAGCCGTTCTGTGAGCCCGGCCTTCCCAACTCCCCACGTCCTCCGTCAAGGAGAGGTCGTTCATGCTGTCTTCCGCTGATTCGTCGACCCTCTCGAGCCCGGCTCCGGTGCGCAAGCGCTATGCCCGGATCCCCGAGGTCCTCCCCGTCCCGAACCTCATCGAGCTCCAGCTGGAATCCTTCCAGTGGTTCATCGGCAAGGGCCTGAGGGAACTCTTCGACGAGATCAGCCCGATCAAGGACTTCACCGGCAAGGTCATGGAGCTTCAGTTCCTGGACTACGAGTTCGGGGATCCGAAGTACTCCGAGGCGGAGTGCCGGACCAAGGACCTGACCTTCAGCCGCCCGCTGTACGTGAACGTTGAGCTCCTGATCAAGGAGACGGGCGAGATCCAGCGCCAGCGCGTATACATGGGCGACTACCCCTGGATGACCGGACTGGGAACGTTCGTGATCAACGGCGCCGAGCGCGTGGTCGTCAGCCAGCTCGTGCGATCCCCCGGCGTCTACTACAACGAGGTCGAGGACCCCGCCTCGGGGCGGATGCTCTTCAGTGCCAAGGTCATCCCCAACCGGGGCGCCTGGCTCGAGTTCGAGACGAACAACAAGGACCAGCTCTGGGTGAAGGTCGATCGCAAGCGGAAGATCGCGGCGACCACCCTCCTCCGGGCGGTCGGCTACGAGACGAACGACGAGATTTCCACCCTGTTCGGCGCGATCGACATCGACCCGGAGCATCCGTTCGTCGCGAACACGCTCGACAAGGACGTCACCCGCACGCCGGCGGAGGCGCTCATCGAGGTCTACAAGAAGCTCCGCCCGGGCGATCCGCCGACGGGCGACAACGCCCGCCAGCTGGTCGAGGGCCTCTTCTTCAACTTCCGCCGGTATGACCTCGGCCGAGTCGGCCGGTACAAGTTCGGCAAGAAGCTCCAGGGCGTGGCCGAACGGATGGGCTTCGAGCTGCCGGGCGAGGGCCAGCGGACGATCACGAGGGAAGACATCGCGGCGATCGTGGGCCACCTCATCGAGTGCAACCGGGGCCTCCACCCCAAGGACGACATCGACCACCTGGGCAACCGCCGGATCCGGGCCAACGGCGAGCTGATCCAGAACGCCTTCAGGATCGGTCTCCTGCGCATGGAGCGCGTCGTTCGGGAGCGCATGACGATCCAGGAGATCGACAAGGCCACGCCGAACGCCCTCATCAACATCCGACCGGTCGTCGCGGCCATGAAGGAGTTCTTCGGCGGCAGCCAGCTCTCACAGTTCATGGACCAGACGAATCCACTGGCCGAGCTCACCTCGAAGCGGCGGCTGTCCGCCCTCGGGCCGGGCGGCCTGTCGCGCGAGCGCGCCGGATTTGATGTCCGTGACGTGCACCACAGCCACTACGGGCGGATCTGCCCGATCGAGACACCCGAGGGTCCGAACATCGGCCTGATCGGGTCGCTCGCGACCTACGGGCGGATCAACAGCTATGGCTTCATCGAGACGCCGTACCGCCGGGTGAAGCGCACCGTGGCCTGGGACGACGGAGATCTGCTGACCTTCTCGGCCGGCGGCGATCTGGCGACCAAGGGCGGCGCCGTGATCCTGCGCAGGGGCGAGGCGTTCACCCTCGACGCCGCAGCGGAACTCAAGCGTCAGAAGGCGCTGGCGTTCCCGATCCGCCCGGTCGTGACCGACCAGATCGAGTACCTCCCGGCCGACGAGGAGGAGCAGCACGTCGTGGCCCAGGCCAACGCCCGACTCGACGGGAACGGCCACTTCCTCGACGAGCGCGTGGCCTCGCGTTTCCAGGACCAGTTCCCGGAGGCGCGCCCGGACCAGATCGAATACATGGATGTCAGCCCCAAGCAGGTCGTCTCGGTCGCGACGGCGCTGATTCCGTTCCTCGAGCATGACGACGCCAACCGGGCCCTCATGGGCTCGAACATGCAGCGCCAGGCGGTTCCGTTGCTAGAACCGGAAGCGCCAATCGTCGGCACGGGCATGGAGGAGCGCGCGGCGCGGGACTCCGGCCAGGTCGTCATGTCGACCCGGGCTGGGGTCGTCACGAGTGTCACGGCCGAGCGGGTCCGGGTGGAGGCCGACTCCGGCGAGCTCGACGAGTACCGTCTCCAGAAGTTCGTGCGCAGCAACCAGGGCACCTGCATCAACCAGCGCCCGATCGTCGATGTCGGCCAGCGGGTCGAAGCCGGCCAGGCCATCGCCGACAGCTCGTCCACGCAGTACGGCGAGCTCGCGCTCGGCCGGAACGTCCTCGTGGCCTTCATGAGCTGGGAGGGCGGGAACTACGAGGACGCGATCGTGATCAGCGACCGCCTCGTGCGTGACGACCTGTTCACGAGCATCCACATCGAGAAGCACGAGATCGAATCGCGGGACACCAAGCTTGGTCCGGAGGAGATCACCCGCGACATTCCGAATGTCGGCGAGGAGTCCCTGAAGGACCTCGACGAAGAGGGCGTGGTGTACATCGGGGCCGAGGTCCGGCCCGGCGACATCCTCGTCGGCAAGATCACGCCGAAGGGTGAGACCGAGCTGACCGCTGAGGAGCGCCTCCTCCGGGCGATCTTCGGCGAGAAGGCCCGCGAAGTGAAGGACAGCTCGCTCCGGCTGCCCCACGGCGAGCGCGGCAAGGTCGTCGAGATCCGGGAGTTCAGCCGGGACAACAACGACGATCTCCAACCCGGGGTCAACCGCCTGGTCCGCGTCGCGGTGGCCCAGAAGCGGAAGATCTCGGTCGGCGACAAGATGGCCGGCCGGCACGGCAACAAGGGCGTCATCGCCAAGATCCTGCCGTCGGAGGACATGCCCTTCCTGCCCGACGGGACGCCCGTCGACATCATCCTCAACCCGCTCGGCGTGCCGAGCCGGATGAACATCGGCCAGATCCTCGAGACCCACCTCGGGTGGGCCCTCCACACCAAGGGCGAGACGGCCGCCACCGCCGTTTTCGACGGCGCGACCGAGGAGCAGATCCGTGCGGAGCTGATCGAGGCCGGCCTGCCCGAGGACGGCAAGATCGTGCTCCGGGACGGGCGCTCGGGCGAGCCGTTCGACCGGGCCATCACGGTCGGCTACATCTACATGCTCAAGCTCCACCACCTCGTCGAGGACAAGATCCATGCCCGGTCCACGGGCCCGTACAGCCTGATCACCCAGCAGCCGCTGGGCGGCAAGGCCCAGTTCGGCGGACAGCGGTTCGGCGAGATGGAGGTCTGGGCGCTCGAGGCCTATGGCGCGGCGAACATCCTGCAGGAACTGCTGACGGTCAAGTCGGACGACGTGCTGGGCCGCGTCCAGACGTACGAGGCGATCGTCAAGGGGGAGGAGATCCAGCCCCCCCGCGTACCCGAATCATTCAAGGTCCTCATCAAGGAATTGCGGAGCCTCGGTCTCAACGCCGAGATCCTCGACCCCAACGATGAGGAGATCCCATTGGCCGAGGACGACGCCTCCGGCTACCTGCTCCCCGACCTCGGCGGAATCAACCTCGCCGGGTTCGAGGACTGACGCAGCAAGCACGCACACCCGCTCCGCCGCCGAGAATCGGCCGTCGCTCGGCACGGGGCCACGCACACTGACCGGCAGTCGCGCCGCCGAGCCAGGCGGCGGCGCTGAGGAGAACGATGCTCGAAGTCAACAACTTCAACGCGATCCGGATCTCGCTTGCCAGCCCCGACCAGATTCGGGAATGGTCCAAAGGCGAGGTCACGAAGCCGGAGACCATCAACTACCGGACGCTCAAGCCGGAAAAGGACGGACTCTTCGACGAGCGCATCTTCGGTCCCACCAAGGACTGGGAGTGCTACTGCGGCAAGTACAAGCGGATCCGGTACAAGGGCATCATCTGCGACAAGTGCGGCGTCGAGGTCACGCGCTCGAAGGTTCGCCGTGAGCGGATGGGTCACATCCAGCTGGCCAGTCCGGTCAGCCACATCTGGTACTTCAAGGGCACGCCCTCGCGCCTCGGCATCCTCCTCGACATCAGCCCGCGAAACCTGGAACGCATCCTGTACTTCGCCCTGTACATCGTCACCAGCGTCGACGAGGATGCCCGCCGCCGGCTGCTTGCCCAGCTGGAGGAAGAGGCCGCCGGTCGCGGCGGCAAGTCCGGTCAGGGCCTGGCCGATCTCGAGGAGGAGCTGCGCGCGAACCTCGCCCGGCACAAGGACGAGCTCAACGCACAACTGGCCGCCACCAAGGCTGACCTCGAGGCCCAGCGGGCCGCACGCACCGAGGAAATCGCCGTGGCCGCGCAGGCTGTCGAGGCCGAGCTCAAGGCGCTGAGGTCCGCTGCCGCCGCAGACACGATTGTCTTCAGCCCGACCGGCGAAGTCATCGTCCCTGTCGGTGAAAAGGGCGGCAAGGAAGCCGTCGCCCGCCTGCGAGCCGTGGTCTCGGTCGAGACCGAGCGGGTCAACGACGAGCTCCAGGCACGCGAGCGAGACGAGGCGGTCGCCGTCGACCAGAAGGTTGCCGACCTTCGGGCCGCGATCGACGACACCCTCCGGGCCGAGCGCGAGAAGCTCGCAGAGCAGGCCCAGGGGACGAAGGAGGAGCTTCGCCGCATCCGCGACGAGCTCGAGTCCCTCAAGCCCATGATGACCCTCGGGGAGTCCGAGGTCCGCCAGCTCGAGGAGCGCTTCAACCAGGCCGGCCGCGGGCGCCTGTTCAGCGCGGGCATGGGCGCGGAGGCCGTCCGGGAGATCATCACCAGGATGGACCTGGAGGAGCTCGCCCGGACGCTCCACGTGGAGGTCCGCACCAGCTCCGGCCAGCGTCGCAAGAAGGCGATCAAGAGGCTGCGCCTCATCGAGGCGTTCCGCCGCTCCGGAACGCGCCCGGAATGGATGATCCTGTCCGTCCTGCCGGTGATCCCGCCCGACCTCCGGCCGATGGTTCAGCTGGACGGCGGCCGCTTTGCCACCTCTGACCTCAACGATCTGTACCGCCGCGTCATCAATCGCAACAACCGCCTCAAGCGCCTGCTGGAACTTGGCGCGCCCGAGATCATCATCCGAAACGAGAAGCGGATGCTCCAGGAAGCATGTGATGCGCTCATCGACAACGGCCGGCGCGGCCGGGCCATCGCGGGCACCGGCAATCACCGCCTGAAGTCCCTGAGCGACATGCTCAAGGGCAAGCAGGGCAGGTTCCGCCAGAACCTGCTCGGCAAGCGTGTTGACTACTCGGGCCGGTCCGTGATCGTCGTTGGACCGGAGCTCAAGCTTCATCAGTGCGGCCTGCCCAAGAAGATGGCCCTCGAGCTGTTCAAGCCCTTCGTCATGCGTCAGCTCGTGGAGAAGGGCTTCGCCCACAACATCAAGAGCGCGAAGCGAATCGTCGAGCGGGTTCGGCCCGAGGTCTGGGATGTCCTCGAGGAGGTCATCAAGGATCACCCGGTTCTGCTGAACCGCGCCCCGACGCTGCACCGGCTCGGGATCCAGGCGTTCATGCCCATCCTCGTCGAAGGTTCGGCGATCCAGATCCATCCGCTCGTGTGCCAGGCCTTCAACGCCGACTTCGACGGCGACCAGATGGCGGTCCACGTCCCCCTGTCCACGGCTGCTCAGGAAGAAGCCCGGACGATGATGCTGTCCACGGCCAACCTGCTGTCGCCGGCCGATGGCACGCCGGTCGTGGCGCCCACCCAGGATATGGTCCTGGGCTGCTACTACCTCACGATGGAGCGGGACGCGAACCCCCAGTTCGTGCGCAGCTTCTCCGATGAGGACGAGGCGCTATACGCCTACGAGTTGACGGCGCGTGGCCTCGCGGAGGCGAGCGAGCGGCGCTCCGACAGTTCCGAGGCGTCCGACTCGCACATCGCCAGTCGCCTCGGCCTGCACGAACCCATCGACGTCGTCGCCCAGGTCTGGGATGAGGCCGCCGCCGAGCTTCGCCCGGCCAGCCTCCGAACGACGGTTGGCCGGATCATCTTCAACAGCATCGTGCCTGAACGACTCCGGTTCAAGAACCAGGCGATGAAGCGGAGCGAGTTGAAGCGCATCGTCGACGAGTGCTACAGGCTCCTCGGTCCGGAGGAGACCGCCCACCTCGTGGACGGGATCAAGGACGTCGGCTTCAAGTTCGCGACCCGGGGCGGCATGACAATCGGCCTCTGGGACATCGTGACGCCGGTTGACAAGACGTCGCGGCTGGCCGCCACGGACTCGGCGGTACTCGACATCGACAAGCAGTTCTCGCGCGGCCTCATCACCGAGGACGAGCGCTACGAGCAGGTCGTTGAACTGTGGCAGCGCACCACCAAGGACGTCTCGGACGCGATGATGGTGTCGCTGCCCGAGGACAACGCCCTCAGGATGATGACCGACTCCGGCGCCCGTGGAAACAAGGGCAACATCGGCCAGCTCGGCGCCATGCGCGGGCTGATGGCCGATCCCTCGGGCCGGATCATCGACGTCCCCGTCCGGAGCAACTTCCGCGAGGGCATGTCGGTCCTCGAGTACTTCATCTCGACCCACGGCGCCCGCAAGGGCCTCGCCGACACGGCACTTCGAACTGCGGACTCGGGCTACCTGACCCGGCGCCTGGTCGATGTCGCCCAGGATGTCATCACCCGCGACGAGGACTGCGGAACTGAGGAGGGGAGCTGGATCACGGCGGCCGACACCGCCGACATGACCGGCGGCACCTGGCCCGCGACCGACGACGGAACGCGCCAGACGGTCCGCGAGGAGTTCCGGAAGCGCCTCATCGGTCGCCTGTCGGCCGCGCCGCTGCCGGATCCCTCGAGCCGGGCCAAGAACCCGCCGCTCATCGTGGATCGCAACGAGCTGATCACCGAGGAGTCCTCCGCGGCCATCGAGGCGGCGGGGATCGACGAGGTGCTCGTCCGCTCACCCTTGACGTGTGAGGCCAGGTACGGCGTCTGCCGCCGGTGCTACGGCCGCAACCTCGCGACGGGCGAGGCGGTCGGCGTGGGCGAGGCGGTCGGCATCATCGCCGCGCAATCGATCGGCGAGCCCGGCACGCAGCTGACCATGCGCACGTTCCATACCGGCGGTGTCGCCGGCCTCGACATCACGGCCGGCCTGCCCCGTGTCGAGGAGCTCTTCGAAGCCCGCGTACCCAAGGGCAAGGCCGAAATGAGCCACATCGACGGGTCGGTCTCGATCCTTCGCGCCGAATCCGGGACGAAGGTCAAGGTGACGAGCCGGGAATCGTACGACTCCGCGATCGCCCTGCCTGCGGACGCCGAGATGCTCGCCGCTCCCGGCGACCTCGTCGAGGCCGGCCAGGTCATCGCGCGCCTCAGCGGAGACCAGGCATCGGACATCGTCGCGCCGGTTCGGGGCTTTCTCGCCCGGACCGATGACGGTCTCGTGGTCCGGGCCGAGGACGTCGTCGAGCGGGAGTACGGCATTCCTCACAATGCCCGCCTGCTCGTTGCGGACAACGAGGAAATCCGGGCGGGCGACGCGATCACGGACGGTCCGATCAACCCGCAGGAGTACCTCGACACGCGCGGTCGCGACGCGGTCCAGCGCTACCTGGTGAAGGAGGTCCAGAAGGTCTACCGGAGCCAGGGCGTCACGATCAACGACAAGCACATCGAGATCATCGTCAGGCAGATGCTCCGAAAGGTCCGGATCGACCAGCCCGGCGACAGCGAGCTGCTGCCGACTGAGCTCATCGATCGCCTGGACTTCGAGGAGGTCAACAACCGGGTCCTGTCCGAGGGCGGTGAGCCCGCGACGGCCCAGACGGTCCTCCTCGGCGTGACCAAGGCGTCGCTCAATACGTCGAGCTTCCTTGCCGCGGCGTCCTTCCAGGAGACGACCCGGGTCCTCACCGAGGCGGCCATCAACGGCGCCAAGGACCACCTGATCGGGCTCAAGGAGAACGTCATCATCGGGAAGCTGATCCCGGCCGGGTCCGGGGCTCCGGCGAACCTCTCGGCCCGAAAGGAGCGCGAGCGCCGCGCAGCGATCGAGGCCCTGGCCGGCGAGGCGCTCGGCGATGGCAGTGAGCCGTACAACCCGTTCCTCGAGGACGGAACCGCGCGGCCCGACAATCACGATGCAGGGAGGCTGGCTCGAGCGGCTTCGACCGGCGACGCCGACGAGGTCGGCTTCAATCCCTTCCTCGCCGAGGCCGGGACCCCCGCCGACGATGCGATCGACCCTGATCGCAACCCGCTGCTCCAGGGTGAGCCCGAGGCTGCCACCGAGCGCTGAGGACCCGGGTTCTCCGTCCTTGGACCTCTCGCCCGGAGACGCGGCCTCGGTTGACACTCGATCTGCCCGATTGGTACACTCCGCGATCGTGGCTCCGGAGGGAGCGGCGTTCGACGCGGGTGTCGAAGCGTTCGCCGGAACCCCCATCCTGAAGATGGGACAGGGTCCTCGCCGAGGGTCCGAACCCCGGCCAGTTGACCCGCGGTCCGCCGACCGCAGTGACCGACAGGAACAGAGAGGAGCAGCGTCTTCGTGCCGACGATCAGCCAGCTCGTGCGCCATGGCCGCCGCCCCAAGATCGCGAAGATCAAGGCGCCTGCCATGCGCAAGAACTGGAACAGCCTTCGGCAGCGCCAGGTCTCGATCCCGGGGGCGCCCCAGAAGCGGGGTGTCTGCCTCCAGGTCCGGACGATGACGCCCAAGAAGCCGAACTCGGCGCTTCGGAAGATCGCGCGCGTCCGCCTCACGAACCAGATGGAAGTCACGGCCTACATCCCGGGGATCGGGCACAACCTCCAGGAGCACTCGGTCGTCCTCGTCCGCGGCGGCCGTGTCAAGGACCTGCCCTCGGTCAAGTACCACATCATCCGGGGGACCCTCGACGCGGCCGGCGTTCGTGACCGCAAGCAGGGCCGCTCCAAGTACGGCGCAAAGGTCGCCCCGGCTATCGGGGGCAGGCGCTGATGCCGCGTCGAGCCAGCATCGCCCGCAAGACCAAGTATGAGCAGGTTCCGGTCAACCGCACGACTGCGCGGTTCCACGCCAAGCTCATGCGCGACGGCAAGAAGAACCTGGCCGAGCGGATTCTCCGCCAGGCGCTGGCACGGGCCGAGGCTTCGGCCAAGCGCCCCGGCATCGAGGTTCTTGAGTCCGCTCTCCGGAACGCCAGCCCGATCATCGAGGTCAAGCCGCGCCGGGTCGGTGGGGCGACCTACCAGGTGCCGGTCGAGATCCGCGGAGACCGGCGGCTGTCGCTCGGCGTCCGCTGGCTCGTCCAGTCCGCCCGCAAGCGCAGCGGCAAGAGCATGAGCGAGAAGCTCGCCGCCGAATTCGTCGATGCGATGAACAACCTCGGTGCCGCGGTCAAGCGGCGCGAGGACACCCACAAGATGGCCGAGGCCAACCGGGCCTTCAGCCACTTCAAGTGGTAACCCGGGAAGGCTACGAGTCGTGACACGGACAGTTCCGCTTGCGCGCACGCGGAACATCGGGATCATCGCCCACATCGACGCCGGGAAGACCACCGTCACCGAGCGGATCCTTTTCTATACGAAGAAGATCTACAAGCTCGGCGAGGTCCACGAGGGCGCGGCCACGATGGACTGGATGCCCCAGGAGCAGGAGCGCGGCATCACCATCACCGCCGCGGCGACGACCTGCTATTGGGACGACTTCCGTATCAACATCATCGATACGCCCGGGCACGTGGACTTCACTGTGGAGGTCGAGCGGAGCCTCAGGGTCCTGGACGGGGCGGTGGTCGTCTTCGACGGCGTGGCCGGCGTCGAGCCCCAGTCGGAAACGGTCTGGCGGCAGGCTGACCGCTACTCAGTGCCGCGGATCTGCTTCATCAACAAGCTCGATCGGACGGGGGCCGACTTCTGGCGCTGCGTCGAGATGATCGTGGATCGCCTCGGTGCCCGGCCCGTGCCGATCCAGATCCCGATAGGGATGGAAGAGAAGTTCGAAGGCGTCGTCGATCTTGTCGAGATGAAGGCGATCCTGTACAGCGACGACCTCGGCAGCAAGATCGACGTGGTCGAGATCCCCGAGGCGCTCCGCGCCGAGGCCGCGAAGCATCGCGAGCGGATGATCGAGGCAGTCGCCGACGCCGATGACGCGCTGACCCACAAGTACCTCGAGGGCGAGCCACTCACGGTGGACGAGATCCGCCACGGTCTTCGCCTGGGCACACTCCAGTCGAAGTTCGTGCCTGTTCTGACCGGCTCCGCCCTGAAGAACAAGGGCATCCAGCCCATGCTCGACGCCGTCACTGCGTTCCTGCCGTCGCCGCTCGACGTCCCGCCCACGATCGGGCTGCGACCCGGCACGAACGAGGAGCTCCTCCGGACCGTCGACGACCGGGAGCCCTTCGCGGCCCTTGCCTTCAAGATCGCGGCGGACCCGTTCGTCGGCAAGCTCGCCTTCTTCCGGGTCTATTCCGGGACGCTCAAGGCGGGGTCGTACGTCCTCAACACGGCCAAGGGCAAGCGCGAACGGGTCGGTCGCATCCTCCAGATGCACGCCAACCACCGCGAGGAGATCGACGAGGTCTACGCGGGCGACATCGCGGCGATCGTCGGGCTCAAGGACACCTTCACAGGCGATACCCTGGCCGACCCCGAGCACCCGATCCTGCTGGAGAACATCTCCTTCCCGGAGCCCGTCATCGAAGTCAAGATCGAACCCAAGACGAAGGCCGACCAGGACAAGATGGGCATCGCCCTCCAGCGGCTCGCCGAGGAGGATCCGACGTTCCGGGTCAAGACGGACCCGGAGAGCGGCGAGACGCTCATCGCCGGCATGGGCGAGCTTCACCTCGAAGTCATCGTCGACCGCATGGTCCGCGAGTTCAAGGTCGCTGCCAACGTCGGCCGGCCGCAGGTCTCCTACCGCGAGACGATCCGCCGGAAGGCGGACGGCCATGGTCGCTTCGTTCGCCAGACCGGCGGCAAAGGGCAGTACGGCCATGTCGTCCTGCGACTCGAGCCGAACGAGAAGGCCGCCGGCTTCGAGTTCGTCGACAAGATCGTCGGTGGCACCATCCCGCGCGAATACATGCGTGCTGTGGAGCACGGCATCCGGGAGACCATCGATACCGGCGTGTACGCCGGATACCCGATGGTCGACGTGCGGGCGGTCGTCTTCGATGGGTCGTACCATGAGGTCGACTCGTCGGAGATGGCGTTCAAGATCGCGGCCTCGATGGCCGTCAAGGATGCCGTCGAGAAAGCAGATCCGACGATCCTCGAGCCGATGATGCGGGTCGAGGTGACGATGCCCGAACAGTTCATGGGCGACGTCATCGGCGATCTCAACAGCCGGCGCGGACTGGTCGAGGGTTCGGAAATCCGGGGCACGACCACGGTCGTGCAGGCCGCCGTACCGCTCGCCGAAATGTTTGGCTACGCCACTGACCTGCGGTCGATGACCCAGGGTCGGGCGAGCTATTCGATGGAACTGTCGCATTACGCCGAGGTCCCGGGCAATCTCGCCCAGGAGCTCGTCGCCAAGAGTCGAGTCTCGTAAGAGCCGGTCTCGGAGCCAGGAGCAGCCCACGATGGCCAAGAAGAAGTTCGAGCGCAACAAGCCGCACGTGAACATCGGCACGATCGGCCATATCGACCATGGCAAGACGAGCCTGACCGCGGCGATCACGAAGTACCTCGCGCTCAAGGGCAAGAGCGAGTACCGCGCCTTCGACACGATCGACAACGCCCCCGAGGAGCGCGAGCGCGGGATCACCATCGCGATCGCCCACGTCGAGTACGAGACGGACGCCCGCCACTACGCCCACGTCGACTGCCCCGGCCACGCCGACTACATCAAGAACATGATCACCGGCGCCGCCCAGATGGACGGCGCGATCCTCGTCGTGGCCGCGACCGACGGGCCGATGCCCCAGACCCGGGAGCACATCCTGCTGGCCCGCCAGGTCGAGGTCCCCTACATCGTCGTCTTCCTCAACAAGGTCGACGCGGTCGACGATCCCGAGCTGCTCGACCTCGTCGAGCTCGAGGTCCGCGAGCTCCTGAGCCGCTACCAGTTCCCGGGCGATGACATCCCGGTCATCCGGGGCAGCGCCCTCAAGGCCCTCGAGGCCAGCGGCGGCGTGGACGACCCCGCCTACGCCTGCATCCAGGAGCTCATGGATGCGGTCGACTCCTACATCCCGACCCCCGAGCGGGCGATCGACAAGCCCTTCTTGATGCCGGTCGAGGACGTCTTCGGGATCAAGGGCCGGGGCACCGTCGCCACGGGCCGGATCGAGCGGGGCATCGTCAAGGTCGGCGACGAGGTCGAGCTCATCGGGGTCAAGGCGACCCGAAAGATCGTGGTCACCGGCGTCGAGATGTTCAAGAAGCTCCTCGACGAGGGCCGCGCCGGGGACAACGTCGGCTGCCTGCTGCGGGGCATCGAGCGCGAGGAGATCGAGCGCGGCCAGGTCCTGGCCAAGAGCGCCAGCATCAAGCCCCACACCAAGTTCCAGGCCCAGGTCTATGTCCTGTCTAAAGAGGAGGGCGGCCGGCACACCCCCTTCTACAACGGCTACCGGCCCCAGTTCTACCTGCGCACCACCGACGTCACCGGGGCCATCGGCCTGCCCGGCGGCGCCGAGATGGTGATGCCCGGCGACAACGTCGAGATGAGCGTCGAGCTCATCACCCCGATCGCGCTCGAGACCGGCCAGCGGTTCGCCATCCGCGAGGGTGGCCGGACCGTCGGAGCCGGCGCGGTCACGAGCATCACCGAGTAAGCGGATGGCCAAGCAGCGCATCCGCATCCGCCTCAAGGCGTACGACCACCGACTGCTCGACCAGTCGGCGGCCCAGATCGTCGAGACGGCGCAGCGCACCGGAGCCGACATCGTCGGGCCGGTGCCGCTGCCCACGCGGATCGAGAAGTTCACCGTCCTGCGCTCGCCGTTCATCGACAAGGACAGCCGGGAGCAGTTCGAGATCCGAACACACAAGCGGCTCGTCGACATCCTGGACCCGTCGTCCAAGACGGTCGATGCCCTGATGCGCCTCTCGCTGCCGGCCGGCGTCGACATCGAAATCAAGATGTGATGAGACGATGAGCATCGGTTTGATCGGCCGAAAGGTCGGCATGACCCAGGTATTCCAGGCCGACGGCACGATGGTGGCCGTCTCTGTGGTCGAGGTCGCCCCGAACACCGTGACGCGGCTCCGGACGACGGAGCGCGACGGCTACAGCGCAGTCCAGCTGGGCACCGACACGAAGAAGAAGCTCAGCCGGCCCGAGGCCGGGCAGCTCAAGGGCCTGCCGAGCGTGGCCACGATCCGCGAGTTCCGCCTGGGCGACCTGGCCGGCTACGAGGTCGGCCAGACGATTTCCGTGGGCGACCTGTTCGCGGCAGGTGATCTCGTCGACGTCAGCGGGGTTTCCAAGGGCAAGGGCTTCGCCGGACACGTCAAGCGTCACCACTTCAGCCGGGGCCCCAAGACCCACGGCTCCGACCACCACCGCGAACCCGGCTCCATCGGTCCGGGCACCACCCCTGGGCGCGTGTACAAGGGCGTCCGGATGGCAGGTCACATGGGCGATGCGAGGGTAACCACCAAGAAGGTGAAGGTCGTCCAGGCCGATGCCGACCGAAACCTCCTCCTGGTCAAGGGCAGCCTGCCCGGCTCGCGCGGCAGCCTGATCCTCGTGGAGAAGGCCTGAGCCATGCCCCAGACAACCCTCTACGACCGAACCGGAGCCAGCGTCGGAAGCGTCGAGCTCAACGACGAGCTCTTCGCCGCACCGGTCAACGTCGCCGTGCTTCACCAGGTCGTCACGGCGCAGCTGGCCGGGCGCCGGACCGGCACCCATGATTCCAAGACCCGCGGCGAGGTTCGTGGCGGCGGGCGCAAGCCCTACCGCCAGAAGGGCACCGGCCGCGCCCGGCAGGGCACTCGCACAGCGCCCCACTATCGCGGCGGCGGGGCGGTCTTCGGGCCGCACCCGCGCTCCTACGTGCAGCGCTTGCCGAAGAAGATGCGTCGCCTCGCACTGCGCGGCGCGCTGACGGCCAAGCTGGGCGATGCTGCGATCCGGGTCATCGACGCCTTCGCCCTGGAGCACATCAAGACCAGGGACTTCGCCGGGATCCTGGCGGCACTCAACGCCACCGGGCGCGTCCTCGTGGTCGCTCCCGGTGGCGACGAGCAGCTCCGGCTGTCCGCCCGAAACCTGCCCACCGTCGAGGTGATCCTGGCCGATTCGCTCAACGTCGTCGACCTCGTCAATGCCGACACCGTGGTGATCGAGCAGCCTGCCCTGGCCCGGATGAACGAGGTGTACCTGTGAGCGTCCTGACCGCTCCGGAGATCATCCTGCGCCCGGTGATCAGCGAGAAGTCGATCGACGAGTCGGGCAAGGGCAAGTACACCTTCGCCGTGCACCGCGACGCCAACAAGATCCAGATCAAGGCCGCGATCGAGGAGCTGTACAAGACGGACAAGGTCACCGTGGTGGCGGTCAATGTCCTCACGAAGCAGCCCCAGACGAAGGCCGCCGGCACCCGTCGCGGGCGCGCCGTGGGCCGGATCTCGGGCTGGCGCAAGGCGATCGTCACCCTGGCCCCCGGCCAGAAGATCCAGTTCTTCGAGGGGGTGTAGGGTGCCGCTCCGAAGCTACAAGGCCACCTCGCCCGGACGCCGGGCGATGACCCGCTCGACGTTCGAGGAGATCACCACCGACGAGCCCTTCAAGCCGCTCCTGGAACCCCAGAAGCGAGGCTCGGGACGGAACAACGCAGGGCGCCTCACCGTTCGCCATCGCGGCGGTGGCGAGAAGAGCCACTACCGGCGGATCGACTTCAAGCGCGACAAGTTCGGGATCCCGGCACGTGTCGCGACAGTCGAGTACGACCCGAACCGCTCGGCGCGAATCGGCCTGCTCCATTACCGCGACGGCGAGAAGCGCTACATGCTCCTGCCTCACGGTGTGAAGGTCGGCGATGTCGTCCTGTCCGGCGTGGACGCGGAGGCAAGGGTCGGGAACGCCCTGCCCATTGCAAACATCCCGCTCGGTACAACGATCCACAACATCGAGCTCGTTCCGGGCAAGGGTGGCCAGATCGTCCGCTCGGCGGGTGTCTCGGCCCAGCTGCTCGCCAAGGAGGGGGACTACGCTCAGGTGCGGCTCCCGTCTGGCGAAGTGCGCCGGGTGAGCATCCGCTGCATGGCCACGGTCGGCCAGGTCGGCAACCTCGACCACGAGAACCAGAACATCGGCAAGGCCGGCCGGGCCCGCCACATGGGCCAGCGCCCGGAGGTCCGCGGTGTCGTCATGAACCCGCGCGACCATCCGCACGGTGGTGGCGAGGGCAAGTCCCCGACGGGGATGCCGCCCAAGACCCCGTGGGGCAAGCCGGCGATGGGCTATCGAACGCGCCGCGGCAAGACCACGTCGCGGCTCATCGTTCGCTCGCGGCGCCGAAAGTAGCGGGGAGGCAGGCAGAGGATGTCCCGTTCCATCAAGAAGGGCCCGTTCATCGAGGCTCGCCTTCTCGGCCGCATCGAGGAGATGAACAAGCGCAACGAGAAGAAGGTCGTGAAGACCTGGTCGCGCGCGTCGGTCATCTTCCCGACCTTCATCGGTCACACAGTCGCCGTCTACAACGGCCGCAAGCATGTCCCGGTCTATGTGACCGAGAACATGGTCGGCCACCGGTTCGGTGAGTTCGCCCCCACCCGCACCTATCGCGGGCACGGCAAGCACACGGACCGGTCCGTGAGCCCGAAGTAGGAGCGGCCACCGTGCGCGTTTCCGCCACTGCCAAGTACCTCCGCGGTTCCACCCGCAAGGCCCGCCTGGTCGTCCAGGTCATCCGGGGCCGCTCCGTGGAGGAAGCCGCCGCGGTGCTCCGGTTCATGCCGCAGCATGCCGCCAAGGACGTCGCCCGCGTGCTGAAGAGCGCGACGGCCAATGCCGAGAACAACCTCAACCTGGCCGCCGACGAGTTGATCGTCCTCGACGCGCGGGCTGACGAGGGACCCACGATCAAGCGCTGGCGGCCGCGTGCCCAGGGTCGGGCCTTCCCGATCCACAAGCCCCAGACCCATATCACCGTGACCGTCGGAAACCGGGAGGCCTGATCGATGGGACACAAGGTCCACCCGTACGGCTTCCGCCTCGGGGTGACGCGCACCTGGACCGCGAAGTGGTACCAGGACAAGGAGTACACGACGCTCCTGATCGAGGACATCGCCATCCGCAAGCTGGTCGAGCAGCGGCTTGCCAACGCGAGCGTCAGCGGCCTCGAGATCGAGCGGAACTTCGGGCAGGTCACGGTTACCGTGCACACGGCCAAGCCGGGCATCGTGATCGGCAAGGGCGGCCAGAACGTCGAGATCCTCCGCCAGCAGATCGGTGCGCTGACCAAGCGCAAGGTGAAACTCGAGATCAAGGAGATCCGCCAGCCGGAGCTTGACGCGTATCTCGTGGCCATGAACATCAGCCAGCAGCTGACCCGGCGGATCGCCTTCAAGAAGGCGATCAAGCAGTCGATTCAGCGCTCGATGAAGGCCGGCGCCAAGGGCGTGAAGATCATGGTGTCCGGACGCCTCGGGGGCGCCGAGATGGGACGTCGGGAGTGGGACAAGGAAGGTCGAATTCCGCTCGGGACGCTGCGCGCCGACATCAGCTACGGCCAGGTCCACGCCCACACGACCTACGGCCGGATCGGCGTCAAGGTCTGGATCTACCGCGGCGACATCGCCCCTGAGCGACAGCCCGTGCCGGTCCCGGTGACCGTCGGGTCGGGGATCTAGACATGCTGCTGCCGCGACGCGTCAAACATCGCAAGGTCATGCGCGGCCGGATGTCCGGCCAGGCGAAGGGCGGCCATTTTGTCGCCTTCGGCGAGTACGGCCTGGCGACGATGGAGCCGGCCTGGATCACCAGCCGCCAGATCGAGGCTGCCCGTCGCGCGATGACCCGCTCGGTGAAGCGCGGCGGCAAGATCTGGATCCGGGTGTTCCCGGACAAGCCCGTCACCAAGAAGCCGGCCGAGACCCGGATGGGTTCGGGCAAGGGTGCACCTGATCACTGGGTCGCCGTGGTCAAGCCGGGCCGGATTCTCTTCGAGATGGCCGGCGTCGCCCACGACGAGGCCGCCGAGGCGATGCGCCTCGCCAGCCACAAGTTGCCGGTGGCGACGCGGATTGTTGTCAAGGAGTCCGCCGTGTTGGAGAAGACCGATGACTGACATCGGCAAGGTCCGGGAACTGTCCGACTCCGAGCTCGAGGTGGCGCTGCGCGACGCCAGGCAGGACCTCTGGAGCGCCCGATTCGCGCTGTCTACCCGACAGTTGAATGACACGAGCACGATTCCGCAGACCCGCCGCCGGATCGCCCGGATCATGACGGTTCAGCGTGAGCGGCTCACACCGCGGGCGGCATCGGCCACCCCGAAGCCGGCGTGAGGAATTCCCCCATGAGTATCAACGGCAGGCCAGATCAGGCCCAGCGCAAGTCCAAGACCGGTCGAGTCGTCAGCGACAAGATGGACAAGACGATTGTCGTGTCCGTCGAACGCCTGGCACGCCACCGGCTGTACAAGCGCGTCGTTCGCCTGACCACAAAGTTCAAGGCGCACGACGAAACCAACACCGCCCACGTCGGCGATACGGTCCTGATCGAGGAGTCGCGGCCGCTCTCGGCCACGAAGCGCTGGCGCCTGGTCCAGGTCCTCGCGCGTGCCGGCGAGCACGGCTCCGTTGCGGATGTCGTCGCCGACGAGGCGGAGGTCTCGGAAGCCATCCACGGCGCCGCCCACCCGGGCCGGACCCGCCATGACGCCCCGGCCGCCGAAACGCCCGCGGCGGCAGAACCCGCCGGGGAGGACGCGTGATCCAGCCGCAGTCCCGCCTCAAGGTCGCCGACAACACCGGCGCGCGGACGATCCAGTGCATCCGCGTCATGGGGCGCTCCCTCAAGAGAACGGCCGGCGTGGGTGACGTGATCATCGCCAGCGTCAAGCAGGCGATCCCCAACGCCGCCGTCAAGAAGGGCGACGTCGTTCGGGCCGTCGTGGTTCGGACCGCCAAGGAGTACGGCCGGCCGGACGGGAGCTACATCCGCTTTGACGAGAACGCCGCTGTCCTCATCAACAACCAGGGCAATCCCCGCGGGACCCGCATCTTCGGGCCGGTCGCCCGCGAGCTGCGCGATCGGAACTACATGAAGATCGTCTCGCTTGCCCCGGAGGTGCTGTGATGGCCCGGGTGTACGAGCATGGTCGGCCCACCCGCGTGCCCGAGATTCGGAAGGGCGACACGGTCGTCGTGATCGCCGGCAAGGATGCCGGCAAGCGTGGCAAGGTCGAGCGCGTCATTCGCCGCACCGCCGGCAGCGGGGCGCTTCGGGCAACGTTTCGACGGGGCACCAACACGAGCGGAACGTCCGTCGTGGTCGAGGGCCTCAACATCGCCAAGCGACACACCAAGCCGCGCCAGAGCGCGGGCCGGACCGACCGTGTCCCCAAGATCCAGCAGGGCGGCATCCTCGATATCGCGATGCCCCTCGACGTGGCGAAGGTGATGCTGGTCTGCCCGAACTGCGACAGGCCCACCCGGATCGGCCACGCCACCCTTGAGGACGGGCAGCGTATCCGGGTGTGCAGCCACTGCGGCAAGGCCCTGGAGGTGACGGCATGATCGCCGGCAGCCTTCGCGACCGCTACCAGACCGAAGCCGTCCCGGCGCTCCAGAAGCAGTTCAGCTACGCCAACCCGATGGAGGTCCCGCGACTCGACAAGATCGTCGTGAACGTCGGCCTTGGTGAGGCGTTGACCAACGCGAAAGCCATCGACGCGGCGGTCAAGGACATCGCCCAGATCACCGGCCAGAAGCCGATCGTCACCCGGGCGAAACGCTCGATCGCCCAGTTCCGGGTCCGCACCGGCAATGCCATCGGCCTCAAAGTGACGCTGCGAGGTCCCCGCATGTGGGACTTTCTGGAGCGTTTCACCCTTCTTGCGCTCCCGCGGATTCGCGACTTCCGGGGCATTCCCGGGCGATCGTTCGATGGTCGCGGCAACTACACGGTCGGGCTGCGGGAGCAGATTGCCTTCCCGGAGATCGACTACGACAAGGTCGACCGTCTCCGTGGGCTGGAGATCAGCATCGTGACCACGGCGAAGACCGACGAGGAGTCCAGGCGCCTGCTGGAGCTTCTCGGCATGCCCTTCGCCTCATGAGCCTGGTTCCGCCGATGTTCGCTTGCATCTCATCCGCTCGGACGGCTCCGACCTGCGTTGGTGCCTCCGCGCGTTCGCTCACGCACACTCCGAGTGCGATCGCTCTCGTGCTCGGGACCGCCTTGGCCGGAGACCGCCCGCGGGGCGATCTGCTGCGCTCAACAAGCGGATCCGGGCTCTAGGGCGCGGGAGGGAGACCATGGCCAAGAAATCGATGATCGCCAAGGCGAAGCGGACCCCCAAGTTCCCGGTCCGCGGCTACCACCGTTGCACGGTGTGCGGACGTCCGCGGGCCTTCATGCGCCGATTCGCCCTGTGCCGGATCTGCTTCCGGGAGCGTGCCCTCGTGGGCGAGCTGCCGGGTGTCACGAAGTCGAGCTGGTAGGAAGCCAATGAACATCTCTGATCCGATCGCGGACATGCTCACTCGGGTTCGCAACGCGTCCCGGGCACGCCACTCGGAGGTGGCCGTCCCGGCGTCGCGCACCAAGCGCGAGATTGCTCGCATCCTCAAGGACGAGGGCTTCATCGCGGACTGGACCGAGGAGCAGGCCGGACCCGGCAAGGTCATCAAGGTGACCCTTCGCTACGTTGACGGCAAGGTCCCCGTCGTGTCCGGGCTCAAGCGAATCAGCAAGCCGGGGCTCCGTGTGTACGCCCGAAAGACCGACATTCCACGCGTTCTCGGGGGACTCGGCATCGTCATCGTCAGCACCAGCCAGGGGATCATGACCGGCGCGCAGGCCCGCAAGGCCCAGCTCGGCGGCGAAGTCCTGGCGTACGTCTGGTAGTCGGCACATGTCACGAATCGGGCGCCTGCCCATCGCCCTGCCCAGCGGCGTCGATGTCACCATCGACGGCGCCACCGTCACGGTCACGGGGCCACGGGGCACGCTCAGCAGGACGCTGCACCCGGAGATGGTGCTGAGCCGGGTGGATGAGACCCTCCTCGTCGCCCGCCCCAGCGAACAGAAGCAGCACAAGCAGCTCCACGGGCTCACCCGGACGCTCGTCAACAACATGGTGGTCGGGGTCACGAGCGGGTACCGCAAGGGGCTCGAGATCACGGGCGTCGGCTATCGCGCGGTGCTCGTCGGCAAGAAGCTCCAGCTCAGCCTGGGCTACAGCCATCCGGTCGAGATCAACCCGCCCGACGGGATCAGCTTCGAGCTCGAGAACCCGACCAGGCTGGCCGTTCTGGGGATCGACAAGGAACTCGTCGGCCAGGTGGCTGCGAAGGTGCGAGCCACCCGCAAGCCGGAGCCCTACAAGGGCAAGGGCGTGCGCTACGCCGGGGAAGTGGTCCGCCGCAAGGCCGGCAAGGCCGGCAAGATCGGCGGCAAGAAGTAGGCATGCGAGGAAGAGGGGAATGACGCAGGTCGCCAGCCGCGGCGCCGCCCGGCGCAAGCGCCACGAACGGATCCGCCTCCACCTGGAGGGGGGACCGTCGCGGCCGCGCCTCGCGGTCTTCCGCAGCCTCAATCACATCTACGCCCAGGTCATCGACGACACATCCGGGATGACCCTGGCCGCCGCATCTTCGGTCGAGAAGGAGCTTCGCTCCGGATCCGGCACGAAGACGCAGGAGGCGGCCGCGGTCGGGGTGCTCCTCGCCTCGCGCGCGAAGTCCGCGGGCATCGAGCGAGTCGTCTTCGATCGGGCCGGGTATCGATATCACGGGCGCGTCAAATCGCTCGCCGAAGCGGCCCGCGGGGCCGGACTCGACTTCTAAGGAGCTGACGTGGCACGGATCGACCCCAACAAGCTCGCGCTCGAGGAGCGTGTCGTCCAGATCAACCGCGTTGCAAAGGTCGTCAAGGGCGGCCGCCGCTTCAGCTTCAGCGCGGTCATCGTCGTCGGTGACGGGGCCGGCCACGTGGGCGTCGGTCTGGGAAAGGCCGGCGAGGTTCCGGAGGCAATCCGGAAGGGCGTCGAGGACGCCAAGAAGCACCTCATCAGGGTCCCCATGGTTGGAACGACGATCCCGCACGAGATCAAGATGGAGTACGCGGCCAGCAGCGTCCTGCTCAAGCCCGCGTCCCAGGGCACCGGCGTCATCGCCGGCGGCTCCGTCCGAGCCGTTGTCGAGTCGGCCGGAATCCGGGACATCCTGTCGAAGGTCCACGGCTCCACGAACCCGGTCAACGTCACGCGGGCGACGCTCGAGGGGCTCCGCGCGCTGCATTCCGCCGAGGAGCTTGGGGCGCGGCGCGGGCTGACCCTTCGCAGCCATATCGCCGGCCAGCCGACCGGGGAGGTCAGCCGTGCCCGGTAGACTCCGGATCACCCAGGTCAAGAGCACGATCAGTCACATCGCCCGCAACCGGGCGACCGTCCGGGCCCTCGGCCTGCACGGGATCGGGAGCACCGCCGAGGTCGCCGACAACGAGGCGACCCGCGGGATGGTCCGGCAGGTGCGCTTCCTGGTGACCGTCGAGGAACTCGCGGCAGACGCAGCCGGGCGCGTGAACTCCGCCGGCGACGAAGCGGAGGAGAAGGCATGAAGCTCCACGACCTCCGCCCGGCGCCGGGGTCTCACAAGAAGAAGACGAGAGTCGGCCGCGGCATCGCCGCCGGCAAGGGCAAGACAGCCGGTCGGGGCACCAAGGGCCAGAAGGCGCGCGCGGGCGGGTCCATCCCGGCATGGTTCGAGGGTGGCCAGACGCCGCTTCACCAGCGCATCCCGAAGCTGCGTGGCTTCAAGAACGCCTTCAAGATCGAGTACGAGGTCGTGAACGTCGGGCCGATCGCCCACCTCGTCGAGCTGGGTGTCCTGGCGGCCGGCGAGATGCCCGGCGCGAAGAAGTCGAAGAGCGCGGCCCCGGCGCCCATCACCGTCAACCAGGAATTGCTTCGGGCCGCAGGGCTCGTGCGAACCCTGAACAAGCCGCTGAAGGTCCTTGGTCACGGCGAGATTGCGGTGCCCCTGTTCGTCGTGGCGGACGCCGTGAGCGGCTCTGCCAGGGCCAAGATCGAGGCAGCCGGCGGTTCGGTCTCGCTCCTCGAAGTGCCGTCGGAGCCTCGCCCGGCGCTGGGCCGGGATGTGCAGGCCGATGCTGCTCCACAGTCGGCCGCGGCTGAAACGGTCGTGGCCGAGCCATCGGCGGACGACCCGGCGGAAGCCTGACCGTGTTCGAGTCGCTGCTCAACGCCTTCCGGGCGCCGGACATCCGGCGGCGGATCCTGTTCGTCCTCGGGATCCTTGTCGTCTACCGGCTGCTGGCCCAGGTGCCGCTTCCAGGTGTCGATCGGACCCAGTTGGCGGCGTTCTTCGAGCGCAACAGCGCGTTCGGGATCATCGACCTCTTCGCCGGCGGAGGACTGTCGCAGTTGTCCGTCGTCGGACTGACGATGAACCCCTACATTAACGCCTCGATCATCATGCAGTTGATGCAGGGCGTGATCCCGTCGCTGCAGGCGCTGAGTCGCGAGGGTGAGTACGGTCGCCAGCGGCTCAACCAGTACACCCGCTACCTGACCGTGCCGATGGCCTTCCTGCAGGCGTTCGGGATCCTGTCGGCGCTCAACGCGGACGGGATCATCATCGGGGGCTTCGGCCTGGGCAACGCGATGTCGTGGGTCCAGATGATCTCGATGGTCGCCGGCGCCGTCGTCCTCATGTGGCTGGGCGAGTTGATCACCGAGAAGGGAATCGGCAACGGCATCAGCTTCATCATCTTCGCGGGCATCGTCAGCCGGGCGCCTTCGGCCCTGGGGTCCATCCTCGGCGGCGGCCAGCAGCTCCGGGACATCCTCCTGTTCGCGATCCTCGCGATCGTGGCGGTCGCGGTGATCATCTACATCCAGGAGGGCCAGCGCCGGATCCCCGTCCAATATGCCAGCCGCGTTCGCGGGCGGAGGATGTACCAGGGCGGCCAGACCTTCCTGCCGCTCCGGGTCAACCTGGCCGGCGTCATCCCGATCATCTTCGCCGTCTCCATCCTCCAGTTCCCGGCGCAACTGGCGCTCTACTTCTCGTACTCGACCGTCAAGGGCGTCTCCGACGTGGCGACGGCAATCGCCGGGTTCCTGTCGTCCACGACCCCCCAGTACGCGATCCTGTACTTCCTCCTGACGGTTGGCTTCACGTACTTCTACACGGCCTTCACGTTCAAGCCGGACGAGACGGCGGAGCAGCTCCGCAAGAACGGGGGCTTCATCCCCGGAATCCGCCCCGGCCGGCCCACCCAGGACTACCTCGCCCGGGTCGTGTCCCGGATCACGATCGCGGGCGCGCTCTTCCTCGGGACGATCGCGGTCGCCCCGGTCATTGCCGGCGTGCTCGATCCTTCGCTTCGAGGCGTGGCCCTTGGCGGGACCGGCATCCTCATCGTGGTGTCCGTCGTCGTGGAAACCATGAAGCAGATCGAGGCGCAGCTGATGATGCGTAACTACGAGGGTTTCATCCGGTGACCATCGTCGTGCTGCTCGGCGCCCCGGGCGCCGGGAAGGGCACGCAGGCGGCGGTACTCAGGGACCGCCTCGGTATTCCGCACATCGCTACCGGAGACCTGTTCCGGCGCGCGATCCGCGAGGGCACGCCGGTCGGTCTCGAAGCGAAGAAGTACATGGAGGCGGGCCGGCTGGTGCCGGACGATGTCACGATCCGGATCCTCGAGGAACGCCTCGCCCGACCCGACGCTGCCGCCGGAGGGATTCTCGACGGCTTTCCAAGGACTGCCGTCCAGGCCGCGGCCCTTGACCGCTTCCTCGCCCGGCAGGGAACGAACGTCGACGCGGCCCTCCTGATCGACGTCCCGCCGGACGAGCTTGTGGGTCGCCTATCCGGCCGTCGCATCTGCCAGGCCGCGGGGCACTCCTATCACGTCACCCTGAATGCCCCGCGTGTGCCCGGCATTTGCGACCTTGACGGCTCGTCCTTGATCCAGCGGGCGGATGACACGCCCGAAACGATCCGGGCGCGATTGAGTGAGACACTCGACGACCTCGCCGACGTCGAGTCGCACTACCGGCGCACCGGCGCCCTTCGGGTCGTCGATGGCCGGCGCACCATTCCGGAGGTCTCGGGCGGGCTCCTGGCCGCCCTCGGGGCAGTCGCGGACGGGCACGGCGCAGCCCCCCCGATCGGATCTACCTGATCATGGTAACCCGCAAGTCGCGGCGGGAGATCGAGAAGATGCGGCGGGCAGGACGCGTCATCGCCGAGGTCCTGGCGCTCGTCGAATCGGAACTCAAGCCCGGTGTCACGACCGGCCATCTCGACAGGCTCGCCGAGCAACACATCCGCGCCGCCGGCGCGACCCCCTCGTTCAAGGGATACCTGGGTGCGGGACGATACGGACGCGGCACGCACGCCTTCCCGGCCAGCACCTGCTTCTCGATCGACAGCGAGGTCGTCCACGGAATTCCGGGCGACCGCCAGATCCGGGACGGACAGCTCGTCTCAGTGGACGTCGGTGCGATCGTCGACGGCTGGCACGGCGACGCGGCGCGAACGTTCATCGTCGGCGAAACCGCGGCGGACGTCGCCGGGCTCGTCACCGCGACCCAGCTGGCGATGATGGCCGGCATCGCGGCCGCCACGCCGGGCAATCGCGTCGGGGACATCTCCGCGGCCGTCGAAGACATCGGCAGGGAACGCGGCTACGGGATCGTTCGGCAGTTCGTCGGGCACGGCATCGGAACCGAGATGCACGAGGATCCCCAGATCCCGAACTACCGGACCGGGCATCGCGGTCTGGAGCTGCAGGCAGGGATGTGCCTTGCCATCGAGCCGATGTTCACGCTGGGCGGCGCCGACGTCGAGGTCCTGCCGGATCATTGGACCGTGGTCACCGCGGACGGATCGCTCGCCGCGCACTTCGAGCACACCATCGCCGTCACCGAGCACGGCCCCGAGATCCTCACCCGGATCTGATCCGGGGTTGCCCGGATGAACCGAGTTCTGATACGCTACGCGTTCGTGTGTCGGCCCGCCGGGCCGGCACTCGCCGTGAGAAAGGGACACAGCCCCGCCCGTGGCCAAGCGAGACGCGATAGAAGTCGAGGGAACGGTCCTCGAACCGCTTCCGAACACCATGTTCGCCGTCGAGCTGGAGAACGGCCACCGAGTGCTGGCCCATATCTCCGGCAAGCTTCGGATGAATTTCATCCGGATCCTGCCGGGGGACCGCGTCCGGGTCGAACTCTCCCCGTACGACCTGACCCGCGGTCGGATCACCTACAGGCTGAAGTAATCATCGTCCGGCTGCCGCGGGCAGCCCCACGCCCGAGGATCCGTTGAAAGTCAGAGCCTCCATCAAGGCCCGCTGCGACAACTGCAAGGTGATTCGCCGACACGGCACCGTGATGGTCATCTGCACGAACCCGAAGCACAAGCAGCGGCAGGGGTAGCAGTCCGATGGCACGCATCGCCGGCGTCGATATTCCACGCGAAAAGCGCGTTGAGGTCGCCCTCACCTACATCTTCGGCATCGGTCTGCCGACCGCCCAGCGAATCCTGACCCAGACCAACGTCAACGCCGACACGCGCGTCCGGGACCTCACCGACGAGCAGGTCAACCGCCTTCGAGAACTGATCGATCGCCGCTACAAGGTCGAGGGCGACCTTCGCCGCGAAGTGGCGCTCAACGTCAAGCGGCTGATCGAGATCGGCTCGTACCGCGGCCTCCGCCACCGTCGGAACCTCCCGGTGCGCGGCCAGCGAACGAAGACCAACGCCCGGCAGCGACGCGGACCCAAGAAGACGGTCGGCGCCCGGCGCAAGGCCACGAAGTAGTAACGAGGAAACGCGAAGCGCATGGCTGAACGCAAGCGGGCCGTCAAGCAGCGGCGCCGGGAACGGAAGAACGTCCCCACCGGGCACGTTCACGTCCAGGCGTCGTTCAACAACACGATCATCACGATCACCGATCTTGGCGGCGCGGTGATCAGCTGGGGCTCCGCCGGCGTAGCCGGTTTCAAGGGTTCCCGAAAGAGCACGCCGTACGCCGCGGCCATGTCCGCCGAGGTCGCCGCCCGCAAGGCGATGGAGCACGGCATGCGCCAGGTCGAGGTTTACGTGAAGGGCCCCGGTGCCGGACGTGAGCAGGCCATCCGGTCACTCCAGACGGCCGGCCTCGAGGTCACAGCCATCACCGACGTCACGCCCATCCCGCATAACGGTTGCCGCCCGCCGAAGCGGCGCCGAGTCTGAGCGGAGAAGGGAACCCATGGCCCGATACACCGAATCAGTCTGCCGCCTCTGTCGCCGGGAAGGCGCCAAGCTCTTCCTGAAGGGCACGCGTTGCTATTCGAAGAAGTGCGCGTTCGAGCGTCGCCCGAGCCCTCCCGGCCAGCATGGCGTGCGACGTCGCAAGATGGGCGACTTCGGCATCCAGCTGCGCGAGAAGCAGAAGGTGCGCCGCGTCTATTCCGTTCTCGAGCGACAGTTCCGGAACTACTTCGTCGAGGCCGGCAACCAGGACGGGATGACGGGCGAGAATCTGCTCCGGTTCCTCGAGACCAGGATGGACAACGTCGTCTTCCGTCTCGGCTTCGCGTCCTCGCGCGCGCAGGCGAGGCAGCTCGTCGCGCACGGGCACTTCGCCGTCAACGGCGTGCCGACAGATATCCCGTCGTACAAGCTGAAGCCGGGTGATCGGATCGAGGTCCGGGAATCCCGACGCGAACGAGATCCCTTCAAGATCGCCAAGGACACCCTTCGCTCGCACCAGGCGCCGGAGTGGCTCAGCCTGGAGCCGGCCCGACTCGCAGGCAACGTCCTGAGCCTGCCCCGACGCGACCAGATGCCGCTCGATCTCAACGAGCAGCTCGTGGTCGAGTTCTACTCGAGGTAACCCCGCCCCATGATTGAGCTCGAGAGCCCACAGATCGAGTCCGTCGAGGAAGTCGGCACGTACGGCAAGTACGAGGCCGGCCCTCTCCAGGCCGGCTATGGCGTCACCCTTGGCAACGCCCTCCGTCGCGTACTGCTGTCCTCGCTGGAGGGGGCCGCCGTCACGTCCATCCAGATCCGCGACGTGTATCAGGAGTTCTCCACGATCCAGGGTGTGAAAGAGGACGTTACCCAGATCGTCCTGAACGTGAAGAAGCTGCGACTGAAGAGCTTCGCCACGCATCCGGTTCAGCTTCGCCTGACCAAGAGCGGCGCCGGGCCAGTGCTCGCCGCGGACCTGGCCGAATCGGCCGACATCGAGATCGTCAACCCCGACCTCGTCCTCATGACGCTCGACTCGGATGACGTCACCGTCGAGATGGATCTCACAGTCGAGCGGGGCGTCGGCTATCTCGGCGCCGAGCGGGCGGAGGCGCTGCCGATCGGCGTGATCGCCGTCGATGCGATCTTCACGCCCGTCCGCAAGGTCAACTACTGGGTCGAGGGAATGCGTGTTGGCCAGATCACCAACTTCGACAAGCTGACCATCGAGATCGAAACCGACGGCAGCATCGGACCGGAGGAGGCGCTCAGCCGATCCGCCCAGATGCTCATGGAACAGTTCCGTCCGTTCGTGACGATCGGCCAGGCCGCCGTTCCGGGTGATCGACCGGGCGCCGGGGTGCCGCAGTTGCCACCCAACATGCTAGACATGCCCATCGAGGAGCTTGATCTCCCGATGCGTGCCTACAACTCGCTCAAGCGCAACAACATCGTGAAGGTCGGCCAGCTCCTCCAGCTCAAGGACGACGACCTCCTCCGGATGCGCAACTTCGGCAAGAAGTCTCTCGACGAGATGAAGGAGCGGCTGCGCATGCGGGGGTTCATCCTTCCCGAGAGCGAGCCCACGTCGTTCGAGGGCGAAGGCGGCCAGAGCGACGAACCCGAGGCGGCCTTCGAGGGCGAGGACGCCTAACATGGCGCATCGCATCGACGGACGAAAGCTCAGCCGCAAGATGGGTCCGCGCCTGGCCCTCTACAAGAACCTGACCGTCTCGATTCTCCGCTACGAGCGGGTCAAGACCACCGAGGCAAAGGCCAAGGAGGTCCAGGGACGGGTCGAGCGCATGATCACGATCGCCAAGCGGGGCGACCTGGCTGCGCGGCGACTGGTCGTCTCGCAGTTTCCGAATGAGCCGCTGGTCGTCACCAAGCTCTTCGATGAGATTGCCCCGAAGTACGCAGATCGCACCTCCGGCTACACCCGGATCGTGAAGATCGGGCAGCGGTCCGGCGACGCCGCCGAGATCGTCCAGATCGAATTGGTGTGAGGGCAATCTGAGCAAACCAAGAGGCGTCGGAGACGACCCGCCGGTGCGCTATCGCGCAACGGTCGAATACGACGGTACGGAATTCGCCGGGTTCCAGGTTCAACCTGGGGCTCGGACGGTCCAGGGGGCGCTGGAGTCGGCCCTGGGTCACCTCTCCGGAGGGACTCGGCAGCCGGTCGACGGCGCCGGCCGGACCGACGCCGGGGTCCACGCCACGGGACAGGTGATCGCGTTCACCTACGCGGGGCGCCTCTCGGCGGCGGCGCTGGCCGAGGCCCTCAACGGCCTGCTCCCGCCGGATGTCGCGATCCGCGATCTCCGACGGGCGACCGGGGGCTTCCACCCACGCTACGCGGCGCGGTATCGGGAGTACCGCTACACCGTCTGGAACGGGCCGCGAAGCCCGCTCCTGGAGCGAACAGCGCTCCGGGTGCGGACCCGCCTGGACACGGATGCGATGGCGCGAGCCGCGCAGGCCTTCGTGGGCCGGCATGACTTCAGCGCTTTCGGCGGGGCCGATCCGCAGCCGGTCCGTAACGTGCATCACGTTCGGGTCCGGCGGGAGGGCAACCTCGTGACGATCGACGTCCGTGCCGATGCCTTCCTGCGGGGGATGGTGCGGCGCATGGTCGCCACACTGCTCGAGGTGGGAAAGGGACGAATCGAGGAAGATGCGGTTGCAGCGGCGCTTGCCGAGCGGCAACCGGCCTTCGGCGGGGCAGCGGCCCCGGCCCGGGGACTGTGCCTGAGGCGCGTCGTTCTCGGACGGCGACGGGGGCAGCGGAACGAGGAATACGAGGAACGATGAACGCCAAGACCTATACGGCCCGGGAGGGCGAGATCGAGCGACGCTGGTTCGTCGTGGACGCGACGGGTCAGACGCTGGGCCGCCTCGCGACCCAGGTCGCCCGCGTCCTCCTCGGCAAGCACAAACCCACCTACACCCAGCACCTGGACACCGGCGATCACGTGATCGTGTTGAACGCCTCCAAGGTGACCGTGACCAGCGACAAGGGCGAGAGCAAGCTGTATGTCCGCCACAGCGGTCATCCGCAGGGCTACAAGGAGGAGACGCTGGGCAAGCTCCTCGAACGCCGGCCGGAGGAGGTCGTCCGCCGGGCGATCAAGGGCATGCTTCCGCACAACCGCCTCGGCACCCAGCAACTCCGCAAACTCAAGATCTATGCCGGAGCCGAACATCCCCATCAGGCCCAGCGGCCTGAGCCGCTCGCCTGACGGAGGAGACGCCCATGGCCACCCTTGCCCTCATTTCTGGTACCGGTCGCCGGAAGACCGCCGTGGCGCGCGTCCGACTCATGCCGGGCGAGGGCGAGATCGTGGTGAACGGCCGGTCGCTCGACGAGCACTTCGGCAACGCCATCGACGAGGCCGACCTTCGCCTCCCGTTCCGGCTCACGGGCACGGAAGGCCGCTTCAACGCCATGGTCAAGGTGGAGGGCGGCGGGGTGACCGGCCAGGCCGGGGCCATCCGCCATGGCATCGCTCGCGCGCTGCTCGAGCTCGACCCGGAAGGCTTCCGGCCGACGCTTCGCCAGGCAGGGCTCCTGACCCGTGATCCGCGGATGAAGGAGCGCAAGAAGTACGGCCTGAAGCGAGCCCGGAAGGCGCCGCAGTACACGAAGCGCTGATCGCGTCCGGGACGACGTGCCCGCCAGGGGGATACCGGCCGTTGCCCCGTCCGGCAGCCTGCGCGGGCGGGATCTCGTCAGCGCCCGTGACCTGACCCCGGCCGAGGTTCGCCGCGTCTTTCTCACTGCAGGCGCCCTCAAGACGGAGTTCCTGGCCGACCGCCGCCACGCGCATCCGCCGCTGGTCCGTCGAACGCTGGCGATGCTCTTCGACAAGCCCTCGCTGCGGACCCGGGTTACCTTCGAGGCCGGCATGGTCCAGCTCGGGGGGTCGGCGATCCAGCTCACCTCGGACGGGGCCGGCTGGGGGGTCCGCGAATCGATCGCGGATGTCGCCCGGAACCTCCAGGGCTTCGTCGACGCGATCGTCATCAGGACCGGTCCCCATGAGGTCGCTCTCGAGTTCGCAGGTCGCGCCGGCATCCCGGTGATCAACGCGCTCACGCTTCACGAGCATCCGTGCCAGGCCCTGGCCGACATCTTCACGCTGCAAGAGGTCTTCGGCTCTCTCGAGGACCTCGTCATCGCGTTCGTCGGCGATGGCAACAACGTGTTCCATTCGCTCGCGCTGACGGCGACGGGCCAGGGCGCGACGATCCGTCTGGCCCACCCGCCCGGCTACGCACCCGATCCGGCGATCGTCGCGGCGGCGGTCGAGATCGCCGACCGACACGATGGCCGGATCGAGATCGGACACGATCCGCGCGCCGCAGTCCGGGGGGCGGACGTCGTGTACACCGACGCCTGGACCTCCATGGGCCTCGAGGCTGAGACGGACCTCCGTCGGGCGGCCTTCGGCAAGTACCAGGTCAATGCCTCCCTGCTGCGGGTGGCGGGACCGAATGCCCGGGTCCTCCACTGCCTCCCTGCGCATCGAGGCGAAGAGATCACCTCGGACGTCATGGATGGACCACAGAGCCTGATCTTCGCCCAGTCCGAGAACCGGCTGCACGTGCAGAAGGGCCTCCTCGTCGAGATCCTCTCGGAGCACGGCGAGCCGGTGGTCGGGTCTGCCACAATCGGGGCGCGATGAGCCAGATCCTGTACGAGCGGTACAAGGACGCACTCCGTCGGGGTCACGTGGCGGCGCTCCGGGATCGCCTGGAGGCGGCTGTCGACGCGTACGAGGAGGCGGCGTCGATCGCCCCGGATCGAGCGCTTCCTCACGTAAGCCTTGGCGGTGTGCTCCAGCGGCTCGGGCGTACGGCGGCGGCCGAAGCCGCGTACGGGGCGGCACTCCTCCGCGCTCCCGGCGACGAGTCTGCGCTGCGTGGCCGCGCTGCGCTTCGGGTGGAGTTCGGGCGCCGGCTCGAGGCGGCCGCCGACTTCGAGGCGCTGGCCGAGATCCTCGAGGCCGCCGGCCACCTGACCGAGGCCTGCGACGCCGCCCGGCGAGCCCTGGAGCTGGCCGAGTCGCGGGCCCGACGCAAGAACATGGAGCGCCTCGCCGAGCGCCTCCGAACGTCCGACCCGGACCCGTCGGCGGCCGAGGCGCTGCGGCTGGCCCTGCAGCTCCTGGAACCCACGACGCCGCGCCGTGCGGCGACGTCCGATGCTGGTGACGAGGAACCCGTCGGCACAGCCCCCGCTGACGACGGCGAGTCCAGTTCCGTAGCGGTACCGGACGAGGCGGCGTCCGCGACACCCACAGCGGGAGAGGAGTCGGACCCGCTGCGATGGCTCGCCGAGGCCGAGGCCAAGCTCGATGCGGGCGACGTCGCGAGCGCCCGTGACGCCTTGCTCCGGATCGCCGTCGCGCACCGGGTCGCCGGCCGGCTCGATGCCGCCCTCGACGCGTGCATGCCACTCCTCGCCCTCGATCCGACCGACCTCGCCGTCCAGCTTGAGATGGCGGCCAACCAGCTCGCGCGGGGCTGGTCCGCGGTCGCGACCGAGAAGGTCCGCCTCCTCGAGCGCATTGCCGGGCTTGATGGAGATGCAGCCGCCGCCGCCGCCGTCGCCGCCTTCGCCCGGGACAATGCCCCGCTGTCGCTGGACGTGGATCGCCGCGCCGGGGGTGCCGGGGCCTGACGCTCGGGGCCCGCGGGGCCGCCGGGATTCGCCTGTGTCCCCGGGGCGCCGGGGACGCGATGCTACACTCGCCGGACGATGCCGCAGCTTCCAGCGTCGATCCTCGACCAGGTTCGGCCAACGACATTGCTCGACATCGGGATCACCGCGCTGGTCATCTACTGGGTGTTCAGTCTCATCCGCGGAACACGTGCCGTGCGCCTCGTGATCGGGGTCAGCGTCCTCTTCGTCGTCTACTTCGCGGCGCAGGCACTCACCCTCCGGCTCCTCACCCAGATCCTTCAGGCCGGTGCCGTGGTCGGACTCTTCGCCGTCGTCGTCGTGTTCCAGCCCGAGCTGCGACGCGCCCTCGAGCGGATCGGGCGCGTGGGATCGCTGGCATGGCTGTTTCCGGGTGAGAACACGATCGCCGAACATGTCGCGGTCGACGTTGCGCGGGCGGCCTCGCTCCTTTCCGGGGACGGCCACGGCGCCCTGATCGTGCTCGAGCGAGACACCGGGCTCGAAGAGATCGCCGAGACCGGGGTGATGATCCACGGCGACCTTTCGGTGGACCTGCTGCGGTCGATCTTCATGCCTCGGAGCGCCCTCCACGACGGCGCGGTGATCGTCCGCGGCGCCTCGATTCTCGCGGCCGGCACCCTCCTGCCACTGACCGAGACGACCGTCCACACCGAGCGCTTCGGAACCCGTCATCGGGCTGCGCTGGGGATCACCGAGCAAACGGACGCGGTCGTGATCGTGGTGTCCGAGGAGAACGGTCAGGTCAGCCTCGTCGAACGTGCCCGGATCGTGCGAAACCTTAACGAGCTGCAGATGGCCCGGGCGATCCGGGCACTCCTCGATCCGGCGGGGGAGGCTCCCCGGCGCCGGCTGCCGGGCACCCGTCGGAATGCCGCCGCGCCCACCCTCGCGGACCTTGACCGGCTTGAGCCGCGGACCGACCGGCGCGCCCGGTTCTCCTCGGACGCGGCCGAACCAAGCGCGGCAGGCCCCAGCCCGGACGACGATCAGGGGATGGCCCTCGCAACAGCCGGGGACGGTTCCATGACCGAAGGCGCTGGATCTTCGCCGTCCGGCGCCGCCACCCGAGCGACAGCCACAGCGACAGACCTCGATCGATGATCCGGGCGTTCCGGCTCATCGTTCACAACTGGCCGCTGAAGCTCGGAGCGATCGCCCTGGCCACGCTTCTCTATGCGGGCCTGATCGTGTCATCCAGTGCTCAGCTCTTCGAGGGCAGCGTCCCGATCGAGGCGAAGGGGTTGTCCTCCAGCGTGACGATCCTGTCGGACCTGGGCGCGGTCCGCCGGATCCGGTACCTCGCCCCCGAGAATCTCGGCCTCCGTCTCGACAGTTCAAGCTTTCGGGCCAGCGTCGACCTGTCCACGGTCGTCGCGAGCGGGGACCGGACCTCGGTCGCCCTGCGCGTCTCGGCCGTCGATCCCCGGATCCAGGTCGTCGACTACGAGCCGCGTCAGATCACTGTTCAGCTGGATGCTGTGGTCACCCGGACGGTTCCAATTCGGGCGGTCCTGGGCCCGATCCCGACCGGCCTTGATGTCGGTCAGCCGGCGCTCGCTCTCACTGAGGTCGTCGTGACCGGCCCGGCCTCGATCGTGAGCCGCGTCGCCGAGGCGCAGGCCCGCCTGAATGTCGACGCCTCCGGGATCGACATCAACCGGCTCGTCGACCTGCTGGCCGTCGATGCGGGCGGTGAGCCACTTGCCCCGGTCGATGTCGAGCCGGCCAGCGTGCGAATCAAGCTCGCGATCTTCACGGATCGCCAGACCCGATCGCTTCCCGTTCGCCCGGTTGTCGTCGGGACGCCCGCGGTCGGCTTCGAGATCGCGACGGTGACCGTGGCTCCCCTGGTCGTCACGATCGAGGGGGACGTCGACAACATCGCGCCGCTCGAATTCGCCGACACGGCACCGGTCACCCTCACCGGGGCCTCCTCGGACGTCACCTCGGACATTCCCCTGGAGCTCCCCGACGGCGTCCAGGCACCCGGCGTTGTCAGCGTTCGGGTCCTCGTGACCCTGCGGCCCATCACCGCGACCCGAACGTTCCAGGCCGGGCTCGTCCTGGCCGGAGCCCGCGCGGATCGGACGTACGCGCTCTCGACGGACCGCGTGGTCGTCACGATCGGGGGGTCGGTGGCCGACCTCGACCGGATGTCCGCGTCGTCGCTCGTCCTGACCCTGGACGTGTCCGGCCTGGATGCCGGCAACCACGAAATCAAGGTCAGCGCAAACCTGCTGACGGGGCTGACGCTGATCGGCGCCAGCCCCAACCCGGTCACGGTCACAATCGGGCCTCCGGCAACCGCCGCTCCGAGCCCGTCGCCCTGACCGTGGCACGACTCTTCGGGACCGATGGCATCCGTGGCGTGGCCAATGTCGACCTCCGCCCGACCACGGCCTACGCCCTGGGACGGGCAACGGCCCATCTGCTTGCCTCGGGCCGCCGCGCGATCGTCGTCGGCCAGGACACCCGCCGCTCCGGCGACCTGTTCGTGGCGGCGATCACGGCCGGCGCGACGAGCCTCGGCAGTGATGTGCACCGGCTCGGCGTGGTGCCAACGCCGGCCCTGGCCTTCCTGGCCGGGTCGGGGGCATTCGCGGCCGGGATCATGGTCTCCGCCTCGCACAACCCTGCCGCCGACAACGGGCTGAAGGTCCTGGATTCCGCGGGCCTGAAGCTCGACGACACGATCGAGGACGAGCTCGAACAGCTCATCTGGCGAACGGAGGAACTTGGCGGCGCAGGCAACGACGCACTCGGGATCCTCCACGACGCAACGGCGCTCGTGGGTTCCTACGTAGCCCATCGGGAGCGCCTGGCCCGGGCCATCGACGCTCGCGGGCTGCGCATCGTCCTGGACGCCGCCAACGGATCGGGCTACCGCGTTGCGCCAGGCATTCTCGAGGCGACCGGTGCGACTGTCGAGGTCATCAATGCGGACCCGGACGGAGTGAACATCAACCTCCGGTGCGGAGCGATGGATCCGGCCGGGCTGGCCGAGGCGGTCCTGGCTCGGCGAGCGGACGTGGGGTTTGCCCTGGATGGCGATGCCGATCGACTCGTCGCGGTCGACGCGACCGGGCGCGTCGTCGACGGCGACCAGATGCTGGGCATGCTCGCCCTCGAGCGGCTCGGCCGCGATGCGCTGGCGAGGCGAACGCTGGTCGTCTCGGTACTCTCGAACGGTGGGCTGCAGCGAGCGCTGGAGGATGCCGGCGGTACCGTGGTGCGGACTCCCGTCGGCGACAAGTACATCCTGGAAGGGATGCAGGTATCGGGCGCGGGCCTTGGCGGAGAGAAGAGCGGTCACGTGATCGTGGCCGAGCACACCACCTCGGGCGACGGCATCATCACCGCCCTCGAGGTGCTCAGGGTGATGGTCGGCAGCGCCAAGCCGCTTGCTTCCCTGGCCGCGAGGATCGAGCTGATGCCGCAGCAGCAACGCGCCGTTCGCGTGCGCCACAAGGACCAGTGGGAGGGAGACGCGGCGATCGCGCGGGCGATCCTGGCGGCTCAGCGGCGCCTCGGGGACAGCGGCCGGATCCTCGTCCGGCCGTCGGGGACTGAGCCCGCCCTGCGGGTAATGGTCGAGGGTCCCGACGAGGCCGTGGTGACCGAGCTCGCCGACGCCCTGGCCGCCCTCGCTGCGGAGCGGCTACACTGACCGCGGTGCCCACCTCATCGAGCGAGGGCGCGACCGGTGCGACCGGTGCGACCAGACAAGGAACCTGACCCCCGATGTGCGGCATCGTCGGCTACACCGGACCCCGAGAGGCCGGGCCGATCCTGATGGAAGGCCTCCGGCGCCTCGAGTATCGTGGCTACGATTCAGCCGGGATCGCGCTGGTGGACGAAGAGGGAGATCTCTTCGTCGAGAAGAAGGCCGGCAAGCTGGCGAATCTCACGACCGCTATCGCCGACCGAACACCGCACGCCGCGATGGGCCTGGCGCACACCCGCTGGGCGACCCACGGCCGTCCGAACGATCTCAACGCGCACCCGCACGTGGATTGCACGGGCAAGATTACCGTGATCCACAACGGGATCATCGAGAACTTCCGCGAGCTGCGTGACGGCCTCGAGGCGCGCGGCCACCTCCTCACCTCAGAGACAGATACCGAAGCGATCGCCCATCTCGTGGAAGAGGCCTACGAGGGCGACCTGGCCGACGCCGTGCGCGCCGCCCTCCGCCGGGTGGTCGGCGCCTACGCGATCGTCGTGATGCACCGGGGCGAGGCCGGTCGCCTCGTCGGTGCTCGCCAGGACGTCCCCCTCGTCGTCGGGCTGCACGGAGAGGAGTCGTTCATCGCCAGCGACGTGGCGGCGATCCTCGCCCACACGAATCGAATCGTCTTCCTCGAGGAGGGTGATGTCGTCGATGCCCGGCCGTCCGGCGTCATCGTGACCGACCTGCAGGGGGTCGTTCGCGACCGTCCCGAGACCCGCATCGATTGGACGCCGGAGATCGCCGAGAAGGGCGGCTTCGAGCATTTCATGCTCAAGGAGATCCACGAGCAGCCGGAGGCCCTCCGCCAGTCGCTGGCTGGGCGGGTCGGGCGCGACGGCCGGATCCACGTGCCCGAGATCGACGCCCTCGACCCGGTCCTCGGGGAGGTCACCCGGATCGAGCTCGTGGCCTGCGGGACCGCCTCCTACGCGGCGCTCATCGGGGCCGCGGCGATGGAGGCCTGGACCGGGCTGCCGGCACGCGTCACGGTGGGATCCGAGTTCCGCTACAGCCCGCCACCCCTTGACGAGCGGACGCTTGTCATCGCCGTGACCCAGTCGGGCGAGACCGCGGACACCATCGCCCCGACCCGCCTCGCCCGCGAGCGGGGCTGCCCCGTGGTCGCCGTCACGAACACGGTCGGATCGGCGATCACCCGTGAGGCCGACGCCGTCCTGTTCCTCCAGGCGGGCCCCGAGATCGCGGTCGCCGCCTCGAAGACCTTCGTGACCCAGGTCACGACGCTGGTGGTCCTGGCAGCGGCGCTCGGGCGGCTCCGCGGAACGTTCTCCGAGGCGGCCGAGATCGAGCTGGCGGCCGCGCTTCGAGCCCTCCCCGATGCCGCCAGTCGGGCGCTCGAGATGAACGCCCCGAATGCTCGCGACCTCGCCCGCCGCTACGTCAACTCGCGCGGATTCATGTTCGTGGGCCGCGGCGCCACCTACCCGGCGGCCCTCGAGGGCGCCCTGAAGCTGAAGGAGATCAGCTACGTGCACGCCGAGGGCTACGCGGCCGGCGAGCTCAAGCACGGGCCGATCTCCCTTCTCGATGCCGAGTGCCCCCTTGTGGCGGTGGCGACCCGGTCCTCCACCTACGACAAGTTGATCAGCAACGTCATGGAGGGGCGCGCGCGAGACGCGAGGGTCATCGCCGTGGCGACGGAGGGCGACCCGCAGATCGAACAGTTCGCGGACGATGTGTGCTGGGTCCCGGACACCCACGAATCGGTCAGCGCGGCGCTCGCGATCATCCCCCTGCAGCTGTTCGCGTATCACGTCGCGATCGCCCGCGGAACGGACGTGGATCAGCCGCGCAACCTGGCCAAGTCCGTCACGGTCGAGTAGGCGCCGAGCATGGCCGACGCCGGGCGCGCGGCGCAGGACGGGTTGAGCGGAGGCTCGCCCGGCGCCCCTCCGCCCGGGACCACCGAGCTCGGGATCGACATCATCAAGGTCGAGCGCATCCGTCGCTCGCTTGCCCGGTTCGGCGCCAGGTTCACCCGGCGCGTCCTCACCCCGGCCGAACAGCACTACGTTCGAGATCGGCCTGAGACCTTTGCCGGCCGGTGGGCCGCCAAGGAGGCCGTGAGCAAGGTCCTCGGCCTCGGGGTTCGCGGGATCGGCTGGCGGGACATCGAGATCGAGCGGCTGCCGACGGGCCAGCCGGCGGTGCGCCTCCACGGTCGCGCCGAGCGCCGGGCGGACCAGCTCGGAATGGAACGGATTGCGATCTCGATCACCCACGAATCCGACTACGCGGTTGCAATCGCCTTCGGCGTGCGGCGCACAGGTGGGCGGTACGTCTTCCCGCCGGACATCGAGGAGCGCCTCGACGATCGCGAGCGCCGCATCCTCGCCCGCATGGAACGGCTACGGGCGCTGCATGCGTCGGCGAGTGCGGAGGGACCCGGTGGCTGATCGACAGCTCGGCTTCGGGCGACGGATCGAGCCTGCACTGCCGCTCTCGCCCGGCCTCCCGGAGACGGAGGCATCGTCCGTGGTGTCCGTCCTCGACGATCGTCTCGTGGCGGGCCTGCTGCCCGAACGGCCAGCCCGCGGCCACAAGGGCGCGTTCGGCAAGCTGCTGGTGATCGCCGGATCGCTCGACTACGCCGGCGCGGCCCTGCTCGTCTGCCGGGCCGCCGGCCGAGCGGGGGCCGGGCTGGTGACGCTGGCGGTCCCGGAGTCGCTGCAGCCCCTGTTCGCTGCCAAGGTGGTCGAGGCGACCACGATGGCGCTGCCTGAGGACGACGTCGAGGAGCTGGATCCCGAGGCTGCGCTGGCACGGATCCTCGACCACGAGCACGATGCCCTGGTTCTCGGTCCCGGGCTCCGACCGGGGCTCGCTACGACGGAGCTCGTCCTTCAGCTGCTTGGGGCTGGGGGCGAGGATGTCCCCGCGCCGATCGTGCTCGACGCTGAAGCGCTCCGATCGATGGCCACGCTCGGAGCGTGGTGGCCCAACGCGTCCAGGCCGGCCGTTCTCACACCGCACCCGGGCGAGTTCGCCCGGCTCAGGGCCGGCGCGGGCCTCGACCCGGAGGCGGACGGCGACCTCGTGGCCGACGATGCCGCGCGCGCGGCCGCGGCCCGTGACGCGGCCGCCCAGTGGGGTCAGGTCGTCGTCCTCAAGGGGGCCCGGACCGTCATCGCCGAGCCCGACGGGACGATCGCCGTCGCCCCGTTCGAGAACGCGGCCCTGGCGACCGGTGGGACCGGGGATGTCCTCGCCGGGATCATCGGGTCGTTGCTCGCCCAGGGCCTCCGGCCGGCCGCGGCTGCCCGGGTCGGCGTCTACCTCCACGGGATGGCCGCGGACGTCATTCGGGAGCGTTTCGGAGACGCCGGGCTCCTGGCCTCGGACCTGCCCGACACGGTGCCCGTCGTCCGCAAGCGCCTGGCCGCCATCGCGGAGCGCGATCGGACCGGCACCCGCCTCGGCTTCGTCCTGCCCGCGACAGCCGGCCCCGTCTCGGGTGGATCCTCCTGAACGTGCCCGTCGACCTTTCCTCACTTCCCAGGACGGCCTGGCTTGAGATCGATCTCGACGCGATCCGCGGCAATCTCGCGGTGATCCGGATGCTGGCCGGCGAGGGCACGCCGGTTCACCCCGTGGTCAAGGCGGACGCCTACGGGCACGGCGCGCTCCCCGTGGCCCGGGCCCTGGAGGCGGCCGGTGCCGATGGTTTCTGCGTCGCCACCCTGGACGAGGCGATTGCCCTGCGACGAGGCGGGATCCGGCGGCCGATCCTGGTCCTGTACCCGGTGCCCCCGACCCAGGCTCCGACAGCCGCCCGCCGGGGAATCGCCATCACGGCAGGCGACTTCGATCTCCTCGAGTTCACCGTGGCCGAACTCGCCAGGGGCAGCTCGACCCGCCTCCTGTCGGTTCATCTCGAGGTCGAAACGGGCCTCGGGCGGGGTGGCTTCACGGATACCGAGGTCGTGGTCGCGGCGCGCCTCGTCGCGGGGCACTCAAGGACTCGCTTGGGGGGCCTCTGGACGCACCTCCAGGCCCCCGAGGACCCCACCGTCAGCGCTATCCAGGTTGCCCGGTTCGAGGCGGCCGGGACGGCGCTCGAGGCGGCCGGGATCAGCCTGCCGCGCCGCCACCTCCGGGCGAGCGGGTCGCTCGTCACCGGGGGGATCTCCTCCCTCGACGGCGTACGCCCGGGGCTGTCCATCTACGGTCTGATCCCCGACGCGCTGTCAGGCGCTGCCCTGGCGTCCGGTGTCGCCCAACTCCGGCCGGCGCTCTCGCTCAAGGCCCGCCCGGTCCGCGTCGCGGATCTGCCGTCGGGATCCGGGATCAGCTACGGCCCCTCCTTCCGGACCTCTCGACCAAGCCGGATCGCGACGCTCCCGCTCGGCTATGGTGACGGCTGGTCGCGGGCGCTTTCGAACCGGGCGGAGGCGCTCGTCCGGGGTGTGCGGGTGCCCCTGGTGGGAACCGTCGCGATGGATGCCGTGATGGCCGACGTCACCGATGTACCCGGTCCTCCCGTGACCGTCGCCGACGAGTTCGTCCTTATCGGGCGCCAGGCAGGGGCCGAGATCGACGTGGCCGAAGTGGCGCGCCTGCGCACCACGAACGCATGGGAAGTGGTTGCTGCGATGTCCGGGCGTCTGCCTCGGGTGTACCATGCCGCGGCCGGACCGGTGGCCGTCCGAACACTCGTCGCCGGAGGACGCGGGTGACTCGCCTTGAACTGTGGAACGGGGACATCTGCGTCCTCGAGGTCGACGCCATCGTGAACCCGACCGGTCCCTCCCTGTGGATGTCGACCGGCGTCGGGGGCGCGCTGAAGCGAGAGGGTGGTGACGCAATCGAGTTCGCCGCAGTGCGCCAGGGCCCAGCCGCCATCGGTGACGCCGTCGTGACCGGTGCCGGCACGCTCGCGGCACGATCGGTGATTCACGCGGTCTCCCTCGACCGGGACAGGCGGACCTCCGCGGCCGCGATTGAGAGTGCGGTGCGGAGTGCCATGGCCCGCGCCAGGGAGATCGGCGCCACGAGCGTGGCCTTCCCGGCGCTCGGGACGGGCATCGGGGGCTTTCCGCTCGACGATGCGGCGGCGATCACCGTCAGGACGGTACGCGAGGAGCTCGTCGGCAGCGAGGCCATCGAGCATCTCATCTTCGCCCTTCGCGGAGCGGCGGCCTACGACGCCTTCGCCCGGGCTCTCGGGCGCACCACCGCCGACGTTGCGGTGCCGGTCCCCGCCGAGAGAAGCGGATCATGAGCACCCTCGGCACCGGCGACCTCATGGACGACCAACGCGACGAACTGGTCGAACAGGTGGCGCGCGAGATCCAGCTTCGCGGCCTGACCACGTCGGCGGTCCACTTCCTGCACGCGAGCCGTCCTTACCGGCCGCTGGGCGCTCACGCGATGCTCTTCTTCGATCCCGTGCTCCGGAGCCTGTTCGGCGGGGAGATGGCGGGGGCGACCGCCATCCTGGCGGATGAAGACGGCATCGAACAGCTGATCGAGCGGCTCGAGGAGTTCGACGAAGAGAGCGCCTGGGACGCGTGAGGGTCCGGCGACCCGGCAGCGGGCCGGAGCCGGCGGGTCCCGGTAGCATGGCGGAGTGACCCGTCTCTCGCCGGCCCTCGCGATCGTCGACGCCGGTGGCGCGACAACGTCGGTCGGTCTGGTCGGCCGCATTGGATCGCGCTGGCGGCTCCTGGGCTCGCTCGCGGGACCGGCCGGAACCCCCGAAGCGGCGCTCCTGGCGATCGTGGCGGCGCGAGTCCGAGCGGCCGATCCGGACCTTGCCGCCGAGCTGAGCCTCGACTCCGGGCGCCTCGACAGCGTGCCGCGCCTGATGGCGCGAAGCCGGCCTCCTGCCACGCTCGTCGTGCTCGCTGCGTCGCGGCGCGCGGTGGGCGACCTCTCCGCGGTGGCCGTGAGGACCGGCTGGCGAGTGCAGGGCGCCTCGACCGAATCGCACGATCCCCGCGAGATGAGCGAACTCGCGCTCGGTCAGGGCGTCCGGGCAGTACTCATCGGGGCGGGCGATCCACCCGGACCGGACGAGCGTCCGGCGCTCGACGACCTCGCCGCGCTGGGCGGCGCCGTTGCCCGCCGGCGCCCCGAGCTGCAGATCCTCCTGAGCGGCGCAATCCGCGGTCGTCGGGCATGGAGGGAGTCCCTCGGCGCTGATCCGCCGGGCGACCCCGCCCGGATCGTCGAGGTTCCTGCCGCGGTCCGACGGCGCGGCGACGGCGACGGGCTCCGGCAGTCGCTCGAGCGACTCTTCGCGGAGCCCGGAGACGGGCGGGTCGCGATGCGCGCCGCGACCGAATCACTCGCCGACCTGCTCGACCGCCGGGTCGAGCTGGTGGAGGTGGGTCTCGACGGCGGAACCCGGGTGCTCGCGGAGCCGGGCGTTGCCGGCGCCCCGCCGACGAGCATCGGAATCGTGACCGCGGAAGGGGCGCTCGTGCCTCCGGACCCGGATGACGAGACGGTCGACCGTGTCCTGGCCTGGACGACCGGCAGCCTCGATCGCCACCGGATGGGCGACCGGCTGCGCGAGCTTCGCGGCCAGCCCTGGGTCGACGCCGCCGGCGACGGTGCGCGCCTTCGGCTCGCGGCCGCGAGCGCGGCCCTCGCTCGCATGGCCGGGCTCACCCCAGCATTGAACGCCATGGCGGTGCCGGACGTGACCGTGGTCGCGGGAGGCGCCTTCGCCGTCGCGCCGGCATCCGCAACGGCCCTCGCCGTCGCGGACACGATCCGCCGGACCGGGGTGACACAGCTGACCTGGGATCACGCACGCCTCCTCGGGCCAATCGGGACGATCGAGGATCCTGCAGAGCGGCGTGCCCTGCTCGCCGACCTGCTCCACGATGGCCTCGTCCCGCTCGGCACCATCGTCGTCACCGGAAACCTGGGAGTGCGACGCGGGGCCGGCCGGCACGACCGACCGGCCGGACGGTTGACGCTCGCCGGCGATGGCCGCGAGATCCAGCGCGATCTCATCGCGGGTGACCTTGCCTTCGTGGACCTGCCGCCGGGGCGACAGGCTGAGGCGCGGTTCGCGTTCGCCGAACGGGTGCGATTCGGACGCCGGACCCGGCAAGTATCCGTGCCGGTCAGCGGCGGCATCGTCGGCCTCATGCTGGACCTGCGCGACGTTCCGTTGCGCCTGCCTGAGCGGCGTGACCGCCGCCGGACCCTGCTGGCCGACTGGAGCGCACTGGCCTGGCCGGGAGACGCGCGATGAACGTCGAGGGTCCGCAGCCGGGCTACGAGCTCATTCGACCTCGTCGCGTGGTCGCCGGACCGCTCGAGGCGAGGTTCCGGCTGCGGCCGGGTGAGCGTCCGCTCGTCGGTCCCGGCGAAGCCGTGGTCCGGGGCGCCCCGCTCGCAGAGCGGATCCGTGATCCGCGGACGGCCGTCGTGGCCAGCGCCGGCGGAGCGAGCGCTAAGCCCGGTTCCTGGTGGACGGCCGCGCCCGGCCGGCGCTCCCGCGGCGACGGCGCCGAGCAGGGCGAGCTCCTCTTTCGGAGCGGAGGGCGCTGGCGGATCGCCGCGGGCGACCCCGCTCAGCCGCTCGAGGCTCCGTTCGGAGGGATCGTCCGGGATGTCCAACCGGGCACCGGGCTCACCCTTCGGACGCCCGCTCGCGGCCTGCTCGGGCTGGACGTCCTCGCAGGACCCAGCACGGGACACCTCCACGTGCTGGCGGGACGGGACGGCCACGTGCGCGCGTCGCAAATCGATGTCGGGGCGGCCGGGGCGATCCTCGTCGTAGGGTCCCACGTCGACGCCGAGGCGATCACCCGCGCTCGCGCCGTCGGCGTTCGAGGCATCGTCGTGGCCGGCCTTGGCGTGAAGGAGCGACGCGAGGTCGTTGCGTCCGAGCAGCGCAGCCAGGCCGGCGCGCACGGCCTGCCGCCGTTCGCGATCCTGGTCCTGGAAGGGGCGATCGGCCGGCCGATCGCATCGCCGTTCATGGCGGTCCTCGAGGTTCTCGAGGGTCGGATGGTCGCGATCATCGACGAACCAGCATGCCTGGCAATCGAGGATCCCGACCTCGAGCTTCCCCGACCGGCTCCGTTGCTCGTGCGGGTGACCGCCGGGCCGCTCGCCGGCTTCGAGGGCTCCTGGGCCGGCCTGGCCGGTCGGCACCGGTTCGCCGGAAACGTGCTCCTCGAGGCCGGCCTTGTCCGGTTCGGCGGGCGTGCTCCGGTCGCCGTGCCGCTGGGCGATCTCGAGCGGTTCGTCTGACCTGCCCGCCACGCAGGTCCTTCAGGCGGGCAGGCAGCCCGACCTTCCGCTACGCTCGGCGCCCATGCCCAGAACCACCACATTCGCCGGCAGCACGATCAGGCTCGTGTCGAGATCTCCGGCCGCGACGCTGGCACTCGCCGGCCGCCTGGCGGCCGTGGCCGCGCCGGGTGATCTCGTCTGCCTGTGGGGCGAGCTCGGGGCCGGCAAGACGGTGCTGGCAAAGGGGTTCGGGGCAGGTCTCGGGGTCGCCGGGACCATCAGCTCCCCGACCTTCGTGCTGATGGCCGAGTACCACGGACGACTGCCCTTCTTCCATGTCGACCTGTACCGGCTCGCCGATGCTGCCGACGCCCTCGCGGGCGGGCTGCTCGACGAGCGGCAGGCGTCGGGCGTCACGCTCATCGAGTGGCCCGACAGGCTCGGCGCGATGCTTCCCGCCGAGCGCCTCGACATCCACATCGACGGCCTCGGTGAAGCGGCTCGTGAGATCACCCTGCGCACGGCGTCGGCGAGTCTCCGCCGATACATCGAGGCGGCCGGGCAGCCGGACTCCGCATTCGCAGCGGTCGCACCGCCGTGATCGGCGCAGTTATCGACGGTGCGCCGGGATGGCTCCTCGCGATCGACACCGGGACGTCCCGGATCGTGGTGGCAGCCGGGCGTCCGGACGGTTCCGTGATCAGGGTTCTCGAGTGGCCGGCCGGGTTCCGCCACGGCGAGCTGCTGCTGGCCGGCGTCGCCCGGCTCATGTCCGAGACGGGCCTGTCCCGGGAGGCACTCGCGGGCATCGTCGTCGGGACGGGTCCGGGCGCCTTCACCGGGCTGCGGGTCGGGCTCGCAACCGCGAAGACGATGGCTCATCAGCTTCGCGTGCCGATCGCGGGCGTGAGCTCCGGCGAGGCCCTCCTTCGGGCCACCCGGGGGGTCGCCCAGGGTGAGGGAGGGGGTCAGGGCGATCTCATCCTCCTCCTGCCTGCCGGCCCGCGCGACCGCGTTGTCGTCGAGACCGGGAAGGCCCCCGTCCTGCTGTCCGATGGCCTCGAACCACCCGCGGCTGCGGCCGCGACGCTCGTGGCCGTCGACCTCGACGGGCGGGCGCCGGGTGATGCGGTCCTGCGTGGCAAGGCCGCCCACGACGGGCTGGGGGCGGCCCTCCTCGCGATCGGCTCGGAGCGCCTCCGCGCGGGTGCATCTGATGACGCGGAACGCCTCGTGCCCGAGTACGTGACGCTGCCACGCGGGATTCGCACTGCAGCCGGGGAGATCGCGTGGTCGCACGACCTCCGCTGAGGATTCGGGTCGAACCGATGACCCTGGACGACCTTGCCCAGGTCCATCGGATCGAACGGGCCAGCTTCAGCGTGCCCTGGCCCGACGCGGCCTACCAGAGCGAGCTGCAGGGAAATCGCCTGGCGTCCTACCTCGTGGCCCGCGCCGACGAGGGCCTGGTCGGCTACGGCGGGATCTGGCTGATGGTCGACGAAGCACACATCACGACGTTCGCAGTGGACCCCGCCTGGCGTCGACAGCGGGTCGGCGAGACGCTGCTCATGGCGCTCCTGGACCTCGCCATCGCCCGTCACGCCCGCGAGGCCACCCTGGAGGTGCGCCTCTCCAACCTCGCCGCGCGCCGCCTGTACGAGAAATACGGGTTTCGCCCGGTCGGCGTCCGGCCCCGGTATTACTCGGACAACGGCGAGGACGCCCTGATCATGACAACCGAACCGCTCGGGGGCGCGGCCATGCAGGCGCGCCTGGCGCGGCGTCGAGATGAGCTGGCCGCCTCGCCCGCCCCGGCCGGCCCGGACGCTGCCACGACGCCGGACGCGGCATCAACCGACACGCGGACGGGCCTGCCGTGAACCTGCCGCTCATCCTGTCGATCGAATCGTCCTGCGACGAGACCGGCGTCGCGCTGGTGGAGGGAGGCCGCCGGATCCACGCCAACGTGGTCGCCAGCCAGGTGGCGCTCCACGCGGCCACGGGCGGGATCGTCCCGGAGGTTGCGGCGCGTGCGCACCTGCGCTGGATCCTGCCCTGCCTCGACCAGGCGCTCGATGCCGCGGGTGTGACCATGAGCGACGTCGACGCTGTCGCTGTGACCCAGGGACCTGGTCTGGCCGGCTCGCTGCTGGTCGGGATCAACGTGGCCAAGACCCTGGCCTGGGTCCACGACCTGCCGTTCCTCGGCGTGAACCACCTCGAGGGACACCTCTACGCGGCCTGGCTGACCGATCCCGACGCGGTCGAAGGTTCCGAACCCGTCTTCCCGCTCGTCGCCCTCGTCGTGTCCGGAGGTCACACCTTCCTCGTCGCGATGCGCGACCATCTCGAGTACCGGCTCCTGGGCCAGACACTCGACGACGCCGCGGGCGAGGCGTTCGACAAGGTGGGACGGCTGCTCGGCCTGCCCTATCCGGGTGGTCCGGCGATCCAGCGGGCGGCCGAGGCCGCCGTCGGGCGGGACGCTGCCTTCCCGCGGGCGTGGCTCGGCGACAGCTTCGACTTCAGCTTCTCCGGCCTCAAGACCGCGGCTCGCCGGATCGTCGACGAGGCCCGCTCGGAGGAGGGAATCGCCGCCGCGGCGGAGCTGTCTCTGTCGGGTGCCCGGGTCGCGGAGCTCGCCTGGGGCTTCCAGGATTCGGTGACGGATGTCCTCGTGGCCAAGACGATTCGGGCCGCGCGAACGACCGCCGCGCGGTCCATCGTGCTGGGCGGAGGCGTCGCGGCCAACACGGCGCTCCGTGAGCGGCTCCTCGGTGAGGCGGAGGCCATCGGCGTACCGCTGATCATCCCGCGGCCCGGGCTGTGCACGGACAACGGGGCGATGATCGGGGCGGCCGGGGCCCGCCGCCTTGCGGCAGGGGAGCGGGCGGGCCTGGATCTCGACGCGCGGCCGTCCTTTCCGCTGGCCTCCGCGTGACGGGGACCAGCGACCCCGGACCACAACTGCGGCCGCCGGCCCGGCTCGATCCGCTGGCCGTCCGCCGGCTGCTGCGCCACGAGGGCCTTCGCGCAAGTCATAAGCTGTCCCAGAACTTTCTGGCCGATCCGGACGTCCTCGAGGAGATCCTCCAACAGGCCGATGCGGGCCTGGGCGACCGTGTGCTCGAGATCGGGCCGGGTCTCGGGATCCTGACCGGCAGCCTGCTGGAAGCCGGCGCCGCCGTGACCGCTGTCGAGGTCGATCGCCGCCTCGCAGGGCTCCTGCGGGAACGACACGGCCCGGCCATCGCACTGGGCCGCGAGGACCCGGCCGCGCCCGGCGCTCTGACACTCATCGAGGGTGACGCGCTGGACCAGGATCTGCCCGGGCTTGTCGCCCCGCCGTTCCTGGTGGTCGCCAACCTGCCCTACCACATCACCAGCCCGATCCTCCACCGGCTGCTCGGGACACCCCCACGCGCAGTTCGACTCGTGCTCATGCTCCAGTGGGAGGTCGCCGAGCGACTCGCAGCGCCACCCGGGCGGATGAGCTACCTCTCGGTCTTCGTCCAGTACCAGGCGAGGGTGAGGATCATGCGGCGCGTCCCGGCCGAGGCCTTCGAGCCGGCGCCTTCCGTCGCGTCGGCGATCGTCGTGATCGAGCCGCATCGGCCCGGCCCGGATGCCGGGGTCGGGGCACACCTGCAAGCAGAGGACGGGGTGCCCCGACCCGTTGCCGACGAGGAGGCGCTCTGGACCCTGGTCCAGGCTGGGTTCCGTGAGCGTCGGAAGATGATCCGGAACGTGCTGGGACGGCAGCTCGCCGTCGGCCAGGCGCGGGTGGACGCCGGCCTCGCCACTGCGGGGATCGCGGGCGCCCGCCGGCCCCAGACCCTGTCCGTCGCGGACTGGATCGCCCTCCTCGATGCGATGGAAGGGCGACGTGACTGACGGACGAACACGCGCCGATCGTCGGCTCGGCCCGGTCGTGCGAGTGGCCCCGGCGAAGCTCAACCTGACCCTGGCCGTCGCCGGCCGCCGCCCGGACGGGTTCCACGAGCTGCACTCGGTGATGGTTCCGCTGGGTCTCGCCGACCGGCTCAGCGTAGCCCCGGCGGCGGGTGTCCATGACACGCTTCGACTCGAGGGTGGAGATCTCGGGCCCGCGGCGGACAATCTCGTGCTCCGGGCGTTCGCCGCCGTGAGGGCCGCCGCCGGGCGCCGCCTGGACGCGGTCCCCCTCGCGGCGCGCCTGGAGAAGCGCATTCCGGTGGCCGCCGGTCTCGCCGGCGGCAGCAGCGATGCAGCGGCGGCCGTCGCTGCTGCCCTCGTGGCCTGGGACGCGGCCGGTGTCCTCGATCCGGCCGAGGTGGCCGAGATGCAGGCCCGCACAGCCCTGCAGCTTGGCTCGGATGTGCCGTTCTTCCTGGCCGGAGGCGCCGCGCTCGTGACCGGCCGCGGCGAGCGCGTGGAACCGCTGCCGCCGCTCGATGGCGCCGCCCCGGGACTCCTCCTCGTGACGCCCGCCATACGCGCGGAGACGGCGACGGTGTTCGCGATCCTCGATGCCGACCCGATGGCCGCGCCAAGCGATCCCCGAAGCACCAGAGCCTCGTCGGAGCACCTCGCCGCCGAGTGGCGAACCGGCCTGGGCACGGATGGGCTCGTTGCCAGGGCCGGCGTCCTCGGGACGGCCAACGACCTCGCGAACGCCGCCGACATCGCGGTGCCCGGTCTGCGAGCGATGCGGCGCGCCCTTGGGCGGCGCCTTGGCCGGCCCGTCGGGCTGTCCGGCTCCGGGCCGACTCTCTGGGTCCTCTATGCTTCGGAACGCGAGGCGGCATCTGCCGCCGAGGTCGTCAGGTCCGGCCTCGAGAGCGGCGAGATCGCCGCACCGGGCGCCGGACGGCCGTTCATCCTGGCCACTACGATCGCGGCGGCCCGAAACCGCCAGCATCAACCCTCAGGGAAGGAAGCAACGTGACGCGACAGGCGATTTCGACGACGGCCGCTCCGGCAGCCTTCGGGCCCTACAGCCAGGGGATCATCAGCGCCGACCTGGTGTTCTGTGCGGGACAGCTGGGCGTGGATCCGACGAGCGGGGAACTCGCCGACGGCGTCGAGGCGCAGGCCGAACGCGCGCTGCGCAATCTCGGGGCAGTCCTCGACGCGGCCGGCTGTTCCTTCGACGATGTGGTGAAGACCACGATCTTCCTGGCCGACATCAACGACTTCGCCGCGATCAACGCCATCTACGCGCGGTTCACGACCGATCCGCCCCCCGCCCGTTCGACGTTCCAGGTCGCTGCGCTCCCGAAGGGGGCACGCATCGAGATCGAGGCAATCGCCCGTCGGAACGGCTGAGCCCCCGGTCATGACTCGATTGACACTCGCGCCGGCTCGACCATACCCTGACCGGACCTTCAGATGACGCCTTCACAACCCCTGTCGACCGGGCGGACCGCAGCCATCGTCCTGGCCGCGGGCCTCGGGACGCGAATGCACTCCCGCCTTCCGAAGGTCCTGCATCCGCTGTGCGGTCGTCCGATGCTCGCCTACGTCCTCGACGCCTGGGCCGAAGCCGGGGTCGACGCGGCCTTCGCCCGACCGATCGTCGTCTACTCGCCGGCCACCGAAGCGCTTCTCGGCCTGGGACTCGTCACGGACCCGGTGTTTGCCCTCCAGGAGGTCCCGCGCGGCACGGCCGACGCGGTCCGGGCCGGCCTCGCCGTGCTCGCCGACGACGCGCTGGAAGTCCTCGTGCTGTCGGGTGACGTGCCGCTCGTCACGGGCGCGCAACTCCGGGCCGTGCTTGAACAGCGGCGCATGGACGACGCCGCGATCGCCCTCGCGAGCGTCTATGCGGCTTCGCCCGGGACGCTCGGTCGAGTCGTCCGGAGCGACTTCGGCACGGTCGAGCGAATCGTCGAGGCCCGCGACGCCTCCGGCGACGAACTCGAATCGAACGAGATCAACGCCGGCTGCTATGCGTTCGATGCCGCCTGGCTTCGTCGCCGAATCGACTCGGTCACGCCATCCGGTGCCACCGGCGAGTTCTATCTCACCGAATTGGTTCGGCTCGCCCGGGACGACGGCCGAATCGTGAGCGCCGTCGGATTCGACGACGACGGCACCTTCGACGGGATCAACGACCGGGCGCAGCTCGCGCAGGCGGAGTGGGCGCTCCGTGTCCGCCGCAACGAGGCGCACATGCACGCCGGCGTCACGATGCGGGATCCCTCGACGGTCTACCTGGACTGGGAGGTGGAGCTGGACACCGACGTCACCCTCGAACCCAACGTCATCCTGCGCGGCCGGACCTCGATCGCCGAGGGCAGCGTGATCGGCCCCGGGACGACGATCGTCGACTCGGCCATCGGCCGCGATTGCGCCATCGTGGGCAGCGTCGTCGAGGGCTCCACCGTCGGGGACGCCGTCACCATCGGCCCGTTCAGCCACCTGCGACGGGGGACGTGGGTCGGGAGCCAGGCGGAGATCGGCAACTTCGCCGAGCTGAAGAACACCCGCCTCGGCGAAGGCGTGAAGCAGCACCACGTGAGCTATCTCGGGGACGCCGAGCTCGGTGCGCGAACAAACGTGGGCGCCGGCACCATCACCGCCAACTGGGACGGCCGGAAGAAGCACCGAACCACCGTCGGCAAGGGTGCTTTCCTCGGCGTTGACACGATGCTCGTGGCCCCGGTCGCGGTCGGCGACGGTGCCAGGACGGGTGCCGGGGCGGTGGTCACGAGAGATGTGCCTGCCGGGACCCTGGCCGTTGGCGTCCCCGCCCGGATCCGCGAGCCGCGGAAGGCTTCGCCCGGGCTGCCCGGCAAGCCCGGGGAAACATGAGCAGTCCGATCCCGGAGATCCTGGTCCTGGTCGGACTGACCCTGCTCGAGGGGTTCTTCGTGGCGGCCGAGATCGCGCTCGTGAGCATCCGCCGGAGCCGGATCGACCAGCTCGTGGACGAGGGCAGCGGCGCGGCACGGCGGGTTCGCCGCCTGCTCGACGACCCGGGTCGCTTCCTCGCAGTGTCCCAGCTGGGCCTCACCGTTCTCGGGTTCTTCGCCTCTGCTTACGCTGCGGTCAGCCTCGTCGTGGGCCTGAAGCGCCTGCTCGAGGGCGCCGGCATCAGGGCCGACACCGCCGAGGTCGCCGCCCTTGTCGTGGTGACCGTGATCCTCGCCCTGTTCACCATCGTCTTCGCCGAGCTCGTGCCCAAGACACTCGCCCTCGCCCACCCGGAGCGCTTCGCCCTGACCCTGTCACGGCCGATCGACTTCCTTGCCCGGATCCTCGGACCCGTGGTTCGGGCCCTCACCTGGATCACGCGCGCGATCACCCGGCTGCTCGGCTCCGAGGTGTCGTCGCAGGCCGAGATCACGGCCGAGGAGCTCCGCCTGATCGTCGAGCGCGGGGGTGAGCAGGGCGTCCTCGAGGCCGAGGAGGAGCAGATGATCAACGCGGTCATCGAGCTCGGCGACCGGCGCGTCCACGAGGTCATGGTGCCCCGTGTCTCGATCGTGGGGCTGCGGGCAGACGCTTCGTTCGAGGAGGCGATCGACATGGTCGTGGAGGAGGGGCACTCGCGGATTCCGGCCTACGATGATTCGATCGACGAGGTCGTCGGCATCCTGTACGCGAAGGATCTCCTGCCGTACCTCAAGTCCGACGCGGCACCCAGGCCGCCGCTCCGGAGCCTCCTCCGACCGCCCGTCCTCGTTCCCGAATCGATGACGATCGACGACCTGCTCCACGAGCTCCAGCGCCGGAAGGTCCACATCGCCATCGTCCTCGACGAGTACGGCGGCACGGCCGGCATCGTGACGATCGAGGACCTGCTCGAGGAAATCGTCGGCGAGATCCAGGACGAGTACGACGTCGAGGAGCCCATGGTGGTCAGGATCTCCGAGCACGAGGCCCGGGTGGACGGCCGTGCCGACGTCAACGAGTTGCGGGAGCTGTTCGACATCGAGCTGGACCTCGAGGACGAGGAGGAGTACGACACGGTGGGCGGTCTCATCTACCACCGCGTCGGCGGCGTGCCCGTGCCGGGCGACACCGTCCAGGTCGACACGCTCACCCTCACCGTCGAGTCGACCGACGGGCGTCGCGTCGGCAAGGTGCTGGTCGTCCGGGACAATCGTTCGAGCTCGCGCGACGAGGCCGACGACTAGCCTGACCGAGCCACACCGCTTCTGACTGCCGTCGTCAGGCGGCGATCACCCGAACGATGATCTCCTCGAGCCGCGCCCGGGCCTCGGGCAGCACGACGCCGGCGGCGTCAAGCTCGGCGAGCGCCCGGTCCCGGTGGAGACGGGCCTGATCACGCGTGAAGGCATGGGCGCCCGAGCGCTCGAGGATCGCGACGATCTCGTCGATCTCACCGGCCATCGGCGCCCCGCTCGCGTAGGCCTCCACGAGTCGCGCCCGATCCTCCGGCCCCGCGTGCTCAAAGGCGTAGATGACCGGCAGGGTCTTCTTGCGGCGTGCGACATCGGTCGGCTGCTTGCCGGTGGCCTGCTCCTGGCCCCAGATCCCGAGCAGATCGTCGTTGATCTGGAAGGCGAGCCCGAGGTCCCATCCGAACGCCCGGTAGCGTTCGATCACGTGCTCGTCGTCGGTCGCGAGGAGCGCGCCTGCCTCGATCGACGCCGCGATGAGGGCCGCCGTCTTCCGGCCGATCATGTCGAAGTACAGCTCGACCGACATCATTGTGCCGGTCTCGGTGTTCGCGATGTCGATGTACTGGCCCTCGCAGAGGGCAACGCATGTCTCGTCGTAGAGGCGCATCAGTCGCAGGACCTTGCGATCGCTGAAACCGAGGTCTGTGAGCCGGTGGAGGGCGACACGGCTGAGACTGAACAGCATGTCGCCGGTATTGATTGCCTGGGGGATGCCGTGGACGCTCCACAGCGTCGGTCGGTGCCGCCGCTCGCGATCGTTGTCCTCGATGTCGTCGTGGACAAGGCTGAAGTTGTGCCCGAGCTCGACCGCCGCGGCGCCCGGCAAGGCCCCGCGATGGTCGCCCGTGATCGAGGCGTAGGCGAGGAGGCCCAGGAGCGGGCGCATCCGCTTGCCCGAGACGCCCTTCGTGCCGTCGAGCCCAAGGTGATACCGGCACTGCTCGTAGACGCCGGCCGTCGAGGGGTCGCGGTCGCTGACGAGCCGGAGGATCTCCTCCTCGGTATCCGCGATCAGGCGGTTCAGCTCGAGCTCCTGGGCAGTGCTGGACATCGTGCGCGGAGTGTAGCCCGCGCGTCACAAACGTGCGAGGTACAAGTAGCCTGTTGTGTGCTGCCCTGTTGGAGGACGTTGACTCGCACCGCGCCGGCTCACTTCCGTCCGGCCACCTTGACGCGCCCTGCCGGCTGCATGGACACGATGTGCACAAGCCTCGATCTCAACGTCCGTGACGACTCGGCATGTGAGGTGAGCCGACTGGTCGGACCGCACGGTTGAGCACGGCGACCATCGCAGGCCGACCCGAGACCGGCTGATCCGGACCCGCCGACCAGCCTATCGATGCGCCTCCTCCACGGAGCGTCCATGCAGCCGTCACCGGGAGGGTCAGGCCCCCTGGCCCGCCCGGCCCGGCGAGCTGCCTCGCGCCGCGGGAAACTCCCGAGCCCGCCCGGCCCGGCGAGCTGCCTCGCGCCCGGGGGCCACTCCCGAGCCCGCCCGGCCCGGCGAGCCGCCGCACGCCCGGGCCACTCCCGAGCCCGTGCGGCCGTGGCAAGCTGCCGCGCCGGGCGCCACTCCCGAGCCCGCCCGGGCCGGCGAGCAGCCGAACCC
>Ga0334722_10000496_pt1 | contig 57864 bp, 44 predicted proteins | sample C3_bottom_MG_FD_207210 | JGI IMG/M metagenome (GOLD analysis project Ga0334722, IMG submission 207210) | Sediment microbial communities from Yellowstone Lake, YNP, Wyoming, USA - C3_bottom | ecosystem: Environmental > Aquatic > Freshwater > Lake > Sediment | place: USA: Wyoming | collected... | reverse complement strand
GGAGCGTGGCGCCTCGGACCGAGGCGCCACGGAACGAGGCGAGGTCAGGGAGCTCTGGTTCAAGGACGAGCGGGAGATCGTGGCCACGGCCTTCCGCGGGACCATCCAGGAGTACGCCGAGACGAGGCACTCCGGCGCGACGGCCCGGAGCCTCCGCGGCCGCCGCCTCGGCACGGCCTTCACGGAGCGCCTCGAGCCCGAGAGCCTGGGGGCCGCCCTCGAGGAGGCCTCGCGGAACGCCGCCCTCCTCGACGAGGACGAGGGCAACGCGCTCTTCGAGGAGGCGGGCCGCGGCCACGCCGATCTCGCGGACAAGGGGCCCCCGCCCTCGGTCGAGGAGAGGAAGCGCTTCGCCCTCGAGCTCGAGGCCCGCTGCCGCGATCTCGATCCGCGCATCGTCAACGTGCCCGGAGCCACCTGCGCGGAGACCGAGGAATTGCGCGCCATAGCGACCTCCCGGGGGCTCTTCCGCTCCGAGCGGAGCCGACTCCATTCCGCCGGCGTCTATGTCATGGCGGAGGGCGCCGGGAAGACCGCGGTCGGCTACGAGTGGATGCACTCCCGCTCCTTCAGCGGCCTCTCCCTCGAGGCCATCGCGACCAGGGCTGTCTCGATGGCCGTCGACAAGCTCGACGCCGTCGAGATCGCGAGCGGGGACTACCGGGTCGTCCTCTCGAACGAGGCGGCGACGGACCTCCTCGGTGCCTTCATCGGAGCGGCCTCCGCGGAGGCCATCCAGAAGGGTCGCAGCTTCCTCGCCGGCAGGGCGGGGGCCAGGGTGGGGAGCCCTCTCTTCACCATCGTCGACGATCCCCTCGCCCCAGGCGTGAGGGGAAGGCCGGCCGGTGTCGCGGGCGGCGAAGCCTTCGACGACGAGGGCTCGCCGTCGCCCCGTCTCGAGATCTTCTCGGCCGGCCTCTTCGTCGAGGCTCTGCACACCGTCTACAGCGCTCGCCGCTCGGGCGAGAAGGCCAACGGCCGCGGCTTCCGGGGCTCGGCCGAGCGGGCCATCGCCGCCTCTCCGGTCAACGCCTTCGTGCCGGCAGGCTCCCCTTCCCTCGAAGGGCTCTTCGCCGAGGCGGGGCGGGGCATCTTCGTGACCGAGCTCCACGGCCTCCATGCGAGCCTCAGCCTCGTCTCGGGCGACTTCTCGGCCGGGGCCGACGGCTTTCTCATCGAGGGCGGCCGCCGCGCGGGGGCCCTGCGCAACTTCACGGTGGCGGGCAACTTCCTCGAGCTCGCGTCCCGCCTGGTCGGCGTCGCCTCGGATCTGCGTCTCGATTCAGGCGCGGAGCTCCGCTCCCCCTCGATCCTCGTGGAGAGCCTCGCGGTCTCGGGAAGGAAGTAATAATTAAAATATAATAACAATGATTAAGTCGCCCGACCCCCGGCGGGGCCTGGGCTCCGGGAGGATCGGGCGCGCTTCGGTCATCTCGTCAGCCTGAGGTAGAGCTGGGCCAGGCGCTCGGGAAGTCGATCGACCTCGTCGAGGAGGGCCCAGCGCCGAGCCCCGTAGAGGTGCCCGATGTAGTCCTGGGCCAGCTCGTCGATGGTGAGGCAGAAGGGAACGACCCCGGCCTCGCGAGCCTCGAGGATGGCCCTCCGCGTGTCCTCGATCGCGTAGCGCGAGGCGACGCGGCCGTATTGGGCCCCGTAGTCGGGATCGGCGGGGATGCCGTCGGAGAGCAGGAGAAGGAGCTTGGTGCGCTCGCTCCGTCGCGAGAGCCGGGCGGCGACATGCCTGATGGCGCAGCCGTCGCGGTTGCTCTCCCAGGGCTCGATGGCCGCGACACGGCCCTTGGCCGCGCCCGACCAGGGCTCTTCGAAATCCTTGATCACCTTGAAGAAGACCTTGTTCGGCCCCATGCTGTTGAAGGCGAAGAGCCCGAAGACGTCGCCTATCGCGTCGAGGGCCGAGGCCAGGACGACGAGGCTGTCCTTCTCGATGTCGATGACGCGGCGCCCGCCCTCCCGTCCCGAACTCCGGCCGGCGTCGAGGCTGCCGCCCACGAGGGCGTCCGTCGAGTTGCTCGCGTCGAGGAGGACCGCCGCGCAGAGGTCGCGGCGGTTCAACACCTTGCGGAAGTAGATCTTTCCGTCCGGGGTCTCGCCCCTCCGGAGGGCGATGCTGTAGTCCACCGCGTCGGAGATGTTGATCTCGGTCCCGTCGTGCCAGCCGCGAGTGAGCTCCATCTCGTCGGGCCTCATCGCGAGGAAGCGCTTCCGCGCGCGCTTCAGCACGAGGGCGTGACGGCGCTCGGCCGCCTCGCACCAGTCGCCGCCGAGGGGGGCGGGGACGCTCTCGAAGAGGCTGCAGCGGTTCTCCCTATAGGCGCCGCGGAGGTGGTCGAACTCCGGATAGCGGTAGATCCTGACCTTGCCCGCGCCGATGGCCCTCCTCACCGCGTCGTCGCCGATCCGCGAGCCGAGGGAAGTGAGATCGACGGCCTTCGCCTCACCCTCCTCCCTCGGCGCTTCGAGGTGCCGTCGCTCGCCCTTCATGAGCTCGGGCCGCGACTCGCGGACGATCTCGGGCCTGAGTCCGGGCCTTCCCCCGACCGAGAAGACCAGCCGCAGGTCGACGCGTTTGCAGAGCCTCTCGAGGCGGAAGGCCTCGAAGAGGACATTGAAGAGGGCGAACATCGTGGCGGCCGAGTCGGCGACCTCGCGCGCAGGCTCGCGGGCCTCGTCGATCAGGGTCCGGATCCTTCCGAGGCGGGTCAGGGCCTTCGGATCGGCGATGTCGAGGCCCCAGGAGCCCCTAAGCGAATACTGGACCATCGCTTCCACCGTCTCGACGAAGGCCCTCTTCTCCTCGTCGCCGTCCGACTCGATGACGAGGGTCTGGCGGCGCTTCCAGAGGAGGGCGTCGACGAGGGCGAAGTCCTTCGCGAGGCCGGTGTAGAGGAAGGAGAGGCGGGCCTCGAGGCGGAGGTTCTCCACGAGGTCGAAGAGGGCGCGGGCGAGCTCGGGCACGGGGAGGCTGAAGAAGAGCCGCTCGTGCTCGGTGGCGAGGAGGAGGAGGCGCCTTCCGCCCTGGAAGACGGCCTCGATCTCGCCGTCCTTCCGCTCGCGCACCGCCTCCGCCAGCCCGCCGTATTGCCGTCGGAGGCTGGGCAGGATCTCGGGAAGCAGGGTTCCGTAGCGCTCGCGGAGCTCGGTGCGGAAATCGAGGGTGTCGAAGTCGAGGGAAAAGCTGCCCAAGGCCACGCTGGCCGCCTCGAGGGCCGCGAAGGCGGAGTAGGCGCGGCGATTCTGCTCCGGCTCGCGGAACCAGTCGAGGACCGCGGGCAGGAAGAGCGTGGCTCCGTCGGTATAGGACTCGCCGAGCCCGTAGGCCGAGACCTCCAGGGCGTTGACCGCGAAGTCGCGCCCGCCGACGCTCGCGGCGTAGATGCGGAGTACGTTGCGATACTCGGCCAGGGTGATCCGCGAGAGGCCGAGGAGGCCCCGGCCGGCGCCCGACTCGAGAAGGAGGAGCTTGACCCCTTCTTCGACGCGACCGCTGGTCATGAGATCGGCGCCGCGCGCGAGCCAGGCCAGGAGTCTCGATTCCGGATTCGCGCGGGCGCGCTCGAGGTAGAGGGCGACGAGATCGGCGAGGACGGCCGGAGCGTGGCGGGCCACGAGGGCGAAGACCGAGAGGAGGGCGGCGCGGGCTTCCTCTCCTCCGCGGCCCAGGGCCAGGCGGAGGGCGGCCTCGGCCCCCCTTCCCCGGAGGGCGGCGCTCCTCCCCTCCTCGCTCCCGTCGGGGCCGAGGGCTTCGATGAAGGCCCGGAGGGGGCCTTCGACCGGCCCCAGGGGGTGGCGGAGGGAGGGGTAGAGGTCGACGAGGACCTGGGCGAGACGGGGATCGCGGAGGGACAGGAGGCGGAGGAGGGCGGCGAGGAGGGGCAGCTCGCCGCGGGCCAGGGCCGCGCCGAGAAGGGCCCGCGGCTCGGCCCAGGCGAATTCCGTCGCGAGGGTGAGGGGGAGGAGGCTCTTGAGACTCTCCCGGAAGCCGGGGGCCACCGGCGCCTCGAGAGCGAAAAAAACATCAAGATAATTATGAAAATATTTGAGAAGCTCCGGCCTCGCCTGGGCGATGCGCCCCGCCATCTCCCGGACCAGGGCTTCCTCGGAGGCGTTCATGCCCGGAAGATTTTGTCGATGATGAGCTCCACGGCCGCTATCTCGTCCTCCTCGTCGGAGACGGTCTGGGCGATGGCGATGGAGCAGGCCCGCCCCGGTTCGATGCCCCGCGCGATCAGCTTGGCGGCGTGGATGAGGCTCCGCGTGCTGATGCCCTCCTCGAGGTCTATGGTCGCTATGTTGCGGATGTCGTTCCCGAGGAGGACGAGGCGCTCGGCCGTCGCCTGGTCGACCTTGCCCTCGGTCGCGACGATCACCGTCTCTTTGTCGGGAGGGGGGTAGGTGAAATTGAGGGCCACGAAGCGCTGCTTGGTCGAGGGCTTGAGATTCTTGCGGATGCTCTGATAGCCCGGGTTGTACGAAATCACGACCATGAAGGCGGGGTGGGCCTTGAGCTGGACGCCCAGGAGCTCGATGGGGAGCATGCGTCGGAAATCGGTGAGGGGGTGAATCACCACCGTCACGTCCTTCCGCGCCTCCACCACCTCGTCGAGGTAGAGGATGCCGCCGTTCCGCACCGCCATCGTGGCGGGACCGTCCACCCAGACTGTCTCCCCGCCCTTCATGATGTAGCGGCCCGTGAGGTCGCGCGCGGTGAGATCCTCGTGGCAGGAGACCGTGTACAGGGCCCCCGCGTCCCCGCCCTCGGCGAGTTCTCCCTTGGCCGCGCGCGACTCCTCGAGCCTCTTCCCGAGGCGCCAGGCCATGTACTCGACGAAGCGCGTCTTCCCGCAGCCGGTCGGTCCCTTGAGGAGGAGGGGGATGCGCTCCAGCCAGGCGCGCTCGAAGACCTCCACCTCGTCCTTGATCGCGAGGTAGAAGGGCTTTTCGGCGATGCGGTAGGAGGAAGGTGCGTCCATGGGTCCAACCTCGGGCAAGCGTGGAAGGGGCCGCGGCCCCGGTCCCGTTTTCCATGATAAGCCGCCGCCGGGGCCGGCGCAACCACGATCTTCGGCGCGCGACGCCCCCGCCTTGATTGACCGCCGGCCGATTGAAGCCTACAATTGCGACGAAATGTCCGATCCGAAGCGCGCGCCCTCCCTTCTCTGGCTCGGAAGTCCACGGGTCGAGCTCGACGGGGCTCCCCTCCGCTTCGAGACGCGGAAGGCCCTGGCCCTCCTCGCCTATCTTTCCGACAACGAGGGTCCGCAGAGGCGCGAGGTCCTCGCCGATCTCCTGTGGCCCGACTTCGGCCCGGAGCGGGCCCCCGCCAACCTGCGCCGCGCCCTCTTTTCCCTGGGCAGGGTCCTCGGCACGGACCGTTTCGAGGCCGGAAGGGACAGCATCGCCTTCGTCCTTCCCGAAGGTCCGGCCGTGGATACTGTCGCCTTCGAAGCGCTGGTCGCCTCGCTGCGCCTCTCCTGGGCGGAGGACGGCGCCGACGGAATGCCAGTGGAGGAAGCCCTCGCTGCCGCGGCGGGCCTCTACCGCGGCGAGTTCCTGGCGGGCTTCGGCCTTCCCGACGCGCCGCGCTTCGACCAGTGGCAGAGCGCCCGCCGCGAATCCCTGCGCCTCGACTATGCCTGGCTCCTGGGGCGGGCCTTCTCGAGGGTGGCCGCCCGGGGGGGCTGGGAGGAGGCCGCCGGGATCGCTCGCCGCACCCTCGCCTTGGACCGCTACGACGAGGCGGCCTGGCGTTCCCTCATCCTGGCCCTCGCGCGCTCCGGCCGCCGGGGCGAGGCCCTTCGTGAATACACGGCCTGCGAGGACTTCCTGCGTGCCGAACTCTCCGAGGGCCCGGACGCCGAGACCCTCGCCCTCGTCGCGAAGATTCGTGGTGGCGAGCTCGGCGCGGCCGAGCCCGCCGCGGGGAAGTCATGGGCCGCGGGCACCGCTATCGTCGAACCCGCGGCCCCCGCGATTCCGCCGGCCCCGCGTCCCGGCGGCATCAAGACCTTCGTGCCGCGAAGTTACGGCCCCCTCGTCGGGCGCCCCCGTCTCTTCTCCCTCCTCGACGCCGTGCCCGACCACGGCCTCGTCCTCGTCTCCGCCGAGGCGGGCTTCGGCAAGAGCACCCTCGTCTCGGAATGGGCGCGGGGCTCGGGATCGCGCGTCGCCTGGCTTTCCCTCGACCGCGACGACAACGACGCCGCGCGCTTCCTCCTCTTCCTCGCGACGGCTCTCTCGACGGTCGGGCCGGGGCTCGGCTCCGAGGCCCTCGAGATGCTCCGCGCCGCCCGGCCCATCCCCAGACGGAACGTCCTCGAGGTCCTTCTCGCCGGTATCGAGGGTGTTGGGGAAAGCCTCGTCCTCGTCCTCGACGACTTCCATGTGATCACCGATCGGGAGGTCCTCGGTCTCGTCGAGGCCATCATGGAAACAGCTCCCCGCGGCCTTCGCCTGATACTCGTGAGTCGAACCGACCCGCCCCTGGCCCTGGCCCGCCTCCGCGCCCAGGGCAGGCTCGTCGAACTCCGGCCCCCCGAGCTCCGCTTCACCCTGCCTGAGGCCGGGGAATTCTTCGGGAACCTGGTCACGAGCGGTCTCAGCCCCGAGGACATCGCCATTCTCGAGGAGAGGACCGAGGGCTGGATCGCCGGTCTCAAGATGGCGGCTCTCTCCCTCCGCGCGAAGCCTGACCCCCATTCCTTCGTCGCGGCCTTCGGAGGCGGGAATCGTCATATCTCGGACTTTCTCATGGAGGAGGTTTTCGAGGGGCAGGAGCCAGGGACGCGGCTCTTCCTGGCCTGCGCCGCCCTGCCCGAGCGCTTCTGCGCCGCCCTCTGCGAGGCCCTTGCCGGCCGATCCGGAGGCGAGGCCTTTCTGGAGGCCCTCGAGCGCGGCGGCCTCTTCCTCATCCCCCTGGACGACGAGAGGCGCTGGTTCCGGCTGCACCGCCTCTTCGGCGACCTTCTCCTCGAGCGGCTGACCCGTGAGCGCGGTCCCGAGGGGATCAGGGACCTCCACACGAGGGCGGCCGCCTGGTTCCTCGCGAACGGCCTTCCCGACGAGGCGATCGGTCACTATCTCGCCGCCGACGACCTGCGAGGGGCGGGCCAGGCCATGGTCCAGGCCACCCAGTCGATGGTCGCGCAGGGCCTCCTCTCCGTGGTCCTGCGATGGATGGAGGCCCTGCCTCCCGATCTCGTCCGCGGCTGGCCCGAACTCAATTTCCAGAAGGCGAAGGGCCTCCTCTTCGCCGGTCGTCTGCCCGAGGCCGAGGCGGCCATCCTGGACCTGGAGGCTGCTCTCCCCGGCCTCGAAGACAAGGGACGCAGGCGCTGGGTCACGGCCGGAAGGGACGCGGCCCGCGCCTTCATCGCCTTCCTGAAGGGCGACTTCGGCGGGGCCGTCGCCCATTCCCTTGCCGCCGTCGAGGGGGCCGACCCGGGCGACACCCAGTTCCTCGGCGGCGCCCTCTGGACCATCCTCACCATCTACAAATCGGCATCGCGCTGGAAGGAGGCCGACGCGGTCTTCGATAAATACAAGACAATCGTGAAGAAGGCCGGCGATCCCTGGTCCCTCGCCTTCATCGGCTCGGAATACGCCTGGGGCCTCAAGCACCAGGGCAGGTTGCGCGACGCCGACGCCCTCTACCGCGACATCCTGGCCTTCGCGGAGTCCAGGGGGGCGGGGGCCTGGTTCTCCCTCGCGAACCTGTACTCGGGCCTCGCCGACCTGGCGCGGGAACGCGGCGAATTCGAGCGCGCGGCCGGTCTCGCTGAGGAGGCCGTGGTCCGCGCGGAAAAATGGCGCAGCCCCTCCGACCTCGCCAACGCCTGGCTCACCCTGGCCGCGGTCGGGCTTTCCAGGGGCGAGGCGGAGCCGGCCAGGACCTCGATCGCGAAGGCCCGGGCCATCGTGGAGGCCGAGGGGACGGTGCCGGGCCTTTCCTGCATGATCCTCGCCCAGGAGGCCCGCCTGTCCGTGCTCGAGGGCCGGGGAGGCGGGGGGCTCCTCCTCCGCCTGGCCGAGGAGGCGGCGCCCGCGCCCAATTTCGTGGAGATGCTCGCAGTAGCCGCCTGCCGTCTCCGCCTCGCGGGCACGCCCGCGACCGGGGCTACCGTCGAGAGTCTTCTCGATATTCTCGACCGACTCGCCGCGGAGGGCGTCCGGCTCGGCCGCCTCGGCAGGCTCGTGGAGATCCAGACCCTCCGTTCCCTCGCCTACGAGGGCGCGGGCCGCCATGGCGAGGCCCTCGCCATCCTGGGAGAGATCCTCGCCGCGGCCGAGCCCGAGGGCTTTTTCAGCGTCTTCCTCGCCGAGGGCCCCGGGCTCACGGCCCTCCTCGCCGAGGGCCTGGCCGCCCCTGGGTGGAAGGCCCCGGCCCTGCGGCTCGCCTCCCGCCTGAGCGCCGGCCGAGCCTCCCCTCCCTTCCCCCCGCCCCGATCCGGAAGACGCGCTTTCAACGCTGATTGAACGCAGGGGCGCCGCCTTGATGCTAGACTGCCTCCCGATCGGAGGCACGACGACAATGAAAGGCATCGACAATCGGGGCGGAACCCCGGCAACCACGGGACGGGCCCTTCTCGTCGCGGGCGGACTCTGCGCCCTGGCGGGACTGGCCGGCTACCTCATCGACATGGCCGTCTTCATGGGCGAGACGCGAAACTTCACGCCCGGAGGAAGCGGCGCGGCAGCCTGGTTCGCGGCCCTGGCCGACAACCCGGGCCTCGCCCTCAGGGACCTCGGTCTCATCAACATGGCCGCCCTGATCCTCATGATCCCCGTCTACGCGGCCGCGGCCTTCCTTCACGGCCGCGAGCGAGCGGCCGTCTCGGCCCTGGCCCTGGCCTTCGGCGTGGCCGGCGCGGCCGCCTACATCTCCGTCAATCCGGCCCTGCCCCTCTTCGGTCTGGGCGAGAAATTCCTCGCGACCCAGGACGAGGTGCGGCGCTCGGCCCTCGTCGCGGCGGGCGAGGCCCTCCTCGCCCGAGGGGAGGACTTCACGGTCGGGGCCTTTCCGGCCTTTCTCCTCGGTGAATTGGCCATGCTGACCCTCTCCTTGCAGATGTCCGGCTCCAGGGCCTTCGGCCGCGTGGCTCCCTTCCTCGGCCTCCTCGGCAGTCTCATCCTCATCGCCACGACCTTCGCGATGACCTTCACGCCCGCCATCGCCACGAGCGCGATGTACCTGTCCGCGATCGGCGGCCTGGCCTCGATGGCCTGGTACGGCTTCGTGGCCTTCCACCTTCTCCGGCCGCGGAAGGGGCCGGTGACAGCGTGAAAAAGAAACCGACGACCTCGGTCTACTTCCATTCAACGACGGGAAACACGCGCAAGGTCGCCCTGGCCATGGCCGAGGCCCTGGGTGTCGAGGCCCGGCAGGTGACGGCGAAGGGCTCGGCCGTCGAGGCGGGCCTCCTTTTCCTCGGGGGTGCGGTCTACGGGAGCTACGACCACGACCTCCATCCTTCCCTCAAGGCCTTCATCGCCTCCCTCGATCCCTCCAAGGTGGGGAGGGTCGCTCTCTTCAAGACCGGCTTCGAAACCGACGCCCTCCTCCGCATGGGCGCACTCTTGAAGCGCCGCGGCATCGAGGTGGAGACGCGGACCTTCGCCTGTCCCGGCCGCTTCCTCCTTTTCATGCTCGGGCACCCCAATCGAGCCGATCTTGAGGAGGCGGCGGACTTCGCGAAGAGCGTGGCGGGGCGATAGACCGGGCGAGGAAGGCCCGGACCTTGTCCGACCGGTGCCGAAGGCGCTACTATCCCGTGCCGCCTTCGGCAGGAAAGACAGGTAATCCACATGCCCTTCTTCGATTGGATCAAGGAATACGTCCTCTGCACCCACGTGCCCGCGTGGAAGCGGGCGATCAAGGCCGAGGGCTCCTGGGACCCGCGGCTCTTCGAGCTGCCCCGCGCCCTCGACCCGCGCTTCCTGCCGCGGAAGGGCGATCACATCAGCACGAAGTCCGAGCTCGATCTCATCTTTTCCCTCTGGACCCCGGGCAGGGCCTGGATCGTCCGGGCCGTCCTCCTCGACAGCTCCTACGCCCTGCTCTCGATAGCCGGCGTCCAGCTCCTCCGGACCACCTTGGCGATTATCGAGCGCCCGGAGCTGAGTCAGCTCGGCCTCTTCTTCCGCTCCCTCGGGATGGGCGCCCCCCTCCTCGAGCCCCGGGCCGAGGGCCTCCTCTGGTGCCTCCTCCTCTTCGTCGTCGGCGGGCTATCGGCCCTCGCCCGCTCCCACGGAACCCGCTGCAACGTCACGGGGGCCACCCTCATCGACAGCGCCGGCGTCATGGCAGTCTTCTCCCGAGTCCTCAGGCTCCCTCCCGCGGTGCGGCGGACGGAATCGACCGGCTCCCTCCAGGAGAAGGTCTGGCGCGACGTGAACGACGCGGGCTCCGCCGCCTGCTACGTGAGCGACAGCTTCGCCACGCCCATCCGACTCATACTCTTCATAGTCACACTCTTCTCCCTCGTCGGCGCGGCCGGCATCGCTGCCCTGCTCGCCATCCTCGGCGCCATCGGCCTTTCCTCCTCCCTCGGCGGAAGGCTAAGGCGGGCGGGGAAGGCGCTCAGGGACCGTCGCTCGGAGCGCGTGTCCCTCGTGACCCAGACCGTGGGCGCCATCAGGGTCGTGAAGGCCTTCGTCCTCGAGAAGGTCTTCCGCGAACGGCTCCAGACCGAGCGCAGGATCGAGGTCGGCATCGTTCGGCGCGTGATGAGCCTCGAGGCCGCCCTGGCCGTCATGAACATCGCGAGCAGGGTCCTCGTCTGCCTGGCCACCTTCGGCGCCTACACCCTCCTCGGCCACGAGCTCAGCCCCTCGGTTGTCTTCACCACCCTCTTCGTGCTCAAGGGCATCGAGGGCGAGCTCACGATGATCAACGACATCATCAAGAACCTGTCGCGGGTCCGAAGCTCCGGCGCCCGGCTCCTTCCCCTCATGCGGGCCGTCCCCGTCGAGCCCCACCCCCTCCTCGCGGAAGGCGAGCGGCCCGGGGTCGCCCTTCTCTTCGAGGGCTATACGGCGCGCTACGACGACGGCGAGGCGCCCTGCCTGGGCCGCATCGACCTCGAGGTGGCCAGGGGAGAGGCCGTCGCCGTGGTCGGAGCGGTCGGCTCGGGCAAGTCCTCCTTATTCCTGGCCCTCCAGAACCTCCTCGTCACCGAGGGCGGGCGCCTCGCCTGGGGCTCCGTCGGAGGACGCCGGCCCCGTCTCGGCTCCGCCTCGCAGGATCCCTTCATCATGAACGCGAGCCTCGGGGAGAACATCTCCTTCGGCTCCGGCCTCGCGGGGGCCGGCGAGCTCGAGGCCATCGTGGAGGCCTGCGCCCTGGCTTCCGACGTCCGCGCCTTCGAGCGGGGCCTCGACACCGAGATCGGCGAGAACGGGCTCAATCTCTCGGGAGGGCAGAAGGCCAGGGTCCAGCTCGCGCGCCTCGCGGCCCAGGATCCCGAGGTCGTCCTCCTCGACGACCCCCTCTCGGCCGTGGACCACCACACCGAGCTCGAGCTCCTCGACCGCCTCATCTTCGGCCTGTGGAAGGACCGGACGAGGATCGTCGCGACCCATCGTCTCGGGGCCCTCGATCGCTTCGATCGCGTCCTCTTCCTGCGCGAGGGGAGGATCGTCGCCCTCGGTTCCCACGAGGAGCTCCTCGAGGACTGCGGGGAATACGCCGACTTCGTCTCCCACCATGCCGCGATCGAGGGCGAGACGGGACCGACGGTCGCCGCCCGAGCGGCCTCGGCCGCTGCCTCGGCCGTCGAGGCGGGCTCCTCCACGGAGGATGCGGAGGGCAAGATCGGCATCACCGTCGACGAGACCACGAAGGTGTCGAAGGGGAGAAGGCCGGCCATTCTCGTCCTCCTCGGGAACCTGATGGAGGAGACCGGCCTGGGCCGCCCTCTATTCATCGCCCTTCTCGCGTCGGCGGTCTCCCTCTGGGCGGTCTTCCGCCTCTTGCCCGATTCCTGGCTGGCGGTGTGGAGCGGCGAGCGGGGAGCCACCTTCCTCGGCCTCCTCCTCGCCCCCCTCCTTGGAACCTCCAATTCAAATCTTCTTATTTATGTGATTCTATCCCTCGGCCTCCTCGTCTGCGACGCGGCCCTCTCCATCGGCTGGATGTTCCTCATGACCCGCCTTTCCACGCGCATCCACGACCGGATGCTCGGATCCCTCCTGGGGTCGCCCACGCGCTTCTTCGACTCGACCCCCTCGGGCCGCATCGTCAACCGCTTCTCCATCGACCTGGGCGAGGTCGACTCGACCCTCGGCTCCTCGGGCATCCTCTTCCTCCGCGCGAGCCTCGAGATCGGCATCTCCACCCTCTTCTGCCTCCTCCTCGTGCCGGCGAGCGCCGTCCTCTTTCCGCCCGTCATACTCCTATTCCTCCTCCTCAATTCGGTGAACCTCCCCCTGAGCCAGGCCCAGCGGAAATTCGGCGCGACCAAGGTCGGGACGGTCCTCTCCCTGATCAAGGAGGGGGCATCGGGCGCCCAGGCCATACGCGCCCACGACCGGACGGACTACTTCGAAGACCTCCTCCGCGAGCGACTGGCGGCGAATTCCTCGGTGGAGGTGGCCCGCATGGCGACGCGGACCTGGTACGGGATCAGGACCGAGACCCTGCCCGCCCTACTTCTCGCCGGCACCGCCGCTCTCGTCCTCGCCTTTCGGAGCTCGGGAGGGACGGCCGTGGCCGCCGTCGCCGGCCTCGCCCTCGTCTACGCCCAGTCGGTGGGCGCGGGCATCGGGCGCATCATGTGGAGCTTCAACCAGTGCGAGATCTCCTTCGTGAGTTACGAGCGCTGCAAGGAGTACACGAGTTTGCCAGCCGAGACGCCCGTCGTCGCCCCGGCCGCCCTTCCCGCGGCGGCCGCCTGGCCGACCGAAGGTCGCGTGGAATTCCGCGAGGTTTCCCTCCGCTACGCCGAGGGGCTGCCCCAGGTCCTGAAGGGCATCTCCTTCGCGGTGGAGGGCGGCATGCACGCGGGCATAGTCGGCCGCACCGGCTGCGGCAAGAGCACCCTCTTCCAGGCCCTTCTCCGCTTCGTCAACATCGAGGCCGGCGGCATCCTCATCGACGGTGTCGACATAGCGTCGATCCCCCTCGAGCGCCTGCGCGCCGCCATCGCCTACATCCCCCAGGACCCCGTCCTCTTCGTCGGCACCCTCCGCGCGAACCTCGACCCCCATGGAAGGAAGCCCGACGCGGCCATCGCGGAAGCCCTGGCTCGCGCGGGTCTCGGGCGTCTCCTGGCCACGGCGGACACCGGCAAGGACGGCAGGCCCGGACCCTGGGAGGGCCTCGACCTCCTCGTCCAGGGCTCGGGCGACAACCTGAGCCGCGGCGAGCGCCAGCTCATCTGTCTCGCCCGGGCCTTTCTCCTGGGGGCGAGGATCATCCTCCTCGACGAGGCGACGGCCAACGTGGACGTAGTCACCGACAGCGCCATCCAGCGCATCCTCGAGGAGGAATGTCGGGGACTCACGGTGCTGACCGTCGCGCACAGGCTGGGCACCCTGAAGGGCGCCCGGAGGATCGTCGAGCTTTCGGCGGGGAGGGTCGTTTCGGTCGGGGATCGATGAGGCGGAGCCCGCAGGGACGGGGACCGCGATGGGAGGGACGGGATGGCTGAAGGGTTCGTCGAAAACGCGGTCGCGGGAATCGAGGTCGAGGTGGAGCGCGCCCTCGTGGCCCGCGCCCAGGGAGGCGACTCCGCCGCGGTGGAGGCCCTGGTCCGGGACTCGCAGCGCTGGGTCTTCAACCTCGTCCTTCGCATGGTGCCGGACTTCGAGGAGGCCGAGGATCTCTGCCAGGAGATCCTCCTCAAGTCCGTGAGGAAGCTCCCGACCTTCAGGGCCGAGAGCCGCTACCGCACCTGGCTCTACCGACTCGCCATGAACCACGTGCTGGGCGCGAAGGAAGCGAAGTGCGAGACCGCCCATCGACTCTCCTTGACCGAAGGCGACCCGAGGGACTGGAGTCCCGGCGAGGAACTCGCCGACAAGAGGATCCCGCCCCACGACTTCGCCCTCCTCGTCGAGGAGATCAGGATCAAGTGCCTGCTCGGCATGCTGCTTTGCCTCACGAGGCAGCAGCGCGTCGTCTTCATCCTCGGCTCGGTCTTCGGCCTGGGAGGGAAGACCGCCTCGGGCATCCTGGGGATGAGCGGCACTGCGTACCGCCAGATCCTCTCGCGGTCGCGGCGCCGCCTTCACAATTTCCTCGCCGACCGCTGTAGCCTCGTCGACCCGGCGCGCCCCTGCCGCTGCGAGCGCTGCGTTCTGCCGGGCGTCCGCAACGGCTACATCGACCCCCTCCACCTGATCTTCCGCGCCGAGGGCGCTCCCGCCATCCGCGAGGTCCTGCACCTGGCCGGCGAGAGGCTGGACGGAGTCGCCGCCCGACACGGCCAGGAGCTCTACCGCGACCTGCCCCTGCAGGACTCGCCCGACCTGTCCCGGCGGCTCGAGGCCATCCTCGCCGACCCCGATTTCAGGAGGATAGTCGACACCGTTCCTATCAATTAGATTTGTATTTATCGATCGCGCTCGCCTTCACCCAGAAGATCGTGTTGCCCGCCTTGGTGTGCCTGGTGAAGAAGAGGTAGGGGCCGGCCACCGAAAGACGGGCGCCGTACTCGTCGCGCGAGCTGTTGAAGTCGCTTCCGAGGGCCTTCGCGGGGCCCCAGCCCCCCGTCCCGTCGGCGAAGCAGACGTAGAGGTTGGTGTTCCTCGTGTTCCTGGCCGAATAGAAGACCAGCCAGGCGCCGCCCGGCTCGATGCAGGGATCGCCTTCGTAGGAGCCGACCGAGACTGGCGGGCCCACGAGGGAGACCTGGGGCGGACCGGAGCTCTCCCGGACCGCCTTGTAGACCTGCAGCATCCCAGTCTTGTCGGAGCCGAACCAGAAGGTTCCGTCGCGCGCGTAGCAGCCGCGGAACTCGTCCCCCTCCCGGTTGATCGGCGCCGGAAGGGCGACTGGAGAGCCCCAGCCTCCCTCCCCCGCCTCCACGACCCAGAGATTCTTGTCGGCGGAGCCCCTCATGCCGGTGAACAGAAGGCTGGTGCCGTCCTCGGAGAAGACGGGCTCGTGCGAGTAGGAGAATCCTTCGACGAAGCTCGGAGGGGCGAAGGCCGACCAGACGCCCTCCACGAGTCTCGATTCGAGGAGTCTCGCCGCCGAGTAATCGGCGTTGCCGACGCCCACGAGACAGCGCTTCCCGTCCGGAGAGAAGTCGACGGCCTCCACCCAGGGATTGAGGGAGGCGAAGAGGGCGGGGGCGAAGGGCTCGGGCGTCTCGCCCGGAGGGACCTGGCCGAGCCAGGCGGGGGAGGTCGGAACCGTCGCCGCGGCCTGGGCCATGAGTCCGGGAGGCGTCGCGCAATAGAAGAGGGCGGATATGAGGACGGGGAGGGGGGAGGTCCCGCGCATGTGTGCTCCTTGTATGAACCAATTGTCAATGATGTCGGTGGCGCCCGACGGGGTCATTTCCGGGGGACGGGTCGATTGAACCAGAGTCTGGCCCGGCCGTCCCCTCCCGCCCAGGTGTTCGCGGCGACGAAGAGATCCCGGCTGCCGTCACCGTCCAGGTCGGCGACCGCCTCGGATGACGCGTTGGGCGAAACAAGTCTCGCTCCGCTGTCCGTGAAGCGGCCATGTCCGTCGTTCAGCCAGACGCGCGGGGCCGTCCTCCAGCTTCCGGTGAAGGCGTCGAGGTCTCCGTCCCCGTCGAAGTCCCCCAGGGTGACGCTGAGGCTGTAGAGGACCCCCAGTTCCTGGCCGCTGTCCGAGAACACTCCGTGCCCGTCGTTCAGCCAGACCTTGTCGGCGGGCGGGGCTCCTCCGTGGGAGGAGTTCGCGATGAAGGCGTCGAGGTCCCCGTCGCCGTCGAGATCGCCGAGGGCGACGGCGGAGGCGTTGGATGGGCCCAGTCGTCGGCCGCTGTCGGTGAAATTTCCCTTCCCGTCGTTGAGCCAGAGCATCGTCGAATTGCCCGACTCCTCGCCGTTGTTCGATACCACCGCGTCCGGGTCGCCGTCCCTGTCCACATCGCCGAGGACGACAGAACTGCCCGAGAAGGTCCCGAGGCGCTGGCCGCTGTCGACGAAGGCTCCGTGTCCGTCGTTCAGGAAGACCTGGTCGGGCTGATTGCTCCAGGTGGCGACGAAGGCGTCGAGGTCGCCGTCACCGTCGAGGTCGCCGAGGGCCACCGCGGCGCTATCGGAGCTGGCGAGTTTCGGGCCCGATCGGGTGAAGGATCCCTTGCCGTCGTTGAGCCAGACTTGATCGGTTTCGCCCTCGGTGAAGAAGAGGTCCGGATGGCCGTCGCCGTCGAGATCCCCCATCGCCGCTCCGGTGCCCGGGTCGAAGACCTGGGGGCTTCGGGAGAACCGGCCCTTTCCGTCGTTCAGCGACAGGGCGCTGGGCGCGTCGGAGGTGCAGAGAAGGGCGTCGATGTCGCCGTCGCCGTCGACATCGCCCAGAAGGGCCTGCCTCCCGGCGCCTCGTCCCAGGTCCTGGCCCGAGTCCTCGAAGGCGACGAGGACGACCGGAGGTGCCGGGGCGACCTGGGCCGCCTCGGGCGCCGCCTGAGCCGCCTGAGCCGCCTTGTCCGAGGCGGTGGCGCAGGAAGCGAAGCCGGCGAGGCTTGCGCACAGGCAGGAAATGCCGACGAAGGCCCGCGCCGTCATCCGCCGAGCCCCTCTACGATTTTTCATCTGTCCTCCCTTCAAGTCGGCGGTCGTACCCGACCGCTCGCTATCGATATTGGAGGGACGGGAAGGTCGGTTTGTGACGGGGAGTTCGAGAAAATCGTCGTGAAATCGAAAATTCCTTCGCGCAGGATTCCTTTGTTCCCCCTCCTGCGGCCCGCGTCCTCCCTTGTCGCGGAGCCCGGCACCGATACTTCCTTGGTATCAATTCCCACTGAGACTGAATTGGACGATGGAGGCGGGGGGGAGGATTTTAGGGCTTACCTCGATGGAAAGGAGCGATCATGAAACCTTTGATCAGACTACCGATCGCGGTGGTGGCGATTCTGGCCCTCGCCGCTTCCTGCGCGAGCAAGCCACTCACGCCTGCGCCGGCGAATGCGGCGCCCGGTCAGAACTCGATCCAGGCCGAGGCCACCGGCTTCGAACCCGGCGGCGACCAACGTCACCAATTGATCAGTTTTTTGATCGAGATCGGTTCGCAGGACGCGGTCAAGTCCTGGACCTTCGACATCAGCGGGTCCAAGGGCATAGTGTTCACGAAGAAGGGATCGGCCGGCGCACTGCCCGACCGGCTCACGTGGGACGGCAAGGACAACGCCGAGGTCTTCGCCCTCGAGGGCGTCTACACGGCGATCCTCACCATTGATTACGGCGGGGCCTTCAGTCCGGGCAGGGCCGAATCGAAGCCCTTCGTATTCGCCCTTTCGCCTCCTTCCGCCGTCTTCACCCCCAACCCGGCCCTCTTCGCCTACCCCGCGGGCGGACCCGCCCAGCCCCTCCAGATCCAGGTGACCGCGAAGCCCGGTCTCGCCAAGATCGTGGGCTGGACCATCGACGTGTACGATGTCGGGGGCAATCTTTTCAAGTCGCTCACGGGGGCCGGAGCCGGAGGGAAGGTAACCTGGGACGCGAAGGGGATCGCCGGGACGTCCATCCCGCCCGCGACGAGTTACTCCGCCACCCTCACCGTCACCGACGAGTACGGCGGAAGGGGCGTCAGCAAAGGTTCTTTCGCGATGGCTGACAAGCCCGCCGCCCCGGCGGCCACGCTCACGACTCGCAGGGCAGGATTCTCCCCCACGAGTTCGAGCGTGAAGAACACCATCGACATTCTGTTCAGCGTGCCGGCCAAGGGCGATGTCTCGGCATGGAAGGCCGAGATCGACAGCGCGACCAAGGGAAGGATCCGCACCTTCCCCGCCTCCGGGGCGAACCTGCCCGACTTCCTGCGCTGGGACGGAAAGGACGATCAGGGCCTTCTCGCCGCCCAAGGTTCCTATTATCTGGAACTATCCCTCTCCTACGGGGACAGGTATAAGGACACGACCCTCCGCAGTCCCGCCTTTTCCCTGATCACCGAGGCCCCGACGGGCACGATCACCGTCGATCCCGCGGCTCCGGTCCTCGCGGAACTCGGGCCCAAGTCGCCGCTTCGCTTCACGATTCAGGCCAAATCCGCCTACGCGAAGATCGAGAAGTGGACCCTGAGCGTCCTCGATCGGCAGGGAGTCGCGATCGCCGCCTTCCATGAGAACTGGCCGGTCAACAAGGTGGAATGGGACGGGAGCACCCTCGGGGGCGGCATCATGACGCCCGGCACCGCGTATAACGTGGCGGCGAAGGTGGAGGATGAATACGGGAATGTCGGTACGCTGACCGGTACCATCGCGGTGGACGCGCTGAGGCCGGCCGACGAACCCAGTTCGATCAAAGCCGCGCGAAGCGGCTTTTCTCCCAAGGGAGACGGGTCGCGTCCCTCCATGGATTTCGCCCTCGCGGCAGGGGATGCCGCCTCCGTGAGCGGCTGGAAGGTATCGATCATGGGTTCGGGGGGAGAGGTGGTCCGGGACTTCTCCGGCACCGGACCCACGGTGCCGGGCGACCTGTCCTGGGACGGCAAGACATCGAAGGGGACCTTCGCGGCCGAGGGTAGCTACTCGGCGAGACTCTCCATCGATTACGGGGTCAAGTTCTCCGGCATGACCGTCGACTCCTCGCCCTTCATCCTCGATCTCGCCCCGCCGAGCGCCAAAGTGACCCTCTCCTCCGACCTCCTCTCCCCCGACGGCGACGGCCAGTACGAAACCGTGACGATCGGAGTCGAGGGAAGCTCCGCCACGGCGAAGATCGTCTCCTGGTCCCTCGCGATCCTCGATCCCGGATCGAATCCCTACATTTCCTTCAAGGGCCCATGGCCGGCCGCGCCGATCGTCTGGGACGGCAAGGGAGCCGACGGCAGCCTCGTCGAATCGGCCGCCGACTATGTCATCGTCGCCACCTTGCGCGACGAGTTCGGCAATGCGGGCGAGGCGCGTGCCACCATCGGTACCGACATCATGGCCGTGAAGACCGCCGAAGGCTATCGCATCAGCGTTTCGAGCATCGTCTTCAAGCCCTTCACGGCGGACTATCGAGACGTCCCTCCGGACAGGGCGGAACGCAATCTCAAAACCCTCGACCTTCTCGCCGCCAAGCTCGCGAAATTCCCCGAGTACCGGATCGCCCTCGAAGGGCACGCGGTAATGATCAATTGGGACGACAAGGCGAGGGGCGAGGCCGAGCAGAGGGAGATACTCATACCTCTCTCCAAGCGACGGGCCGACGCGATCAAGGATGCCCTCGTCGAGAGGGGCATCGCGGCGGCGAGGCTCGATACCCTGGGTCTCGGCGCCGAGAATCCGATCGTACCGGACAGCGACTACCTCGACCGATGGAAGAATCGAAGGGTGGACTTCATACTTTTGAGATGAAGCCTGGAAGGTCGGGGGGGCATTGCCTCCCACTAAGGCCGGGGGGGGTGGCGAAGGGCGGACGAGGCCTCGATGAGGAGCCTCACCGGCCTTCGAAGCTCCCCCTTCTCCCAGGCGATCCCCACCCGGATATCGTGGCCGATACCCTCCACCTTGAAGCGCAGGAGCGATTCCTGATCGAGAAGCTCGCCGATCGCGTCCTCGGGCAGGATGGACCAACCGAGGCCCGATACGATGAGCTTTTCGATCGTCGCGACCTGTCCGCCCGCGAAGACCACCTTCGGACGGAGGTGCCGGGCGTGGAAGGCTCCCTCGATCAGGTCGACGATCCCCGGGGCCGAGCTATGGGAAAGGGCGAGGAAGGGCAGGTCCGCGAGATCCTCGATCGTCCTCGGCGCGGAGGCGCCGACGAGCTTCCTGGAACAGATAGCGACCAGGGATTCGTCGAAGATGACTTCGAAGTCCAGCTCGTCGACCTGCCCCCAATAGCGCATGATCCCCGCGTCGAGCTCGCCATGCAGGATGGAGACGATCTGCTCGGCCGAGGACATCTGGAAGAGGTCGAAGCTCACATCCGGGGCCTTCTCTCCGATCTCGGCGAGGAGGCCGGGCAGGAAGGACTGGATCGCCGATTCGATCAAGCCCAATCGCAATCTCGACTCCCCGCCCCGATGAACGACGCTGGCCATCCGTTTGATCTCGTCCGCCCGGTCCAACAGGGATCGAGACTCCCTTTGCAGGTATTCCCCCGCCTCGGTCAGCTTTATCCGCTTGCCTATCCGCTCGAAGAGAGGCGCGCCGATCTCGTCCTCCAATTCCTGGATCTGACGGGTGAGGGGCGGCTGCGTCATGTTGAGACGGTCCGCCGCCTTCCTGTAATTGAGTTCCTCCGAGACGGCGAGGAAATACTTGAGATGACGCAACTCCATACGGCCGGGAATTCTACCCCGCCCCTCCCCGGCGGGCAACTCCCTTCGCGGGCTACGGAGCGCCACCGCAAAACCCTCCGCCGCGGGATCCGGGCCCGGCTGTCCTCAGTATCTTTCACGCAGCGGTCGGCGCTCTTCTCGCCGGCCCTCGCCGAGGAGGGGAACATGGCGACGCGGATCGAGCACGACAGCATGGGCGGGATCGAGGTCGAGGAAGAGAGACTCTGGGGCGCCCAGACCCAGCGCTCCCTCGGGAATTTCCGCATCGGGCGCGAGAGGATGCCCATGGAGGTGGTCCTGGCCCTGACTCTCGTCAAGAAGGCCTCGGCCCGCGCCAATGGTCGCCTGGGCAGATTGGGCGCCGACAAGGTAGCCGCCATCGTGGAGGCCTGCGACCTCATCCTCGGCCGCGGACTCGACGAGGAGTTTCCCCTCTCGGTCTGGCAGACCGGCTCGGGCACCCAGACCAACATGAACGTCAACGAGGTCGTCGCGAACATCGCGAGCTCCAAGGCGGGCCAGAGCCTCGGCTCGGGAAGACCCCTCCATCCCAACGACGACGTCAACCGCTCCCAGTCCAGCAACGACGCCTTCCCGACCGCCATGCAGGTGGCCGCCGCCCTCAAGACGAGGGACGAGCTCCTCCCGGCGGCCAGGTCCCTCCACGCGACCCTCGAGGCCAAGACGGCGGAATTCGCCGGCCTCGTCAAGACGGGCCGGACCCACCTCCAGGACGCGGTGCCCATCACCCTCGGTCAGGAATTCTCAGGTTATGCGGAACAACTCGGGATCGGCATCGAGCGCGTGGAGGCCGCCAGCGCAGGACTCCTCGACCTCCCCCTCGGCGGCACAGCCGTGGGCACGGGCCTGAACGCGCCGGAGGGTTTCGCCGAGGCCGCCTGCGACGAGTTGGCCGGACTCACGGGCCTCGGGCTCGTCCCCGCCCGGAACCGATACGCGCGCATCGCCGCCCACGACGACCTCGTTCACCTCTCGGGCTCCCTCAACTCCCTGGCCGTCGCCCTCATGAAGATCGCCAACGATCTCAGGCTCCTGGCCTCCGGACCGCGCTGCGGCCTCGGCGAGCTCCGGCTTCCGGAGAACGAGCCGGGTTCCTCGATCATGCCCGGCAAGGTCAATCCGACCCAGATCGAGGCCCTCACCATGGTCTGCGCCCAGGTCTTCGGCAACAACGCGGCCATCACCTTCGCCGGCGCCTCGGGGCAGCTCGAGCTGAACGCCTTCAAGCCCCTGATCATCTACGACCTCCTTCAATCGATCGATCTGCTCGCGGGCGCCATGTCGAGCTTCGACCTGCGCTGTGTGAGGGGCATCGAGCCGGATCGCGGACGGATCGAGGAGCTCGCGGGCCTCAACCTCATGGTCCTGACCGCCCTGGCGCCCCGCCTCGGCTATGAAGCCGTGGCGAAGATCGCCGCGCGCGCCCGCGAGGGAAGGCTCACGCCGAGGCAGGCCGCCCTCGAGTCGGGCCTCATAGAGGCGGCGGATTATGACGCCCTCGCGGATCCAGGCACGATGGTGTGAGCGGGCTTCGCGGGCGGCCGCTGAACCAGGGCGACCGGATCAAGGACCTCTTGCACCAGGCTGCGGCCACAGGGAGATCGCAGTCCGGTGAGTCCTGGGGAAGGCTTCTCCTCCTCCAGTCTAAGCTCGACCTCGTTCGGGAGATGCGGGGCCGAAGGCTGGATGGTATCTACCATGAGAAATCCGGTATCGTCCTCCATTGTCGCGGTCGGTGATGAACTGCCGGCAAAATGAAGCCGACCTTGACAAGGTCGTCTCCCGGCTCCGCGTCGCAAGGCAGGCCTAGGCGCCGCCGCAATCCGGAACCGCAGGGCTTCGGTTCGAAAGGATGATGCACAGATGGGCGCGAAGGAGTACTTCGAGCTTGGCATTGAAGAGCTGCAGGCTCTTGGGCGATGGGCCGGAACCTGCGCCTCGAGGGCCCTGCAGCTCTACGAGGCGAAGTGTCCCGGTGATCCACGCCCAAGGAAGGCTATCGAAGGCATCGTGGAATTCTCGAGGAGCGGCAAAAGGACCAACAAGCTCCGGAAGCTCGCGCTCGACGCGTACAGGGCCTCGTTGGAGACGGTGGACGAGGCGGCGAAAGCGGCAGCCAGGGCGTCGAGCCTGGCGGCCGCAAGCGCCTATACCCATCCGTTCAGGGATGTGCGGCAGGCGGAGCACATCTTGGGCCCTGCCGCTTACGCCGCCTTGGCGATGGAATTGAAGGAAGACCCGGGAAACCGGCACGGAGACGAGGAAGTACGACTCGCGATCGAGAACGCGGAACTGGAGGTCGCGGAGTTGCTGGGAAAGATGCCCGAGAGGGGCATCGGGAAAACCAGGATAGACAGACTGCTTTTTGATCTGGATCATGGATTGAGGGAAAACCTGAAACAGAAGCAACCTTCGGCCTTGACGCGCGAACCATGGAAGGCCAATGGCGGGATTCATATTTCTCGATAGGCAAAAATATAGGGACAGCAAGCGAGGGGCGCGGCGGGGGGGAGTTATGCCTGCGCCTTCCGTCCCGTCAAGAGCGCTCCATGCCCTAGCGACCTCGACCCCTTCGAGCTCGGCTTTCCTTTCACAGCGTGAGCGCGAGTACTGCCAGTCGTCTTCCCAGTAGTCGATGCCGGCATATTCGCCGACGGGATAGCGTTACGCGCAGGTGATGAGGAGATGGCCGTTTCCGCAACCGATGTCGAGCACCTTCACGGAACTGGGACTGCGCCCTGCAATCAAGCGGTGGATGATCTCCTGATAGTCGCCCACCGCGGACTGAAGGCCTGCGCATTGAAACTGATAACAAGGGCGACGTAGAAGAAAGGAAGCGCGAGGGGACCAAGGAGCGAGAGTAGGGGTTCCTCAAAGCCGAGGAAGGTAAGAGCTGTGAAGGCTAGCGTGAGGAGTCAGGAGGCCGCGATCCGCTTCGGTCGTATCCAGGTTCCGTAATCGGGCTTATCCACTGATTCCTCCGACTTTCTTCGACCGCCATTGAGACTGGAGGTGGCGAAATCGTCGCTCCGGCATTCCGCCGCGCCACGGCCTCGCGCGGGAAATACACAATTCGCCGCCCGACCTGTTCGATCTACACCGAGGCTGTCAATGTCGCGAAAGAGGGTTTGGTCCCGGTCCGCATCCTCAGACCTCTTCAGCCATGCGCTACCTTGAGTGGCCTCCCTGCAATGAAGATGAAGGCCCGATACGGAAAGCGGGGACCCGGGGGAGGATTCCTTCCGGCGAAAAATCGGATACCGCAACACTCTGTCTTGACCGGTGATCCAACCTTCCTCCATAATCGGAATGAAAGCCAAGTGGTACCTCCTGGCAGCGCAGAAGCGTGATGCCGCAATAAGTCAGGCGGCGCGCGAAATGCGGAACTTGAGGCAGGGAACATGCACAGAGCCGAGAGCGACGATGAGCTCCTTCGATTCGCGGCCATCCGCCTCGCGGCGTCGCCGCGCGATTGGGCCGTGCCTCCGCGGCGCGAGCCGGACCGACTGATCCTGCTCTGGCAGGACCAAGGATGCGGACTCGCGGCGCGTTCGGATCTCGCCGACTCAGTCACTGTCCAGGTCTACGTGCGACCGGAAGCCCGCCGCGCGGGCGTCGGGTCGGCGATCGCGGCGCGCCTGCTGGAGCACGCTCGTGGCTTCGGGCGTCCGTACTTGTTCTCGACAGTGGACGAGCAGTCGAAGGAGGGCGTGAGCTTCGCAGAGCGCCTCGGGCTCCGTGAGGTGGGACGCGAGGTGGAGGCGCGGCGCGCCATCGGAGACGAACCCGCGCCTCCCCCCTTGCCCGGGATCGAGGTCGTGAGCATCGCGGCCCGCCCGGAGTTGCTCGAGGCAGCCTGGTTCACCGTCGGCATCGAGGGCTTCGCGGACATGCCCACACCTTCGCCTGTGGCGATGACTCGCGAAAAGTGGCTCGCGGAGGAGGCAGCTGTGCCGGAGGGCTCCTTCGTCGCGCTCGAGGGAGACCGCGTCATCGGCTATGCGGGAATGCTGGAAAACGAGCATGGACTTACGACCGTGGCGCGCAGCCACCGAGGCCGCGGCATCGCGGTTCACTTGAAGAGATGCCAGCTCGCCTGGGCGGCACGATCGGGCGTTCGCGAACTCGTGAGCTATACGCAGGGAGTAAACGGCTCGATGCAGAGGGTTAACGACCTGCTCGGCTATCGCGCACAACCTGCCTGGTTGAAGATGCAGGGACCGGTGACCTGAGAACCCGGGCTCCCTGCCCTGCGCTTTCCCCTCGCCCTCGCGACACGTTCTTCCTTGAGACGCTCGTCGGCCCAGTTGCAGGCGCGGCATTCGCGCCTCACGCCGCCGTCCATGGCGCGGTTCCCCTCCGGCGTGCAAACGCTCCGCTTGACTTTGTTCAAATGATCGCGCGATCCGGGTCGCCACTAACGCTGGCGCTAGACTTCGTTTCGCTTCGAACCCTCTCAGCCCGATATAAACGAAAACCGCTCGGCGTACCGAGCGGTTTTCTTCACAGTCGGGCTGAGAGGATTTGCCCTCCGCGACTCGACATCCTGTCTCGTCGCTCCGGGCCCGCAGAAAGCGCTCTCGCCCGCACCGGACGTTCGCCAGCTCGCGCCCTTCCCTGCGGGCTCGACCGATCGACATCCTCAAAAGATCGGATGTCGATCGGAGCGCTTTCTGTTCAAATCCTCTCAGCCCCTAACGAAAACGGACGCCCGTAGGCGTCCGTTTTCTTTGTCGGGCTGAGAGGATTTGCCCTCCGCTCGCCGACATTGTGTCGGCTCGCTCCGGGCCGCCTCCGCGGGCTGACGCGCGCATCCATGCGCGCTTTTCGCGCCTTCGGCGCGCGCCCGCTCCGGATCAAATCCTCTCAGCCCGCATAGCTGTATGCAGTCACTTGCAGCGCTACAAAATGAGAAAGGGGTTGCTGTCACCAGCAACCCCTACTCGGGCTGAGAGGATTTGAACCTCCGATCTCTTGGTCCCGAACCAAGCGCGCTAGCCGCTGCGCTACAGCCCGTTTTTAAAAAAAAGCCCCGTCGGGAGACGGGGCTTCGGGAGCGACGGGGCTTGAACCCGCGATCTCCGGCTTGACAGGCCGGCGCGATAACCAGCTTCGCCACGCCCCCGTGTCGTTACCGACGAGACGGGATTATGAAGAAGCGTCTCATAAGTGTCAAGTGGGCAGGATAATCGCTCCCGATTTCTCGTCGTTTCGCTGGAGGGGCGATGCCTGGACTTCGAGGAGGTCGCCGGGCTCGAAGGGCTCATCGTCGCGCGAGCGGCGGATGAGGGAGTAGCCGAGGTTCGAGCAGGCGTATTGGCCGATGCCGCCCTCGGAGAGGGCGAAGGGTTCGGACACGACGCGGACGAGGAGGCCGTGGTTGCCGGCGCGGGCACGGCGCTCTCGCTCGCTGGGGTGGCTGTCCACGCTGGGCGCGGCCACGGGGCGGGCGAGGACGCCGCGGGCCGCCCAGAGGTAGGAGAGGACGGCCCTCTCCTTGGGGAGGCCCGCTTCTTCGGAGCGCTCCTGGAGCCAACGGGGCGCCTCGTCGGTGTCGATGCCGAAATGGCACCAGGGGAATTTGTCCCGCTTCTTGGGCATGGCCACGGGATGGAGGTGATAACGCGAGGGCGCGACGTTCGGGTCGCCCTTGCTGGGTCGTATCTGCTTCTCGGGGGGGAGGATGTGGCGGAAGATGCCGGGAAAGGGGCAGGAGTAGGCGTGGGGGCAGGGACCGAGGGGCGAGGCTCCCTCGGCGATGAGGGCCGCGCGGAGGGCGGAGATGAAGGCTCCCGAGCGCGGATCGCCCGGCTCCATGATGAAGAGACTGCCGTTCTCGCGGAGATAGGAGAGGAGGGTGCGGGTCGTCTCGACCGCGCGCTCGCCCAGGCTGCCCTTGTCCTTCCAGAAGAACTCGTTGAAGACGTTGGCCGCGGTGAGGAGGTGGGCGCGCTCGGGCATCGCGGAACCGAAGGGTTCTTTGCGGAGCTCGATGTTCCAGGGCGGCGGGGTGTGGCCCAGGCGCATGCAGAGGGTCTCGAAGATGGCGAGGCCGGTCTCCATGACGCGCTCGACGCGGTCGACGCAGTAGATGGTGAGGGGCACCTCGCGGAGCTCGGGACGGGCCGTCCAGAGGGCGATGACGAAGGTGAGGGGGCCCGAGCCGATGTCGACGATGACGGCCCGGTCGGGAAGGCAGAAGTCGGCGTTGGAGAGGATCGAGGCGAGGCGGTAGATGTTCCAGGGGAGGAAGTACCGGAGGTAGGCCGAGAGGGAGGCGGGGCTTCCCAGGTAGTCGGCCGGCCTGTGCTCCTTGTCCGAGGTGAGGTCCTCCCAGAGCTTGCGGATGTCGCCGCGGAGGGCCGCGCGGAATTTCGGCGGGAGGGGGGCTACTTCGTCGATGGCCTCGTCGAGGCGCTCGAGGACGAGGAGGCTCTGTTTCGAGGGCGAAAGCGATTCGAGGGTGCGGACGGGGGTGGTGTGCTTCTTGCCCAGGGGTCTCGACTGGCGGGAGAAGATGGGCCGGCCTTCGGCGTCGAAGCCGGTGATCCCGGGGGGAAGCTCGATGTCGTCGTCGCCCGCGCCGAAGACCGGAGTGCGGTGGACGACCGGGGCGGGGGGCTGGTATTCGCGGGGCCGATCCTGGCCGGCCCTGCCCTCGCGCCGGTCGCGGCGACCGAACTGTCCGCCCTCGTCGGGGCGTCTGCGCTGGCGGTCCTGCGGCGCCGATTGGCCCGGCGAGCCCTGACTGCGCGGTCCCTGGGCATCGCCGGAGCCGCGGAAGACCCGCTTGGTATCCTGATGTTGCTGGCGGCGACCGCCCTCGCGATCATCACGGCGCTGACCCTGATTGGCCTCGCCCTGCTGGTCGGGTCTGCCACCCCTCCGCTGCTGTTGGCCCCTGCCTTCCTGCTTCGGGGGGGAGGCCGGCGCCGGTCCGGGCGCGGCGCTCGGTCCGGGCGCCGCGCCCGGTCCGGGGGCCTCGGCTCCCGGGAAGAGCTCGCCACCCGCGGCCGAGTGCTTTCGCCTCCGGCGGCGTTTCCGCCCCGCCGTGGGGCCGGACTCGCCGCCATCGCCGCCGGAACCGGCAGGGGAGGAGGAGGACGAAGGGGAACCCTGACCGCTCAGGTCAGGGAAGGGTAGACGAGGGCCGTCATCCGCGGGCCCTTCGGCCCGTGATTCATCGGCCCCGTGGCGGGACCGGGAGCGCTTATTTCTCACGGTGCACCGACTATACCATCCGGAAGGCGCGGCGGGCAACCGGGGCGGGAGCCCGATCCATTCCGGTGAAGGGGCCGCGGCGAAGGCGCCCCGCTCCCCGCGCCCTGCGCGCGCCCTGCGCGAGGGATCGGAGCGGAAATGGACGCCCTCGCCCTGATGGGCGAAGGGCCGGGCTCGGAACGAGACCGGCCCTAGGTTCGTTTGGCGAGGGCGGACATTGCAGCGGAGAGCCCGGTTTCAAGGGCGCGACGGCGCCCTTGAAACGCGCCCAACTCAGTCGAGGCTCAACACGACCTTGCCCGACTCGCCGGACAGCATCGCGGACAGCGCTTCGCGCTGTGTGCCGAGGGGAAGGAAGACCGCAAAGTTTGGCTCGCCTTTCGGCAAGCCGCGAAATCGAAGCCCTTCGACGCGAACAGTCGATTAATCGAGGCTCAACACGACCTTGCCGGACTCACCGGACAACATGGCGTCAAATCCCTTCTGGTAGTCGTCGAATTTAAACCTATGTGTGATTATCGGAGTTATGTCCAATCCGGAGCGGATCATGGCCTCCATTTTGTACCAGGTCTCGAAGATCTCGCGGCCGTAGATGCCTTTGATGAAGAGCCCCTTGAAGATTACCTTGTCCCAGTCGATGCCGGCGCCGTTGGGGAGGAGGCCGAGCAAGGCGACGCGGCCGCCGTTGTACATGCTGTCGAGCATCTGGGCGAAGGCCTGGGGGCTGCCCGACATCTCGAGGCCCACGTCGAAGCCGCCGACCATGCCGAGGCCGTCCATCACCTTCTTGAGGTCCTGGGTGGCGACGTTGACGGTGTTCTCGAGGCCGAGCTTGCGCGCCAGTCCGAGGCGCCAGTCGCTGACGTCGGTGATGACGACGTTGCGCGCGCCGTTGTGGCGGGCGATGGCCGCGGCCATGATGCCGATGGGGCCGGCGCCGGTGATGAGGACGTCCTCGCCGACGACGTCGAAGGAAAGGGCGGTGTGGGTGGCGTTGCCGTAGGGGTCGAAGATGGCGGCGACCTCGTCGGGCACGGAGGGGTGGACCTTCCAGACGTTGGTCGCGGGCACGGACACGAATTCGGCGAAGCAGCCGGGGCGGTTGACGCCGACGCCCTTGGTGTTGGGGCAGAGGTGGCGCTTGCCCGACTTGCAGGCGCGGCACTCGCCGCAGACGATGTGGCCCTCGGCCGAGACGCGCTCGCCGACCTTCCAGCCCTTGACCTCGGCGCCGATCTCGACGATCTCGCCCACGAACTCGTGGCCGATGACCATGGGGGTCTTGATGGTGCGCTGGGACCAGGCGTCCCACTTGTAGATGTGCAGGTCGGTGCCGCAGATGGCGGTCTTTTTCACTTTGATGAGGATGTCGCCGAGCCCGACTTTGGGCATGGGCACCTCTTCCATCCAGATGCCGCGTTCGGCCGATTTCTTCACGAGAGCCTTCATTGTCGCTCCTTCCGGCCGAGAGCATATACCCCTTTCTTCGGGCTGTGAAGGTGAAGGGCGTCGCGGGCACGGTCCCGCCCCCCCCCGAGGCATGCTATCCTTCGGGCCGGGCGCGTCGACAGTCGCGCCGGAGGCGGGGACGGTGGAAGGGATCGTGAGGCTCAGGATCGAGAAGCTGGTCGCGGGAGGGGAGGGGATGGCCCTCCACGAGGGCCGCGCCGTCTTCGTGCCCCTGGCCCTTCCCGGCGAGCTCGTCGAGGCGCGTTTCGTCGAGGAGAGGCGCGACTGGGCCCGGGCCTTCTGTCGCGGGGTGATCGAGGCCAGTCCCGCCCGGGTGGAGGCGCCCTGTCCGGTCTACGGGCTCTGCGGTGGCTGCGATCTCCAGCACCTCGCCTACGGCGAGCAGCTCCGCGCCAAGGTGGGGATCGTCCGCGAGATCTGGAGGCGGACGGCGGGCTTCGATCCCGGGGAGCTCGAGGTGGTGGCCGGCGAGCCCTTCGGCTACCGGAACCGGATGCAGCTGCATATTTGCAGGAGCGGCGCCTTGGGGCTCATGCGGCGCGATTCGGCCGAGGCTGTCGAGATTCCCGGCTGTCCGGTGGCCGATCCGGCCCTCCAGGCCTGGATCGCCGAGCGGGCTCTCTCGCCCGCGGTCAGGGAGGAGCTGGCCCCCTCCCTCGGCGGCCGCGACCGTTTCGTGGTCTTCGGGAGGGGCGGGAAGGTCTGGCAGGAGGGCCGTCATTCCCTCGTGAAAACCAGGGTGGCCGGCGAGGAGATCGTCTTCGACCTCGGCGGCTTCTTCCAGAGCAATCTGGGTCTCCTCGACCGCCTCGTGCCCGCCCTGGTGCGCGCCCTGGCGGCCGAAGCCCCCGGGGAGGGTCCCGAGGCCGCCGGAAGGGCGGCGGGAGGATTCAAGGGCAGGACCGAGGTGGCGGCTGACCTCTACGCCGGGGTGGGGCTCTTCGGGCACTTCCTCGCGCCGTATTTTTCCCGCCTTGTCATGGTCGAGGAAAACGGGGCGGCCCTGGCCCAGGCTCGGACCAACGCGGCCGGCCCCGCCAACGAGTACCACGCCGCCTCGGTCGAGGCCTGGTGCCGGGGTTCCGGGGCGAGGCTGGCCCCCGAGGCGGTGGTCGTGGATCCGCCCCGCGCGGGACTCTCGGCCGGTCTGCGGGCCTGGCTGGGCCGGCGTCTCGTGCCCCGCCTGGCCTATGTCTCCTGCGATGCGGTGACCCTGGCCCGCGACGCGAAGGAGCTTCTCGGTTCCGGCTACAGCCTCGAGTCTCTGACCCTCTATGACTTCTATCCCCAGACGGGGCATATCGAGTCCCTGGCCCTTTTTTCCGCTCCCGGCGGTCCCCCGTGAGGGCGGGGCGCCGCGTCCTCGGACTGGTCCTGGGCCTGACGCTCACGGCTCAGGGTCTCTTTTCCGCCGATTCGGAGCTGCCCACCCTCTTCCGCCTGCCCGCCGGGGGCCGCCCTCTCGCTCCCCCCCTCCTCGACGCCTCGAGGTCGGCCGCCCTGGTCTGGTTCCTCTCCGAGGATCGCAACCTCTACGTGCTCTCCGAGGAGGGGAAGCTCCTCGCCCGCCGAGCCCTCGGCTCGGCCCTGCCCTTTCTGGCCCTCGACGGCTTCGGGAGGGCCCTCAGCCTGGCCGCCGAGGGGAAGGAGCTGGTCCTTTCGGCCTGGAACCGGGCGGGGAACAGGGTCTGGGCCCGATCCCTGGGCCAGCCGGGTCCGGTCGAGGCCGGGCTGCCCCGCATCGGACTCGGGCCCGACGGACGCCTTCTCGTCGCCTCGGGAAGGGCCCTTCTCTGCCTCTCCCCGGCGGGGACGGCCCTCTGGCGCTCCTCCCTGCCCGCCTTCCCCCTCATCGACCCGGTCCTCACGGGCGGCGGCGACTTCCTGTTCGCCCTCGCCGACGGGAACCTTTTTGCCATCGACCCCTATGGGAGGCCTGGAACGAGCGAAAAGGCCCCGGGCAGGGTCACCAGTCTCGAGGGACTGTCGCCCCGGCCCGCGGCGGGCCTGGCCGACGGGAGGATCCTCCTCGGCGGGGCGGGCGGACCCCTGGTGCTTCCCGCCTTCGGGAAGGGGAGGGCGATCGTCGATCTCGCGGCCGGCGAGTCCTGCCTCTACGCCCTCGACGAGGAGGGCAGGCTCGCGCGTCTCGGTCCCGAAGGAGCCCTCGGCTGGACGGTCGATACGGGAATCCCCTCGGGACGCCTCCTCGTGGCGAGGGACCGGATCTTCGTCCTCGGACGGGGGAGGGCGAGTTCGGTCTTCGTGACGGGGGAGGTCCTGCGCGAGGTGTCGATCACGAATGCGCTCGCGACGGGGCTTCTCGCCCCCTCGGGTCTCCTTTTCTCGGCCGGGGCCGACTGGGTCCTCGGCGCCTACCGCTTCGAGGCCCCCTTTGTCGTCTATCGCGCCCCGGCCCCCCCTCCCTGCCCGGCCGACGAGGCGGCGGTGGGGACGCTCCGTCTCTTCGATCCCGCCCTCGCCGAGGGGGACCGCCAAATGCGGCTCCTTGCCGATATTGAAAAAGACCTCGATTCAGTTACAGTTGGTGGAGCGGAGGCGGGGGATCGGGCCCTCCTCGCGGCCATCGCGAAGGGTGAGCTGTCGCCGGCTCCGGCCGGTGTGCAAAGGCGCTTCGGCTTCGCCGTCCTTCCGGCCGCAGAGGCTTGCCGCCTCCTCGGCCGCTTCGGGGCCCCGGACTCCATCGGCGTCCTTGCCGGGATCGCGGGGTTTAGGGGCGATCCGGCCCTCAGGGCGGCCGCTTTCAGGGCTCTGGGCGCCATCGGGGTGGACCCCGGGGCCCTGGCCGAGGGGGCCTTCGCCAGGGCGGCCGCCGAGCCCCGGCTGGACGACCAGGTCGCCCTGGCCCTCCTCGGGGCCGTCGAGGCCTTGGTGAACGCGGCGGGGCTCGAGCCCTCGAGCGAGACGGCCGGAGCCCTCATGAGGCTGGCCGCCCCGCCCTACGGCAATCGGGTAAGGGCGCAGGCCAGGGCGGCGATCGCGCGCATGGCGGGCGGCGGATGAAGAGAGAATCGCGGGTGTTCCAGGAGGAGCCGTGGACAGGATCTTGATCGGAGGATCGCCCTTGCGGGCCGCGAGGATGGCCGCGGGCCTCCTCCTCATCGTCGCCTCGCTCTTTCCCCTCGCCGCCCTGGACATAGCCAAGGGAGAGCTCGAGGGCGCGCAGTCCTCGAAAATAATATTCACTAATTATGAAGGACCGCAGAAGGTCATCGAGAGCTCGGCCTCCATCAAGGGGATAGGCTCCGGCCTCGCCGCGGCCCTGGGATCGCCGGCCGCCACGACCGGGAAGGCGGGCTCCCTGGACCGATACGCGGTGATCCGCCTCGTCGATCCCTCCCTGCCCCAGGGCCTCGACGCCGACCTCATCGTCATCGGCAAGGACGCCCTCGTCGACCACATCGCCAACATCAGGCGCATAATCGCGGGCTACCTCGAGACCGCCTGGGGCTATTCGCCCAAGGACGCCGCGACCCTGGCCGTCTTCGTGACCGTCTACAACGCCGTGCACCGGGGCGACCTGGCCTATTTCGCCACGAAGTACAAGCCCGTCGTCATGAAGGAGATCGACGCCTCCAACGCCGGACTCTCCACCCGCTGGGACGAATGGGCCGGAAAGACGCGGATCCTCATCCCCCTGAGCTCGGGCGCCAAGGTCGGCGCCGCGGGGGCGGTATCGACGGCGACCGTGTCGGACAAGGCGGTCACCGCCAACCTGCAGGCCCAGGCCGGCGCGGGCGTGGCCGAGCGCCAGGACCTCGTGGCCATAAAAGAGAAGGAGATCGCCGACGCCCAGGCCGCGGCCGCGAAGGCCAAGGCCGATGCTGCCGCCGCCGATGCCGCGGCGGCCGCCGCGAAGGCCGACCTGGCCAAGGCCCAGGCCGACTTGACCGCCGCCAAGACCGCCGCGCCCACGGGATCGCCCACGGCAGCAGGGAACGGAGAGGCCGCCGCTACAGGGACCACGGGCGCCGTCGGGACGACGCAGACGGCCGAGGTCGCCAAGGCCGAGCAGGCGGTCGCCACAGCCCAGGCAACCTCGACGGCGGCCGACACCAAGGCGGCCGACACCAAGGCCCAGGCGGGCCAGGCCGAGGCCGCCGTCGCCGCCAAGCAGGCGGAGGTCGCCGCCGACCGGGCCTCGATCACCCAGGACCAGAAGGCCGTCATCGCGGCAGAGGTGGCCGCGAGCGGCAAGCCCGAGCCCGCCGGGATCTGGCTCCTCGAGGCCGTGGACAGCTCCTATCCCTTCGTGCGCCTCATCTACCTCGACCCCCAGGCCGGGAAACTCATCAGGGCCTCCACGATCAACACGATCCGCGCCCGCTCGATCCTCGACGCCGGCCAGGCCTTCGTCGCGGTGGCGGGCAGGGAGACGGGCACGGGGGCCGTGCGCCTCGTCGCGGTGGACAAGGCCACCCTCATCGTCTCGGCGACGGGCGCCGTGGACATCTACCCGGAGAGCGTCCTAGCCAAGTTCGGCGACTCCTTCTACGCCGTCATCAAGGCGGCGGACGGGAAGTACTATCTCGGCCGCTTCGACGCCAGGCTCTCCGAGGCCGCGCGCTCGAAGGAGGCGGTGAATCCCCTGGGCGGCCTCGTCCAGGGCGCCGACGGGGTGGTGGCCCAGGCCGCCGCCGGGGGCTTCCTCTCCCTCGACGCGAGCAGCCTGGCCCTCGTCAAAAAGCTCCCCCTGCAGTAGATTGTGGCTTGGGGCCTCCGGGACACCGGGGGCCCTCTGGAGCTAGCCATGGCCACTGACACGCAGGCGGTCCTGAACACCGTCCGCGACCGGACCCTCACTTATTCGCAGAAGCTCGCCGCCCTCGCCCGTCACGGCGAGTCGGAGATCGAACCCCTCAGGCTCTCCGAGGCCACGCGCGCCCTGCTAGGGCTGGGCGTGGTTTGCGACCTCAACGAGGGCAGCGCGCCCTGGCGCCCCCGTTACATCGTCCCCGACTACGAGGCCTTCCTCGAAAGGGGCAGCGCCTTCCTCCGCATCGAGCCCCCGAAGGACCTGGTCGGGGCGGCCTTCGCCCTCCTCGGCCTCTACCGGCAGGTCCCCTCGATCACGGGTTATCCGGTCTGGCTCGGCGACCTCGACTCCCTCCTCGGGCGCTTCGTGCCCGCCGGCCGCGAGCTCCTGCCCGAGGAGGAGCGCCTCGTCGGGCTTTTCATGGAGGAGATCGACCGGGGCCTCCCCGACTCCTTCTGCCACGGCAACCTAGGACCGAAGGCGAGCCCCATGGGCCGCGCCATCCTCCGCCACCAGCGCCGCGCCGGTCGCGCCGTCCCCAATCTGAGCCTCCGCTACGATCCCGAGCTCACCGAAGACGCCTTCGCCGAGGAGGCCCTCCTCTGCGCCCTCGACGCGGCCAAGCCCAGCCTGGCGAACCACCGCCGCTTCACCGAGGACTTCGCGCGCCTCGGCCTCGGGGCCTACGCGATCGCCAGCTGCTACAACGGCCTGCCGATCGGCGGGGGCAGCCTCACCCTCGTGCGGCTCAACCTCGCCGCCCTCGTGGCGCCCGGGGCTCCCGCCTTCGCGCTGCACGACACCGCAGCCTTCCTGGCCGGCCCCCTCGCGGACTCCGTGAAGGCCGTCGCCGACCTCATCGACGAGCGCGTGCGCTTCCTCCTCGAGGAGTCGGGCTTCTTCGAGTCCTCCTTCCTCGTCAAGGAGGATCTGGTCTCGAAGGACCGCTTCACCGCCATGTTCGGCCTCGTGGGGCTGGCCGAGTGCGTCGACGCCCTCCTCTCGGACCGGGGCCTCCGCTTCGGCCGGGACGCGGCCGCGGACGAGCTGGGGCTCGGGATCGTCGACGCCATCGACGCGGCGGTGGCCGCGAGGCGGAACCCCGCCCTCAAGGCCGCCGGGGGACGCTACCTCCTCCACGCCCAGGTGGGCATCGACTCGGACCGGGGCGTGTCGCCCGGCTGCCGCATCCCCATCGGCGAGGAACCGGCCCTCCCGGAGCACCTTATCCGCTCGGCGCCCTTCCACCGCCCCTTCGTCTCGGGCACGGGCGACGTCTTCGCCTTCGAGCCCACCGCCCGCAACAACCCCGGCCACATCCTCGACGCGGCCAAGGGCTTCTTCGCGGCCGGGGGGCGCTACTTCTCCTGCTACGCCGCCGATTCCGACCTCGTCCGCGTCACGGGCTACCTCGTGAAACGCTCCGAGGTCGAGAGGCTCAGGCGGGGCGAGGCCGTGGCCAACTCGGCCACAGTCCTCGGCAAGGGTGCCATCGACAACCTCGGCGTCCTCGACCGGGCGCTGAGGGAATAGGTACAATTATGATGAATGGGGGCGCCCATCCCCTCGGCGTCCTCGCGCGGATCCTCCCCTTCAGCGCCGTCGACGGCCCGGGCAACCGGGCCGTCTTCTTCCTCCAGGGCTGCGACTTCGACTGCGCCTACTGCCACAACCCCGAGACGAGGCCCTTCCTCGGAGCCGGCTTCGCCTCGGGCCCGCGATCTTCGCCGCCCGCGGGCGTCGCCGGCGTCGCCGGCGTCGCGCCGGCGCCCGAAGGCGGCCTCTGGCCCCGCCGCATGGGAGTCGAAGCGGCCCTCGACGAGATCGCGCGTTATGCGATTTTCCTCCGGGGCGTCACGATATCGGGAGGGGAGTGCCTTCTCCAGGCCGCTTTCCTCGCCGCCCTCCTCGAGACCGCGAGGGCGCGGGGCCTGCCCGGCCTCGTCGACACGAACGGCTCGACGCCCCTCGAGACCCTGCCCCGCGTCCTCGCGGCCGCCGAGGGCTTCATGCTCGACGTGAAGGCCTGGAACCCGGTCGAGCACCGGGCCCTGGTCGGCGCCGACAACACAATCGTCCTCGACAACCTGCGTCTTCTGGCGAGCCTCGGGAAATTGACGGAGCTCAGGACCGTGGTGACGCCCGGGGCCTTCGACGTCGAGGAGACGGTGAGGGAATGCTCCGCCGTCCTGGCAGCGGCGGGCTCGAAGGCGCGCTACCGCCTCATCCGCTACAGGCCCTACGGCGTGCGCGCCGAGCCGGCGTCCCGGCTACTCGAGCCCGACGATCGCCTCATGGCCAGGCTCGCCAAGCTCGCCATCGAGGCCGGGGCCCCGGAGGTCTTCGTCTCCTGAGGCGGTCCCCGGGCTCAGCGGCGCTTCGCGGGATGGCGGCGCCTGAAGTCGTAGAGGAAGATCGCCGTGGCGGCGGACACGTTGAGCGAATCCACATGCCCGGCCTGGGGAATCGCGAGGGTCCCGTCGCACTGTTCGCGCAGCAGCTTCGACACGCCCTCACCCTCGTTTCCGACGACAATGACCGCCTTTTTCGGCAGGTCGGCCGCGGGGAGACTCTGGCCTCCCATGTCGGCCGCGTAGCGCCAAAAGCCGGCCTTGGCGAGGCGCCTGAGGATCTCGGCGAGGTTGGGCACGATGGCGAGGGGGACGTGGGCGGCCGCGCCGGCCGAGGCCCGCACGGTCGCCTCGGAGAGAGGGGCGGCGCGGCGATTGGGCGCTATCACGAGGTCGCAGGCGAAGATGTCGGCCGAGCGCAGGATGGCGCCGAAGTTCTGGGGGTCCTCGATGTGGTCGAGGACGAGGACGAGGCCCTCGTCCGAAGCGGCCGCCTTGAGGAGGTACTCGTCGACGTCGGCCTCGCCCGGGGCCTCGACGCTCTCGGTCTCGAGGACGATTCCGCGGTTGTCGGGCGCGAGGCGGTCGAGATCGGCCTGGGGAACCCGGGAGAGGGGGAGGCCGCGCTTGGCGGCGAGCTCGAGGATGGTCTTGATCCGCGGCCCCGAGCCCGCGACGAGGAGCCTGCCCTGGAAGCTGCCGCCCTTCTTGAGGAACTCCTCGATGGCGTGGAAACCCGCGATTCTGCGCATGGCCCAAGAGTAGACGCTATTTCAGTCGAGAAGCAAGGCCGCTCGGGGAGAAGCAGCGAGGGAATCGACGCGCGGCGTCGGATCGCTAGGGCATCACCGTGAATTCCTGCACGACCTGGATGGCGCTCGACACCTCCCCGACCCCGGGCAGGGTCTTGGCCGCGGCGATGGCCGCCTCGATGGCGGCCTGGGTGTTGGACACTCCGTGGAGGAGGACCTTGCCGCCCTGGACCTCGGCCTCGAGGAAGTGGAGGGGGATCCGCTTGCCGTAGACGATCTCGGTGACGACGCGCTGGCCGAGGAGGAGCTCTCCCATGCGCTTGGTTCCGGCCTTCTCCTCGGCCTCGGTGACGACGAGGCGCCGGTAGTCCTCGATGAGGGCCGCCGCCTCGGCGGGCGAGGGCCGCCCGGACATACTGATGGAGAGGGAGTACTCGGCCGGATCGCGCCAGTCGAGGGAGAAGAAGTATTTCTGGAAGCCCGCCCTGTCGTGGTCGCTCTGCTCGAGGAGCTGATGGGCGCGCTTTTCGTTGCAGCCGAACTGGGCCATCACGCGCTCCATCCTGAGGGCCCGCGGCGCCACGACGCGGACGCTCACCACATTGGGCAGTTCCTTGAGGAGGGCCGTCGCCCCCCGGCCGACGATCACGCAGGCGCCCTCGGCCGCCTCCTCGAAGATGGCCGTCTTGAGGTAGTGGAGGTAGTCGTCGCGTTCCTGGGAGAGGGAGGCCCAGAGCCCCGGGCGCTTCTCGTCGTACTTCTTGCGTTTGTCCTCGTTGATGCCGGAGGCGGCCAGCCTGGCCTCGAGCCGGCTCCGGTCCACCGTGCGGTAGCCTGTGAGCTTGGTGAGCTCCTCCGCGACCTCCTCGCCGCAGGCGGCGAGTTCCCGAGCGATAGCGAAGATAGCCATGGCGCCCTCCTCCGGGAGACCTTCGCGCCCCCCCTTTCCACCATAGGACCATCCGCGGCGGGAGTCAAACGGAAGCTGAGCCGCGGTGGATGCTCGCCCCCCTTTCAAGGTATAGTCCCGCCCCATGGACAGAATAGGTGAATTCGCCGCCTTCGGCACCGCGGTCTTCTGGACGGGCTCGGCCCTCGTGTTCGAGGGCGCTTCGAAGCGGGTCGGAGCCCTCGCGGTCAACTTCTGGAAGGTGGTCGGTGCCTTCATCCTTCTCGCCCTCGCGGGCCTCGTGACCCGGGGCCTGCCCTTTCCCGTCGACGCCCCGGCGCGGTCCTGGCTCTACCTCTCGATCTCGGGCCTCATCGGCTTCGTCATCGCGGATTATTTCCTCTTCACTGCCTATGTCCTCATCGGCTCGAGGGTGACGGTGGTCTTCCAGGCCCTGACGCCTCTCTTCACCGCCCTCTTTTCCTGGCTCATCCTCGGCGAGACGATGAACCCGCGGGGGGTGGCGGGCATGTCCGCCGTCGTCGTCGGCATCCTCGTCCTCGTGACCGCCCGGAGCCGCGCGGCCGGGGCCGGCCTCGCGAAGGCGAGGAGCGGAGCCGTCCCGAACAGGGAGGGTCTCGCCCTCCGCGGCTACCTCTTCGCCTTCCTCTCGACAGTCTTCCAGGCCCTCGGCCTCGTGACCTCGAAGCTGGGTCTCGGCGGCATCGAGGCCATTCCCGCGACCCAGATCCGGGTCTTCGTGGCCATCTTCGGTTTCGCCATACAGACCCTCGTGCTCGGGAGGGCCGCCCAGGTCTTCGTCGCCCCCCTCAGGGACCCGAAGGCCGTGCGCAGCCTCGCCCTCGGCTCGGTGCTCGGACCCTTCCTCGGCGTGGGCTTCTCCCTCTTCGCCCTCCAGCACACCGACGCGGGCACGGCCAGCACCCTCATGGCCCTGACTCCCGTGCTGATCATCCCGCCCTCGATACTCTTCCTCCGCCAGAAGGTGGCGCCCCTCGAGATCGTCGGGGCCCTCATCGCCGTCTCGGGCACGGCCCTCTTCTTCCTGTTGTGAGGAAGGCGGGGCTCCGGCCTCAGAATTCGACGACGATGCTGGCGCCCGGTCCGGGCTCGATCCTCATGTGACCGCCGATCTGCTCCGCCAGGGAGGAGACGAGGAGGAGACCGAAGCCACCCGAGCCGGGCTTGTCGAGGCCCGGGGGGAGACCCTTCCCGTCGTCCGCCACCGACAGCCGCGTCGGGCCCGATCCTCCGCTCAGCCTCACCGATAGCCTGCCGCCCCTGCCCTCGGGAAAGGCGTACTTCATGGCGTTCGTGACGAGCTCGTTGAGGATGATGCCCAGGGGTTGGGCCACCGCCTGGTCGATGACGAGATCGTCGACCGACTTCTCGACGACGAGGCCCTCGGGGCGCGGCAGGTCCTCGAGGATGGCGTCCACGAGGGGAGGGAAGTAGTCGAGGGCCCGCACCAGGCCGAGTTGCTCCGAGCGATAGAGGCGGTCGTAGAGGAGGAGCATGGCGCGCACCCGCGCCGAGGCGTCGATGAGGGCCGTCCGCACGGCCTCGTCCCGGCTCGTCTCGGCCTGGAGCCCGAGGAGGGAGCAGATCGAGTTCATGTTGTTCTTGATCCGGTGATGGACCTCCCGGAGGACGAGCTCCTTCTCCTTGAGGAGGGAGCGCACCTCCTCCTCCTTGCGCTTCAACTCGGTGATGTCGTAGCCGAGGATGGCGATCGATTCCACCTTGCCGTCCGATCCGAAGATGGGGCTGTAGTTGACGTTCAGCCAGCGCCGACCCTCGGCGAGGTCGAAGAGGTTTTCATAGGAGGCCTTTTCTCCTCTCTGCGCCCGCTCGAGAGAGGGTCGGGCCAGGGCGTAGACTTCGGGGCCGAGCGCCTCGGCGGCCGTGAGCCCCACGAGCTCCCCGCGAGCGGGCCCGAAGGAGCGGACGAAGGCCTCGTTGACGAACTCGTAGCGCAGTGTGGCGGCGTCGAGATAGGCGATGTAGCCGGGGACGCTCGTCGCGAGGTTCCTGAAGCGGCGGTTGAACTCCGTGAGATCCGCCTCGGCGCGCTTGCGTTCCGTGATGTCCTCGAAGATGGTGGCGAAGTGGCCCTCGTAGGGGCGGTAGACCGAGATGGCGAAGTGCTTGTCGAGGGCGGGGAAGAAGGTCTCGAAGACCCGCGCCTTCCCGCTCGCCACGACCTCGGCGTAGAGGTCGAGGTAGGGGGCCTCGGGCACGCCGTAGGCCTCGCGGCTCGTCTTGCCCACCACGCTCTCGCGGGAGATGCCGAGCTGGGTCTCGAAGGCAGGATTCGTCTCAATTATGACATAGTCTTCGGGCCGGCCCCGCGGGTCGAGGACCATGCGGTGGAGGGCGGCGCCCTCGATCATGTGGAGGTAGAGGGCCTCGTAGCCCCGGGCCTCGAGGGAGGCCCGTCGCCGCCGGGGGGCGAGGGGTCCGGCCCCGCCGAGACGCGGCATCTTCCGCCCCTCCCCGCCCATTTCCCGGCCTCCTCAGTTCCCGGTCGCGGAAGCCGGCGCCGAGGAAAGTTTCGCGGCCGTCCATTTCCGGAGCTGGATCACGATGAGCAGGGCCAGGGCGGCGCCGCCCGCCATGTCGTCCCAGAGGGCCGGCGTCACGAGGCCGAGACCGCCGGCCACGCCGAGGAAGCGCTCGAACCAACCCATCTTGGCGAGCATGAAGCCCTCGACGCCGGCCGCAAGCGAGACGATGCCGATGATGGCCGAGATGATCATCCAGACCATGAGGACGGGGTGTTCGGCGACACCGAAGAGGAGCATCTCGGGGTCGTATACGAAGATGTAGGGGATGATGAAGGCGGCGATGGCGAGCTTGGTGGCCTGGACGGCGGTCTTCATCGGGTCGGACTTGGCGATGGCCGATCCCGCGAAGGCCGCGAGGGCCACGGGCGGCGTGAGGTCGGCCAGGACGCCGAAGTAGAAGGCGAACATGTTGGCCGAGAGGATGATGGCCGCCGAGTCCACGGGGAAGTCGTAGCCCCCCGTCCGGGCCAGGCCGTTCAGGATCATGATGATGGCCGGGGCGGCGATCGTCGATGTTATGACGTAATTCGCCGTGGTCGGCACGCCCATGCCCAGGATGAGGGAGGTGATCATCGTGAAGACGAGGGTGAGGAAGAGGTTCCCGCCCGCGGCGCTCACGAGGATCTCGCCGAGCTTGAGGCCGAGGCCCGTCTTCGTGACCACGCCGATGATGATGCCGGCCGCCGCGCAGGCCGCGATGACGCCGAGGGCGCCCCGGGCTCCCTTCTCGAGGCCCTGGACCACGTCTCCGAAGGTGAAGGTCGCCGGCTTCTTCCGCAGCACCATGATGATCGAGGCCAGGGAGGCGATGACGACGGAGATGATGATGGCCCACATCGCGGCCTTCATCGGCGTCGCGCCCTCGGTGAGGAGATAGATGATGGTGATGAGGGGGACGATGAGGTAGCCGCGCTTCAGGAGGAGGTCCCGGGCCTTGGGCAGCTCGGAGCGCTTCATGCCCTTCAGACCGAGTTTCTTGGCCTCGAAGTGGACCTGGGTGAAGACCGCGAAGAAATAGAGGAGGGCGGGGATGACGGCCGCCAGGGCGATGCGCCCGTAGGGTATGTTCGTGAACTCGGCCATGAGGAAGGCGGCCGCGCCCATGATGGGCGGCATGATCTGGCCCCCCGTGCTGGCCGTGGCCTCGACGGCCGCGGCGAATTCGGGCTTGTAGCCGAGTTTCTTCATCATCGGGATGGTGAAGCTCCCCGAGCCGACCACGTTGCCGACCGAGGAGCCGGAGACCGTGCCCTCGAGGGCGCTGGCGATGACGGCGACCTTGGCGGGGCCGCCCGAGGCCCAGCCGGCGATGGAGTTCGAGATGTCGATGAAGAACTGGCCGAGGCCCGTCTTCTCGAGGAAGGCCCCGAAGAGTATGAAGAGGAAGATGAAGGTGCTCGAGACCCCTATCGGCGTGCCGAAGATTCCCTCGGTCGTGAAGAAGAGGTGCTCGACGAGGGACTTCATCGAGACGCCCCGATGCGCGAATTTGCCCGGCAGGTAGGGCCCGGCAAAGGCGTAGGCGATGAAGGTGATGGAGACGATGACGATGGGCAGGCCGACGACGCGTCGGGCCGCCTCGAGGACGAGGAGGACGCCGATGACGCCGACGACGATGTCGAGGGGGGTCGCCATGCCCGCGCGCTGCGAGATCACCTTGGTCCAGAGGACGGTGATGTAGAGGGGGGCGGCCGCGCCGAAGACCGCGAGAACGGCGTCGAAGGGATTGATCCTGTCGCGCCTCCATTTCTTGCTGGTCGGGTAGAGGAGATAGATCAGGGCGAAGGCGAAGGAGAGGTGGATGGTCCTCTGCATCATCGCGTCGAGGACGCCGAAGATCGCCGTGTAGACCTGGAAGATCGAGAAGGCGATGGCGAGGGCGGCGACGGCCTTGCCGATGAAGCCTGTCAGGTTGCGATGGTCCGACTCCTTGTCGAACTTCTTCATGATCGCGTCGGCGTCCACAGGGGCGTCGGCGAGGATTACTTTGTCAGCGGTGTCGGCCATCGGGGGCTCCTCCAGGTTCTGATGCCGAGGGCGTAGCGTCCCTCGAGCTGCACGCGGCCCTCCATGGGGGCCCAATCGGTGAAGGGATGGAAGGCGCCATCGACCACGACGCCGTGGCCCGGGACGATGGACACCATGATCGGAATCCGGTCGAAGCGGCGGTCCATCGTAAGGATGAAGGTGCCGTTCTCGAGACGGTAGCCCAGCTCGGCGTCCTCAGGCATGCCGACGCCCGAGCTCTCGTATCGAAGTTCGTAGAGCCTGAGCCTGGCGCCGAAGAGGCCCGCGGGCTCGAGGCGGAAGCGTTCATCCACGGGAGTCAGGTGGTAGGAATGGATGAATACGTGTTCGAAGCGTCCGTCCGGAAGGACAAGCTCGGCGAGCTTCGCGCCTCGCCCGTCTTTGATGACGAGCCGGGCCTCGGGTTCGAGGGCCAGGCCCGCGATGATGACGGCGGTCAGGAGGGCGGCGAGGACCGCGATCCCGGGCCGCAGACCCGCGCGCGGCCGCCCGCCTCGGGGAGCCGCGCGCGGAGCGCCCATGCTACTTCTTGTTCTCCTTGTAGAACTTGTCGGCGCCCGGATGCAGGGGGATCGACATGCCCTCGAGGGCGGTGGCGAGCTTGATGTCGGCGCCCTTCTTGTGCGAGGCGGCCATGCGCTCGCCGTTGGCGAAAAGGGTCTTGAGCATGGCGTAGACCGTCGCGTCGTCGAGCTTGGCGGACACGGCGAGCATGGACTTGACCGACACCGTGAGGACATCGGAGGTCTGGCCCATGTAGGTGTTGGCGGCGAGCTTCTCGACCGCGTAGAAGGCGTACTTGGACATGAGGGCCTTGGCGACAGCGCCGTCGATGGGCACGATCACGATCTTCTTGGAGGCGCCGAGGTCCTGGATGGCGGCGGTGGGGGCGCCCGCGGTGTTGAAGGCCGCGTCGATGTTGCCGTCCTTCAGGTTGCTGGCGGACTCGGCGAAGGAGAGGTACTGGACCTTGATGTCCGCGTAGCTGAGCCCGGCGGCCTCGAGGACCTGGCGGGCGTTGAGTTCGACACCGGAACCGGCGGCGCCCACGGAGACGCGCTTGCCCCTGAGGTCGGCGATGGTCTTGATGCCGGAGTCGGCGAGGGCGACGAGCTGGACGGTCTCGTTGTAGAGGCAGGCCAGGCCGCGGATGTCCTTGTTGGCCTTGCCCTTGTAGATCTCGAGGTCGTTGAGGGCGTAGTAGGCCGCGTCGTTCTGCACGAAGATGACGTCGACCTGCCCGTCCTTGAGCATGGCGATGTTGGCCGCCGAGGCGCCCGTGGAGGTGGCGTTCGCGTTGACGCCGGGGATGTTCTTGTTCCAGATCTCGGCGAGGGCGCCGCCCAGGGGGAAGTAGGTCCCCGCGGTGCCGCCCGTGGCGATGGTGATGAACTTCTGCTGGGCGAAGCCGAAGGAAGCGGCCAGGGCCAGGACGAGCAGGACAGCGATCACTTTTCTCTTCATTGCGGATCCTCCAGTGGGCGATGGTCCCGACGATCCGTCCGGGCTTCGGAAGCCGGCCGTCGCGGGGGATGGTAACGCAGTATATACCGGCTTTTCGGCGAGCGCAAATGCGAAGGTTCGACGGCGGCCCCCATTCAGCGGCTCCGAAGGCGGATGCGGACCCCCGATTGTCCAAAAACCCCCCGCCCGGCTATCCTCGGCTCGCCGCCACCTTCCGCCAGAGGAGCCCCCATGCCCGAATCGAAGCTCGCCGAAGCCCTCGTCCACTGGATCGATCTGCGCACCACGCCCTCCCAGTCCATCCTGAAGCGCCTCGAGGCCCTCCTCGTCGCCGCCGGCCTGCCCGGCCTCGGTCTCGCGGGAAAATACACGGCCCTCAAGATCCATTTCGGCGAGCCGGGCAACATGTCCTACGTCCGACCCCCCTTCGTCGGGGTCGTCTCGCGCCTCGTGCGCGAGGCGGGCGGCAAACCCTTCCTCACCGACGCCAACACCCTCTATTCGGGGAAACGTCATAATGCTTATGATCATCTGCGGGCGGCCTTCGAGAACGGCTTTTCGCGCGACGCCACGGGCTGCGACCTCGTCATCGCCGACGGCCTCAAGGGCAACGACTTCGTCGAGCTGCCCATCCGGGGCGGAATCCACGCGGCGACCGCGCGGATCGGCGCGGCCGTCGCCGAGGCTGACGCCATCGTCTCGATCAACCATTTCAAGGGCCACGAGCTGACCGGGTTCGGCGGCGCCGTCAAGAACCTGGGCATGGGCTGCGCGAGCCGGGCGGGGAAGAAGTTCCTCCACGAAGTCTCGCACCCGACCATCGACGCCGGGACCTGCACGGCCTGCGGCACCTGCGTCGAGAACTGCGCCGCGGGCGCCGTGACGATCGGGGCCGCCGGCAAGGCAGTCATCGACCACGAGGACTGCACCGGCTGCTGCCAGTGCGTGGCCGTCTGCCAGTACGGAGCGGCGCGGGCCTCCAAGGGCTCGGAGTCCAGGATCTGCGGCGAGCGCATCGCCGAGTACACCCAGGCCCTCCTCGCGGGCAAGCCCGCCCTCCACCTGAGCTTCGTGATGAACGTCTCTCCCAATTGCGACTGCTGGGGCAACAACGACGCCCCCATCGTACCGGACCTCGGCGTCTTCGCGAGCCTCGACCCCGTGGCCCTGGACCAGGCCTGCGTCGACGCCGTCAATGCCGCCGCGCCGATCAAGGGCACGGCCCTCACCGACAAGGGCTACGCCGGTTCGGGCGAGAAGTTCGGCCACATCCACCCCGACAGCGACTGGGCCGCCACCCTCGACCACGCCGAGCGCCTGGGTCTCGGGACGAGGAAGTACCGACTTTCGAAGGTGGGCTCCGGCTCCAAGTAGTCATGGCGGGGCGGCGGGCTTCGAGGGCGGCCGCCCCCGCGAAGCTTCGGCGCCGAAACATTCGTTCCTTCCAGTATCGTCCCGCCTCCCTGCTTTCTCAGTATCTTTCGCCCATGCGTGTCCTCACGATACCGACGACCCTCTTCGCCCTGCTCATCGGCCTCGCTTCCTGCCGCTCGGGAGCCCCGCCCTCGACGGCCGCGGGAACCGTTCCGGTCCCGGGGGCCTCGCCGGGCCCTGCCGCGAGCCCGAATACCGCCCTCGAGGAGATCAAGATGCCCGAAACGGTCAGCGCCTCGAAGGACGGAGCCCCCGTCTGCTTCATCCAGCCCACCGAGGAACTCAGGAAGAAGCTCAGCCCCGAGCAGTACGACGTCCTCGTCCAGGCCGCCACCGAGCCTCCCTTCCAGAACCTCTACTGGAACAACCATGCCGAGGGCGTCTATGTCGACGCCATCGACGGGACGCCCCTCTTCCTCTCGACCACCAAGTTCGAATCGGGGACGGGCTGGCCCAGCTTCTGGCAGCCCATCGATCCGGGCGCCCTCGTCCTCGTTGAGGACCGATCCTTCGGCATGATCCGCACCGAGGTGAGGGCGAAGAAGTCCGGCGGCCACCTCGGCCACCTCTTCGACGACGGACCCACGCCGACGGGCCTCCGTTACTGCATCAACTCCGCGAGCCTCGACTTCGTCCCCAAGTCCGAACTCGCCGCGCGAGGCCTCGGGAGCCTGCTGACCCAGTTCTGAGGAAGGTTTCGCTTTTCCCCTTCACAGGTCGGAGAAGCGGGCGGGGCCGGCTGAGGCGTGGAATCGGCATGGAGGGTCCATGCCGACCAACTGTATGTTCTATGGCATTCTCGTACGGATGCATGTCAGCACGAGGGAACATGCACCCGCGCATGTCCATGCCTACTATGGCGAATATTCCGCAACCTTCGATATACTGAAGGGAGAGCGGATCGAGGGCGTATTGCCGTCCCGTCAGCGTCGCCTCATGGAGGCTTGGATCGAGCTTCGGCGAGAGGAGTTGATGGCGGACTGGCTGCTTGCCGAATCGGGCGAGGAGCTGTTCATGATCGAACCGCTGTGAGGAGGACATCGATGCTTCCACCGCGAGTGAGGAAAGTAGCCGTCCTTCCCCCGACTCGCCTTCGTGTCGAGTATGTGGACGGCCAAATCCGCATTTTCGACGTGGCGCCGCTGCTCGAACGTGGCCGCTTTCGGGAACTCCGCGATCCCGCCCTCTTCGCCACCGTCCGCCCCGACCTCGACACCATAGCCTGGTCCAACGGTCTGGATCTCGATCCAGAAGACCTCTACGATGATTCTCTTCCCGAGCCCCGCCTACCGACCTGATAGCCGGAGCTCCCTGCCCCGAGTTCTTCCAGGCACCAGGTGGGTACAATTGCGTATTGTGAACAAGTAGGCGCGGCGAAGATGCTCGAACCCAGCCTGCGCCTCGCGGCATTCCCGTGGCACGCCGCCGGCGACAGGCCCCGGCCAAGGACGTGCTACGAAAACCCGCCGCGCCATAGTTCCTCCGACAGGTCCCGTCCAAGCAAGCCCCCGAAATTCCCGCCGCACCTGGCTTCATTCCCGAGGCCCCGCCACACCTCCGAATTTGATCCGCGCGAATCGCCCACGCACATGAGCCAAAACCCGCGAAAGAGAAGGGGGGGTAGGCCGAGACCCCGCAGCGCGCCACGGCGCGCGAGGAGGCTCGGCCGAGGGGGGGCCGCGTAGACCAAGCCTCTTCCGCCGCAGAACCCCGATTCGCGCGGCTGCAGCTGGAAGGGGGATGTACTTGCCCCGATTCCCTACAGGCGCGTCCTGGGAATTATTATTCCCAGTGGCCAGTACGGCGCGGCGAAAGAATCCACACCTGCCCTGGGTCTCGCGCGGGCAGGTTGGACGCCGGGTGTCGCCGGTGTCGTACGCGTGCCCCCGAGCGCAGCGAGCGGGGTACGCGCACGCCGCCGGCGACAGGCCCCGGCCAGGGCTGTGCTACGAGAACCCGCCGCGCCATGCTTCCCGCTCGCAGGCCTCGCCGCGCCTCCGAATTTGATCCGCGCGAATCGCGGATGCGGAGGGGCGCCCCCCCCTTCGCAATTGCATCCCCGCCGCCGCGCGACTAGAATGAAGACCATGAGCATCAGACTGCATTCCGAAGGCGGCGCCGGCGAAGTGACCGGGTCGAAGCACATCCTCTCCATCGACGGCTCGAGGTGCCTCATCGACTGCGGCGCCTTCCAGGGCAAGCGCGAGACCGCGGAGACGAAGAACCGCGCCCTCGTGCCCGACCCCGAGAGCCTCTCGTCGGTGATCCTGACCCACGCCCACTTCGACCACTGCGGGATGATCCCCCTCCTGGCCAAGCGCGGCTACAAGGGGAACATCTACGCGACCCCGGCGACCCGGGACCTGGCCGGTGTCGTGATGATGGACTCCGCGGCCATCCAGGCTCGCGACGCCGAGTACCTGGGCAAGCAGGCGGCGAAGAAGGGGCAGAAGTTCGACTGGAAACCCCTCTACGACGAGGAGGACGTGATCGCGGCCCAGGGCCAGTTCGTCACGGTCTCCTACCACCGGCCCCTCCCCATCGGCGACGGCGTCAAGATCGAGTTCTTCGACGCGGGGCACATCCTCGGCTCGGCCCTCGTGTACGCCCACGCCCGCGACCGCTCGGGCCGCGAGGTCACGATCGGCTTCACCGGCGACCTCGGGCGGAAGGGCAAGCCCATCATCCGCGACCCGGAGGCCCTGCCGCCCTGCGACTACCTGGTGGTGGAGTCGACCTACGGCGACAGGTTGCACGAATCCGTGGCCGAGGCCCTCGACCTCCTGGCCGACGTCGTCAACCAGACCGTCGCGCGGAACGGCAAGATCGTGATCCCTTCCTTCGCGATCGAGCGCACGCAGGAGCTGATCTACTACTTCCACGTCCTCTCGGACCAGAAGCGAATTCCCGAGATCCCCATCTGGGTGGACTCGCCGATGGCCATAAACGCCACCTCGATCTTCCAGATCCATCCCGAGTGCTACGACGCGGAGATCCACGAGGCCTTCGTGAAGCACCACGAGAACCCCTTCGGCTTCAACTCCCTGCACTTCTCCTCGAGCGTGCAGGACTCGAAGAAGTTGAACGATCTCAAGGGGCCGGCCATCATCATCTCGGCGGACGGGATGTGCGAAGCGGGGCGCATCCAGCACCACCTCATGCACGTGATCGAGGACGAGCGCAACACCATCCTCATCGTGGGCTTCATGGCCGAGCACACGCTCGGGCGACGCATCCGCGACAAGGAGGCCGAAGTGAGGATCCACGGGGACATCTACCGTCTCAGGGCCCGCGTCGAGGAGATCAAGGCCTTTTCGGCCCACGCCGACTACCAGGAGGTCTGGGACTGGCTCCAGCTCCTCGACCGCTCGAAGCTCAAGAAGGTCTTCCTCGTGCACGGCGAGCCCAAGGCCCTCCAGCACCAGGCGGAGTTCCTGCGCGAGAAGGGTGCCCCCGGGATCGAGATCGTGAAATACGGGGAAAGATACGAGTTGTGAGGGGAGAGGAATTTCGCACAAAGGCACGAAGGTGGGAGAAGGCACGAAGGGGAGCTAGTCTTTTTTGTTCTTCTTGGCGATCATTGCGGCTTTGCGTGAGGTATTCTTGCAGGAGTGAGTATTGATCCAGGATGAGGTTTTCAAGGTGGGCTTCGAGGTCAGGGACCACGAGCTCGACGCCCAGGGCATCGTCAACAATGCCAATTATCAGCATTATTTCGAGCACGCGAGGCACCGCTTCCTGCGCTCGCGGGGGGTGGACTTCGTGGGCCTCCACGAGGAGGGCCTGGACGCCATCGTCCATCGCATCGAGATCGACTACCGCGAGTCGCTCAGGAGCGGCGAGAGCTTCGAGGTCTCGGTGGTCCTGAAGCGCGAGGGGAAGCTGCGCCTCGTCTTCGAGCAGGAACTCAGGAAGGGAGACGGCAGGCTCTCGGCCCGGGCCAGGGTGGTGACGGCCATCGTGACGGCCGGGGCGGCGGGACCCCGTCCCGTCCCTCCTCCCCCCGGGCTCCTCGAGCGTCTTCTCGGCGAAAAGGGCCCTGGCGAGGACGCATCGGGGCGATAGTCGGGGCATTTTTGCCGATACTTAAGGGATGAGCGCTGCCCTTTCGGGATGAGGAGGCGGGCGCGAGGAGTTGTATGTCCAGCTTGTCGAAGGGCGTCCTGTTCGCCCTCCTTTTTCTCTTCCTCGGAGTTTCCCTCTCGCCCCTCCTGGCCCAGGAGGTGACCTCCGGGACCACCACGACCGAGGGCAGTGGCGGATCAGGCACGACCACGGAGGCTGCGACCACCGGCACAACGACTGCCGATCCGACCACGGACGGCTCGAACACGACGGCGACTACGACTACCGGAGCAACCACTACGACCGGAACCGGCGCGACCGGGACGGCCACGACCGGGGCAACCACGACGACGGGAACGGGCACGACCGGGACAGTCGATGCCGCCGCGGGTGGAACGACGGGAAGCGGGACGGGCACCACGGGCACCACGGGCACCACGGGCACCACGGGCACGACCGGCACCACGGGCACGACCGGCACCACGGTTTCGGGACCGGCTCCCTCCGGAACGCCAGCCGATCCCGCCGTCCTGGCTGCCCAGATAGAGGCCTTGAAGGTCAGTCTCGACGCCTCCGAGGCTCGGCTGACCGCGCTGACCAAGGATCTCGAGGCCGAAAAGGCCGCCCGCAATGTCGACAAGGCCTCGGCCGAGGTCGACAAGGGAGCCCTCTCGGTATCCCTCGCCGCCGCCGAGGCCAGGATCGCCGATCTCAAGACCGGTCTGGCGGAGCGTGACGCCCTCGCGGCCAGGCTCGCCGAACTCGAGGCGGCGAAGGCCGCCCTCACGGGCACTCTGAGCGCCGAGCGAAGGGGCAAGATCGACCTTGCCGAGTGGCCCAGGGTCCTCGCCACGGGCTTCAAGGCCGCGACGCCGCGGATCGGCACCTGGAAACTGGGAGCCACGACGGCAGAGCAGACCAACGCCAAGGAATTCTTCTCGCGCCTCGAGTTCCCCCTCGAACAGCGCGGCGACGCCTATTTGTACCGTTTTACCGCCCACGCCGGCCCCAAGGGCTGGGTGGGTTTCGGCCTGCACTTCTTCGCCTCCTCGGTGAAGTCGAAGCACGGCTACGGCGAGGGGCGGAGCCTCCTCGTGTGGTTCACCCGCGATCCCGCGGTGCGCAAGACCGACGCGACCTGGCTCCAGCTCTACCGTTCCGACACCGACGTCATCATGGAGCGCGTGGTGGACGCCAAGCTCCAGGAGGCCATGGACAAGGACATCGCGGTCGAGGTGAGCTACGACCCGGCGACGGGCTACGTGGCCGTCTCGGTGAACGGCCGCCTCGCGGTGCGCTACCGCGCCTGGTTCGGCATCCAGCAGGGCGTGGGTGTCTCCCTCCGCACCCTCGGCTCGGGCTGCGCCTTCTCGGATTTCGAGGTGAGGACAGTGGCGGCGGCCCCGGCCGCGGCCAAGGCTCCTGCCGCCGCTCCTGCCGCCGCTCCTGCCGCCGGTCCCGTGGTCGGTCCCGCCCCCGTCCCCGCGAGCCCCCCGCCTTCGAAATAGCGGCGCCGTCCAAGGGCACCCAAGGCCGTCAGCGGGACAAAACCCCTGACGGCTTTTTCTTTCATTCGCCCCGGGGCTGCTCGAGGGCGCTGATCTTGGCGAGGCGCGCGATGTGCCTGCCGCCCTCGAAGCGGGCATCGAGGAAGGCGGAGAGGATGTCGCCCAGGCTCTGGGTGAGTTCGACCCGGCCCCCGAGGGCCAGAAAGTTGGCGTCGTTGTGCTCGCGGGCCATCCGTGCCGTGTAGGTGTCGTGGACGAGGGCGCAGCGGATGCCGGCTATCTTGTTGGCGGCGATGGAGATGCCGATGCCCGTGCCGCAGAGGAGGATGCCCAGGTCCCAGCCTCCCCGGAGGTAGAGGGCGGCGGCCTCGGCGGCCTTGTCGGCGTAGTCGACCCGCTCTTCGCTGTCGACGCCGAGGTTCTTCACCTCGTGGCCCCGGGCGAGGAGCCAGTCCTGGATTTCCTTCTTGCGCCCGAAGGCGCCGTGGTCGTTGGCGAGGATGATGCGCATGCCTTCAATGTAATCGAGGGAGGGCCGCGGGGAAAAGGTGGAGCGATGCCCTCCTTCGTGAAGCGCGGCCGCCTTTCGGTGACGTGATGGTGGGGGAGGCTCTTGATGGAACCTGTCCGACATCTCCGGCATGGGCGCCCGGGCCGCCCGGCCCTTCGCGCCGCGAGCCTCGCGGCCGCCCTCTGCGTCCTGGCATCCTGCCTCGACGAGCCCGCCGCGACCCCGCCATCGGTCTTCGACCTCAAGCCCCCGACCCTTCTCGAGGCCGGGCCGGAGGGCGGGAGGGCCTTCGTCCTCCGCTTCGACGAGGAGGTCGAGCCCGTGGCCGGGAGCTTTTCCCTCGATCCCGGGCTCGGCAGCGCCGTGCCGGGGGCCGGCGGGAGCGAACTCAGGCTGGCCTTCGAGCGCGAGCAGGAACCCGGCCGCGAGTACAGTCTCTTCGGCGAGGTCCGCGACGCCAAGGGCAACGGCTCCCGCTTCCTCCTCGCCTTCACGGGCTACAACGGTCACCCCGCCCGCCTCCGGATCACCGAGGTCCAGACGGCGAAGAATTCCTCGACCACGAGACCCCATCGGGACTTCGTCGAATTCCTCGTCCTCGCCGACGGCAACCTCGGCGGCATGGAATTCACCGCGGCGAGCACGGTGAAGAGGACGGCCTGGCGCTTCCCGGGAGCCGAGGTGAGGGCGGGCGAGGTCCTCGTCCTCCACTGCGCCCCCGAGGGCCTCGCCTCCGAAAGGGACGAGACCGGCCTCGACCTGGGTCTGTCGGGCGGTATCGACTCCTCGCCCGCCCGCGACTTCTGGTCCAAGGCCGGAGCCCTTCCCGACGCGACCGGCCTGATCCTGGTCTCGGGGGCGCCGGGAGGCCGGCCGGTCGACGCCCTGTTCTACGCCGAGGCCACGAAGAGCGGCCCGATCGGGGAGGGCCTTCTCGGCGGCCTCGTCGAGCAGCTCCTCGAATTCAACCTGTGGAAGGTCGGGGGGATACCCGCCTGGGAGGATGCCTTTTTGTGGAAGCCTTCGAGCGCGCGGAGCATCCTCCGCCGGGATCTCGCCGAGCCGGAGCCGGGGGCCGTGGAATGGAGGGAGTCGGTGACGAGCGGGCAGAGCCCCGGGACCGCGGTCCAGCCGCCCTGATCCGAGGGGGGAGGGTAACCCCGGGGCTGGCCCTCAGTCGACGTCGTCGACCACGCTCTCGGGGGGCAGTTCGAGGAGGGAGGGATTCCGGAAGAGCCCGAGCATGTAGCGGAAGGCTCCCGCGTAGTAGTGGCCGTCGCAGATGCGCTCGTCGTTCACGACCTTGATCGTGATGTACTTCCTCTCGACGACCCGGCCCTCGGCGTCGAGTTCCCTCTCCCTTTCCTTGGCGCCGAAGGCGACGAAGAGGGAGGTCGTGCCGAAGTCGTAGAGGTGGTGGTAGACCGGCTTGATCCCGAGGGATCCCAGGTCGGTGAGAAAGGCGCTCGTGTGGAAGGGGCTGGCGCGGTGGATGGCCCGAGGCAGCCAGCCGTGGAAGTCGAGGAAGCGCAGGGCCGCCATGAGGAGACGGAGGAGGCTCCGGGGGATCAGCATGAAGAGGCGGGCCGTATCGTCGGTCGCGTTGGTCACCTCGGCCTTCTTGTTCTCGCCCAGGGCCGCCTCGAGGGTGGCGGTCACGTCGTAGACCGTGTCCGTGGGCCTGAAGGCGAGCTTGACGGTGGTCTCGGGACTGTCCTCGTGGAGGCGCTTCTTGAGCGCGAGGGAGACCGTGATCCCCTCGCGCGCGTAGATGCGGCGTCCGGCGACGAAGCGGTTGAGGCGGGGTTTCTGCGAGAGGGTCCGGACGAGGACGGTCATGAAGAACTGGAGGTAGCCGAGATCGAGCCGGCCCTCGGCGCGCTTCCGCCTGAACCACTCCTCGACCGCGCCGATGTCGACCCGATCGGTGAAGTAGTCGAGGGAATCGACCCTCGTCCGCATGATGTAGGGCGTGATCTGGTAGAAGGGATTGAGGCTTCGGAGTCGCCTCCCGTCGTAGCGATCGCCCCTGCGGCGCCTGCGCGGCGCCGAGGCGACGGGGGAGGGTGAAACAGGCTGAGGGAGGGGCTCCCGTGGAAGGGCGGGCCCGGAACTGTCCCCGGCCACCGTCGACTAGACCAGGTCCTTGAAGAGGGCCTCGATCTCGTGCTTGGGCACGGCCCCGACCTTCTTGCGGTACTCGACGCCGTCCTTGAAGACGATGAGGGTGGGAATCGAGATGATCCCGAAGCGGGAGGCCAGCTCGTTCTGGGCGTCCACGTCGACCGAGGCGACCTTGACCCTGCCCTCATAAGTCTTGGCGAGCTCGGCGATCGAGGGCGCGATCATCTTGCAGGGCATGCACCAGGCGGCCCAGAAATCGATGAGGACCGGCTGGGTCGACTTGACGACCTCGGCCTCGAAATTGTCGGCGGTGATGGCGAGTTCGGCGCTCACAGGTGGCTCCTGGCTTTCGGGATTCCGTATTCACCCATAGTACGGAATGCCGCCCTAGCTGGCAAGTCTCCCAAAGGCGGAATTGCGCCGATTTACCCCGAAAAGCACCATATCTTGACGGTTCATGGCTACCCACCCCCAGCTATGGTGGAGGCGATGGCTCCGGCCCCGGATCGACCCGTCGCGCCCCGGGGCGGGGTCGAGCTTGCTCGGGCCGATTTTCGCGCCTACACTCAAGCCCATGCTCGAACTCTTCCTCAAGATGTTCCTCACGATCTTCGTCGTGATGGACCCCCTCGGCGCCGTCCCCCTCTTCCTCTCCATCGCCGGCGACCTGGACGAAACGAGGCGCCGGGCGACCATCCGCAAGGCCGTCCTCATCTCCCTCGTCGTCATGTCGGTCTTCATCCTCGCCGGCAGACTGATCCTCGGCTTCTTCGGCATCTCGGCGGGCGCCTTCTCCGTGGCCGGCGGCATCCTCTTCTTCCTCATCTCCATCGAGATGCTCTTCGGCCAGCCCAAGCGCTCGCGCAGTTCGAGCGAGGAGGAGGAGGCCGACTACGCCAAGTCCATCGCCGTCTTCCCCCTGGCCATCCCCTACATCTCCGGCCCCGGCCTCATCACCACCCTCATGGTCTTCGCCTCCGGTCCCACGCCCTACCTCGAGACCACCCTCCTTCTCCTCCTCTCGACCGTCCTCTGCCTCCTCGCGATGTTCACGAGTCTCTCGGCGAGCGCCCTCATCCTCCGCGTCCTCGGCAAGACGGGCGTCTCGGTGATCGAGCGCATCATGGGCCTTCTCCTGTCCGGGCTCTCGGTGCAGTTCATCTTCGACGGACTGGTGAAGCTGGGGGTGCTGGCGCCGCTGTGATGGGGAAGGAGGAGAAGAATTTCGCGCAAAGGCGCAAAGTGAAGACATGAATTAGGATAAGAGTTTGGCACGAAGGCACGAAGGGAAGAGAAGGCGCAAAGGGGAGATGGGAATTAGGAGAAGAATTTAAAGTGGACTGAAGAAGGAGGTGGGGGGCAACCTGTGATCGGGGTGCGATCTTGATCCAAGCGCCGGGCTTTCACTACGCGTGCCCCCCTCGCTCCGCGCTCCTCGCGCTCCGCGCCGCGGGGCGCTCCGCTACCCCCCATCCTGTGACGAAGGGAGGGGGGGGCTTCACGCAAAGACGCGGGGGGGAGTGGGGATGGAGAACGGGCAACTGGCATGTTCTTGTCGAATCATGATTGATCCATCTTTGAAAATCAGAATTACCTGGAGTCTGACGTGATCAGAAATGCATTGGTGCTAATGATATGTATTATGACAAATATCGATCTACATTCCCAATCGAAGGACAATAGATTCGAGGTGGTTCCGACCATCGGGATCGCCGGCGCCGCCTTCACCGACAAGCTGCTGGAGGCAGGCGGCCCTGCGTTTACGGTAAAAGGGCAATTTGTGGTCGCGGATGTCTTCGCGATCGGGGCCAGAATCGGCGGCTGCTATTGGTTCGGAAGCCAAGGGGTGGCCATCCCCCTCGGAGGATTGAACATTGGCTACAAATTCGCCGATTCAGTCTGGATCGGCATCGAATACGCGATCTACCCGGCCCTCACCATCGGCCTGGGGAAAAGCGAAATACTGCTGAGCCTCATTCCCCTCTATGGGGGTTCATTCAAGGAGACTATTTTCGAATTCGGGTACGGGTATAAATTCTAGCCGGCAAATCACCCGGCTTAGGGCTCACGATGCCTATGGATCCCGGCCCGAAGCCGGGAATGGGAAGATCGGCGGATCGCGGCCTCGCGGGATGAAGTGGACAGAATTGGGAGGAAATGGTGGAGACAAGGTGCATCTATTCTTCTGACGACCTCGCCGACATCGAGGCCGTCAAGGGGCTCCTGGAAGAGGGGGGATATCCTGTGATGGTCAAGAACCAGTTCACCCAGAATATCTTCGGCGGTTTGAAGCCATTTTCCGGGCACGACCCCATCGCGGGATCCATGGAAATCCACGTGCGGGAAGACCATGTCGATCCCTGTCTCGAGCTGCTTGAATCGACGATGGGAGATGATGAAGTCGAGGTCGCCCGCGAAGAGGAAGAGGGCGCCGACGAGGCTGTCGTCGAGACGCGGGAGAGCAGCGAAGCGGCCTTCATGCGGATCGCGAAAGAGAAGCGGCTATTGTATTTCGGCTATCTCTGCGCCGCCCTGTCATGGTTTCTCCTTCCCTATGTCGGCTGCCTCGCAATCGGCGTCATCTTGAGCAAGAAGCGGAGGATGGCCTCCAGGATGCTCCTGAGCCTCGGGACGATCCTGTTCCTGGTGGGGCTGTATTTCGTGTTCACTGGCGAGGGCTCCTGAGGGCGCCCTCCGGAGGACAATAGGCCAAATCGATACTACTGATGAAGGGACATACGACTATCCCTTTTGCGAGAGAGGAGGCGGAGCTTGTCTCGCAACCGGCCGAATCCATTCCCGACCGCGAGGCCGCGGAGGCAACCTCGGCAAGACAGCCTGCCGATGGCATGGCGCGAGGTCGCCGATGATCCGCCTGGACAGGCCGGCGAGCCGAAGTGATCATGCTCTTGCGCATCAGGGAATATATTGGAATTGATCATGAATATGCGAATACGGACGATTGTCACCAGATCGAGTTCATGTTCTTGTGTTCTCTGAAGATGGAGCCGGCTCGGGGGCTCGCGAAAGAAATGGATCCAGGGCATCTGGGATTCGACTGGATGGAAATCCCCAAAGGCGGCGACAGTCGGGGGTATTCGAAGGCGTTTATGGAAAGACTTGCATCGGCGAATGGAGAGGTCTATTGTGGCGACATCGATTGAGCAGGGGGTTGAGAGCGCCGTTCGCTGATATGCAGTATCCAGGGCGCTGGATTTGCCTTGTCGCTGTATCAATAATCATTCCATAGGAGTCTTTCGCATGAAGAAGCTCGCAGTAGTGATCGTGATGGTTTTCCAGATCGCGACATGGGCCGAGGATCCTCCAGCCCTTCCCGACTACAACACCGATCGCGACGGCTTTATCAAGGTTGTACGCGAAAATCTGACAGGAGCCAGCGGTCATATCGTCGTCCCCGGCGGACAGGTGGCCATGGACCTCGAGAAAGGCTACAGCTATCTCGAAGGCATGAAGGGCAGATTCCTGCTCGAGCGACTATGGGAAAACCCGAAGGATGAAAGCACCCTTGGCGTGATAATACCGCCGGATTTTGACCCCTCGGACGGCAAGTCCTGGGCGGCCATCGTCACCTACGACAACAGTGGCCACATCTCCGACGAAGACGCGAAGAAGATGGATTTCCAGAACATGCTCAAGCAGATGAAGTCGGCCATCAAGGATGAGAATGCATCCCGCAAGAAAAACGGCTATCCCGCGGTGGAACTGATAGGCTGGGCCACGGCCCCGCACTACGACTCGAATACCAAGAAACTGTATTGGGCCAAAGAGCTACAGTTCGAGGGCGCGGATTCCAGAACGCTCAACTATATGATTCGTATCCTCGGAAGAGAGGGCACGCTCGACATAGATGTCATCGCCGGAATGGACGAGCTCAAGGCGGTGGGAGGCATGACGCCCTCGCTGCTCGGGCAGATCAACTTCGTGCCCGGGAGAACCTACGCCGACTACAACTCCGGGACGGACCACTTGGCGGAAATCGGCGTCGCCGGCCTGATTCTCGGTGGCATCGCCGTGAAGGCCGGGTTGTTCAAGGCTATTCTGATAGCGATAGCCGCGAGCTGGAAATTCATCCTGCTTGGCCTCGGAGCCCTTGGAACCTTCGTCGTCAGAACCCTCAAGAAAAAGAAAGACTGATCCATATGGCCTTCGATCTATGGCATACCCTCGATGTGTTGCCCGGCATCGTCGTCGGCTTGACAGTCCACAAGGCGG
>Ga0334722_10000495_pt1 | contig 57894 bp, 47 predicted proteins | sample C3_bottom_MG_FD_207210 | JGI IMG/M metagenome (GOLD analysis project Ga0334722, IMG submission 207210) | Sediment microbial communities from Yellowstone Lake, YNP, Wyoming, USA - C3_bottom | ecosystem: Environmental > Aquatic > Freshwater > Lake > Sediment | place: USA: Wyoming | collected... | reverse complement strand
CTCTACGAAAAGTTCTTTCCCAACGCCCGCTGGTGCCAGTGGGCGGTGGAAGAGGCTAAAGCAACTATTGAAAGCCAAAAAGAGCAGGTAAAAATGCACGTTGCCGATCTGGAGGCCAAGATCGAAAAATCCCAGGAGAAGCTGGAGCGGACCAGGGGCAAATTACACCGTCAGGGCATCCTGGCCAGAATACAGAAACTCCGGACCAGGCTGGCCTACTGGAAGGGCTTCCTGCAAAGAGACGCAGTACCGTCTGCCGTTTTCGGCGGCCGGAAGAACCTGCTTCTTCTCCAGGAAGGCAAGCTTACCAGGGAAAAGTGGCGGGAACTGCGATCCAACGCCTTTTACTCCGTGGGCCAGGCCAACCAGAGGGGGTTGGAGGGTCAGCCGGGTAACGCCAACACGGAGATAGTCTACGAAACTTCGACCAAGACCTTCCGGCTCAATGTCTACCTGCCGCCGGAACCGCCGGATCCCCTCAAGCCGGAAACTCAATCCGGGGGCAAAAGAAAACCAAAAAGAAAGAGTGAGGACTGGGTTACCGTGCCGCTGGAAGTTCCCTCCCGCTACCGGGGTTTGCTCCTTGGACATCTGGCCAAAGGGCAAGCCTACACGGTGCGGGTGGTGCAGAAGGACGATAGGTTTGACTGTCTCGTTTCTTTCCCAATTGGCGATACCGCACTGTTGGACAAAACTTCTCCCCTGGTCGGGATAGACCTGAACCCGGAGGTGGTGGCGGTAACCGTAGTCTTACCAAACGGCAACTTCAAAATTTCGCGGGCTTTCTGGGCTCAGGAACTGGTCCACGTTTCCCAGGCCAAACGGGAGTGGATCGCCGGCAACTTGGCTCAGGAGATAGCTGGCTGGTTAAAAGAGCAGGGCATCAAACAGGTGGCCTTAGAAGAGCTGTCTTTTGCTCAGGATCATGACACCAACCGGGTTTTCAACCGGATCACCCACAACTTTTGTAAAAAACTTTTGTTTAACCGATTGGTGGTGGCCTTGAGGAAGCAGGGCCTGGCGGTGTTCACCGTTCCCGCGAACCTCACCTCACTTATTGGATATTTTAAATACGCCGAAACTTACGGGTTGTCCGCGCACCAGGCGGCGGCCCTGGTCATTGCCCGCCGGGCGCTGGGTTTTGCCGAAAAAGTTCCCCAAGAGGTTCTGAAGCTGCTGTCGCCGGAGGAAGGATGGCCGCACTACAGGCTCTGGGGAAAACTTTACGGCCTATTCAAAGCCTCGCGGAAGCGGGCGATCAGAGAAGATCTTCGTTTCCGGGCCTGGGGGCCCAAAGACTGGCTTTCTTTTGTTTCAGCAATACGGTTTGAACGAGAACCTTAAGCCTGCCGTTCTTTCCTGCCGGGGCTTTCCGTGGTTCCGGCAACACCTGGTGGTGGGGCAAGGGGGCGGCGGGTAGGCGGGGTAACTCCCCCTCCCGGTATGAGCCCAAGGGCGAAAGCCCGCGGGACGGAGAAACGCCGGGAAGCGGTCCGGCAGCCGAAGGCCTGAACGGGGTATGTGGCCTCCCTGCAAAGGGTGCCGGACCGGCCAGACGGCAATGGAGGTAGCCGTCGGCCCTAGCGAATTATATGCTGGGACCTGCACAGTGAGTACCTTGAGACAAAGCTAAGGCTTGCTTAGGTTTGTATAGGGAAAATTGACCTCCAAAAGATCCTGTGCTCAAAGCAAAGAGAATACTTCTACTGACGACACAACAGGGATCCCGCTGCAGATCTCTACCGGAAAATGCTTTTTGTTCCCTGTCACGAAAGCATCTGCTCCACCCGCCAAAGCAACTTCCACGAACATTAAATCATCGGGATCCGGGAGCTCAACCTCCAAAGGCGCTGCCACAACCTTTAAGCCTTCAGCCCGAAAGAAATCTAGAAGCGTCTGCACGTCCTGGGATCCAAAGCCAAACCTGCTCCTTCCAAGCACTTCTTCGTATTCGCCCAAGATCCGATCATCAAACACCAGAATGAGTCGCCCAACGAGGACAGCATCAAGAACCCGTGCCGCAGGCCCATAGGGAGTGAGTAAAGCCGAAACGAGAACGTTGGTATCCAGCACTATCTTCATAACTTACGCTCCTGCCTCGCTGCGCGTATTTCCGCCTCAATGTCTTCTGTGTTTAACTTATGGAGTCCTGCCCGGCGCGCACGTTCTCGCATCCGCGAAGCAGCCGCCTCAGCCCGGGCTCGTCGCACCAGGCGGATAGTTTCCTCGAGCTCATCCTCCTGAACACCTATCAGGAGCGCCACGGGGTTCCCATTATGCGTAAGAACAGCCTCTTCCCCGGATCGCAGCTCCGTCCAGATCTCCTTCCCGCGCTGTCTTAAGTCGCGTACGGTAATAAAACGCATAACATCCCACTTTCCTTTCAAGGTGTGTCTCTTTAGTGTCTATATTATATCACAATTATGTGCTCTTGAAAATATTTGGCTCCGCAAAAAAGACCGGGCATAGTTTTACTAGTAGGCCATTTCGACGGCTCTATGGGTCATGGTGAATTCAGGGGGGTTAACTCAGGGATAGCAATTTTCTTTGGTCAGGAGTGGGGGTCGATATACCTTAGTCTTTAGTCTCAAGTGAGGGTGTCCCAGTCTTTAGTCTCCGGTTAGGCGGCCACAGTATCCAGTCTCCAGAGCGGGGCCACTCTATTGTCCCCAGGGAGGGGCCCACGTTCTACAGTTTCCGGGGCGGGACCACTCCCATGTTCCCGGAGAGGGGGCCCACAGTCTACAGTTTCAGTCTGGAGTCTCTAAAGGAGAGCGCCGTGATGGCGGCCTGCTGGGGTGGGTTTCCTCCTAAACATCACGGTTGGCCGGGCTCCAAGATTTCCCTCATTTGGGCGAATGGCCGCCCTGCGCCAGGTTGCGCCTCACAGGCTTGCAGTAGGAGAGGGTGAGCTAAATGGCCCTCTCACTTAACTTGCGGTCTCGGCCCATGCCGGGGCCGCGAGGCTGTTTATAAATCGAATAGGCTATTTGACCCAGCTACAAGAGGATTTTCCTCTTTTTTGACGAATTTAGCCAATAGACTGTATACGAAGCGAGTTTGGGGGGAAGGCCATGCCGGCATCGCTGGCGACGCATGGTTACGTTAACACTGATAATACAGAGTACTCGGACCTCCCCTGGACTAGTTCCAATCCGTTTCTTCGCCTCAATGCGATTGCCCCTTACTACACGATGTTCCCGTTGAATTTTCCGTACCGCCACTTAACTGGTGCCCGTCCTGGAGAGTGGGTGCTGGACCCTTTCTGCGGACGGGGTACCACCAATTTCGCGGCCCGGCTCCTTGGGCTCTCCTCGGTGGGGATTGACTCAAACCCGGTGGCTGTGGCCATTGCTCGAGCCAAACTGGTAGCCGTAACACCGGAAGAAGTCACCAACGCGGCCGAAGAACTCTTAGAGGTCATCCGAGAGCCGTCGGCTGTTCCGTCCGGTGTTTTTTGGGAATTGGCCTACCACGAGAAGACCCTCGAAGATCTTTGCCGGTTAAGGGAAGGCCTTTTGAGGGAATCTTCCCTGCACCTCCAGGCTTCACCGGAGGCGAGGGTCGCCCTCCGGGCCCTCCTTTTGGGTATTTTGCATGGGCCATTACAGAAAGGGGTGCCGTCGTACCTTTCCAATCAGATGCCCCGCACTTATGCTACCAAACCAGAAGCGGCGGTCCGCTTTTGGCGGTCTCGCGGGCTGCAGCCGTCATATGTTAAAGTCCTTGAAGTCATTGCCCGGCGGGCCCGCCATACTTTCGCTTCACTCCCACCGAAAACGGAAGGAAGCATTATTGAAGGGGACAGTCAGAGTCAAGCCCTTTTTTCGGAAATACCGCAGCAGAGGTTCAGCTGGGTAATTACTTCGCCACCTTATTTGGGCATGCGTATGTATCTTCCCGACCAATGGTTGAGACTGTGGTTTTTGGGCGGTCCCAGCACGGTTAAATATGATTATAATCAGCAGGTGGGTTACCTCTCTTTGGAAAAATATCTTACCGGCCTGTCACGGGTATGGCAAAATGTGGCGACAGTTTCTCAACCCGGCGCGCGGCTCGTGATCCGTTTCGGGGCCTTGCCCAGCCTGGCCTGCGATCCAATATCGGTGTTACAGGAATCGTTAGAGCGTTCGGGCGCGGCTTGGCGGGTGGTGGAAGTAAAAACCGCCGGCATTCCAGCAAGATGGAAGCGCCAGGCCGACCAATTCCTCCGTCAAAGCAAAAAACCCTTGGAAGAAATAGACCTCTTGGCCGTCTTGGCTACCTAGGGGGGAATCGCCATGTTTGATCCTGTTGCTCTTAAAAACCTTAAAGAACGGATCCGGGAGAGAACCAGCGCTGATATCGGACTTTTAGAAGAGATCAGGGCTGAGGCACGCCTCTTGCGTGGGGAAGTTCGCACGATCCGGCCACGCAGCACAACGGCGGTGTCCTTGGTGGCCAGCGACGGGGGAAACAACAGTTTCGTTTTTGATCCTTTCCAGGTTCAGCTCGTGCGGGTTGTCGATTCTTATGGCAAGGAGCTCTTCGTCGATGTGATTTCTCCCACCACTGATACCGATGAGTTGAGCCGGGCCCAGTTTGACCAGCATGGTCACCCGCGGACTTCTTTGGGACAAATGATGCACGATCTGGGCGTGAAGACCTTGGCTGAACTGAGCCCGATGATCCCCGAAGGTCGGGAGATCAGGGAGCATCCAGAAAGGGTCAAACCGGGTTGGGTTCTTGTTTACCGCGATCTTTGTGAGTGGGCCGTCCTTTATGATCGCATCTGCCACGAACGTTTTGCTACCGACACCCTCATCGTACGGGACGGCCTTTTGCGAAGCAAGATTTTTGCCAAAGAACTGTTCATTCAGTGGAGGCTCAAGATTGAAGAGGCCATTGAAAGGATCTTTCGGGAAGACCGACGTCGGGTTTATTTGGTCGGATTGGCCAAGCACAGCAAAGTGCTTGATCGCTATAATCTGGGTTTAGCTTTGGAAAACATCTTTCCATCCGGTGATCCTCTTTATGTGGCCGTTCCCAGGGAGATGGAAAGGCGGGTTTTCAGGTGGCAAGAATGGGCGCGGGGTGAGGAAAGCGAAGCTGAGGGCGGGGAGGCCCCCAAGTTTGTGGCGGGCTCGATGTTTTTTGTGCGCTTTGGCAGCCGTAATGGTGACCCGATTTGGCCGGTGGATATTTTTACTCCCCAGGTCCCGCAAGCCTCTGAAATTTTTGGATATCTCTTGGCCGATGCTCGGGACGGTTTTCCAATTCCCCATTATCCGCGTTGCTTGCAACAAGCGCACGAGCACGCGGAGATCGTTGATTTTGATCTGGCCATCTTTCAGGATCACATCTATGAAGCCGTGCGCAGCTTTTTGCCGGAAGACAAAAGAGAGATCGTCGATGCCTTGCGCTTGGTAAAAGATGTTTCAGCTGAAAGATACCGCCGGTGACGGCGGTGGCCATTTATGCCGCTGGCATGCCGTTGGATTACCGGAGTGGCGTTCTGCCGGTTGATTAGTTCAAGTTGAGGGGGCAAAGAGCATGGGCCTTTTCCCGCGCGAGCAGGTGGTGGGGATCTTTAGCGGTTTCAGCGAAGGGGGTCTAGAGTTCCATGCCAACCTGATCTTACCTTACCGGAGCGAATTTCAAAACTCGCCGATGCACGGGCAGTTTCTTGTGGTACAGTTGGAAAACGAGAAGGAGGGCGTCCTGGGGCGGATTACCAGCATTTCTGCAGAAGGCCGCCTGACCTCCAGTACTGGCGAAGATTATGGGCTCCGGGCAGTGGCGGAGGACCGACCCATTCCGGAAGATCTGAGAGAGCAATATCTAAAATACCGCGTCAATATCAGGGTCCTCGGGGTCCTGCGCGAGGTAGGCGGGAAGTTGGTCTTTGCCGCCTCTCACCGCCGGTTGCCCCACGTTGGGAGCAAGGTTGCCTTCCTTTCCGATCAAGTCTTACGTTACGTGGCCAACCATTCCGAAGAAGAGGGAGCTGAGCTGGGATACCTTGCTCTTGGAGAGTTCATCTATGGAGCGGGCGATTCACGCCTGGACGTACAAGATTGGATGCAGGTCCGTCAACCGACGGTTATTCCCCGTTTTAAGATCCAGCACCTTGTGTCCCGGCGGACCTTCATTTTTGCCCGCGCCGGCTTCGGCAAATCAAACCTTACCAAGCTCCTCTTCAGCCTCCTTTACCAGGAAACACCGACGGTAGAAAAGCGCGGCCAAAAGCGTGTCCCTGTGGGGACGGTCATCTTCGATCCAGATGGCGAGTACTTTTGGCCGGATGACAAAAACCGGCCAGGTCTCTGTGATGTCCCGCATCTGGCGGACAAGCTGGTCGTCTTCACCAACCGGCGCGGGCCTTCTGACTTTTACCAATCCTTTGTCGCCAGCAGCATTAAAATCGATATTCGCCGTCTGAGGCCGGCGGATGTAATCTCCATCGCCCTCTCGCCCGAGAAACAGGATCAGCAAAACGTGCGAAAATTAAAGGGTCTCAATGACAACGATTGGCGTCGACTCGTAGATGAGATCTATCAGAATGGTAATGCTGCCGACGGGCAATTGATTAAGACCGTCTTGAATCTCCAGGAGAACCAGGATGCCGAGATGGTGGCCGCGCGGGCGAACATGACCACCATTGTGCGCATGTTGCACGACCCGCAGAGCCAAATGATGGACATGCTTCTGGAAGCCTTGCGCAATGGGAAACTTTGCGTGGTTGACGTTTCTCAGATGCGTGGGACGCCGGCCCTCATCCTGTCCGGGTTGATTCTTCAGAAAATCTTCGATCATAATCAGATGGAATTTACGAAAGCTGAACCGGCGACCATCCCGACCATTGCCGTAATCGAAGAGGCCCAGTCAGTATTGAACAACTCTGGAAGCTCTGCCGAAGGCCCCTATGTGGCCTGGGTAAAGGAAGGACGAAAATATGATCTGGGGGCGGTGATGATTACCCAGCAGCCGGGGAGTATCACGTCGGAAATTTTGAGCCAGGGTGATAACTGGTTCGTCTTTCACCTCCTTTCTGCCGTCGACCTGCAGGCCTTAAAAAAGGCCAACGCTCACTATAGCGACGATATCCTTAGCTCCCTCCTCAATGAACCAATCCCCGGCCATGCCGTCTTCTGGAGTAGTGCCGGTGGTAAGAGCTATCCCATCCCCATTCGGATCATGTCCTTTGAAAGAATGTATCCCCTTCAGGATCCGGAAGGGACCAGGGAGGCCGTGGAAACCTATGCGGCACAGTTTCGGGAGAAGTTCGCCTCTGCCCTGGAGGCGAGCCGCTTAAGTTCGTCTTTTCAAGACAGTGCTCCTCTATTTCCCGAGGAGGATTCAAGGCGGCCAGAGGGATCTACGGAGGAGCGTGTAGACGCCCTAGAAGTCTACATGAAGGCGGCTATACACAAGACCCGGCAAGATCGAGAGCTGATCGAGCGAATACGAGAATATGGCTATACCTGGAGAGGCGTCCTTGAAGCCATTAAAGCCAACCTTCCGGAGATTCTCGATAATAGGGAGAAAATTGCATACGATTGTGTGGCTCGTTTTCTAAATGAAGTTTTTGGAGAGGGAAGATGGGAAACCGTTAAAAAGCCCAGCAAAAACCAACAAGGAGCCTTGACGACGTGGGTAATGGTAAAGAAGTGACCCCGGTTGCGCCCACCGTGGCCGGGGTCAATGGGCCGGAGAATTTTTGCTTTCAGGGCCGATTAAGACGCCCGTTTAAAAGACAGACGGGACGGTCTCCCGTCCCGACCTTGGAGAGAGTCAATAGTAGGTGGCGCCTACATCTCCTAACCCTCTAGCGAGGGGGCGGCGGCTGCCTGTTCCGCCCTTGAGGACTCTCCTAAAATAGGATTTTAGCTTATCCGAGTTTATCGTGTAAAGACTTCTAACGAAAAAGTTCCACCACTACTCACTCTCATCGCAACGAGAACGGTACTTCCTTTAGGTTCGCTAAAGATGCGCATGTACTCAATGCTTTTGCCGTTGGGGGACAAGGCACCAGCAAGAGCTGTATAAGATTGCATTGGCCCACCGGTAATGTTAAACTCAGGCTGGAGGGGGATTCTTTTATGAAGCGGTTCGAGGAATGGCTCACAGCAAATGAGCATGAAAAGATCCTTTTAGAACGTTGCCGTGATATTATCCGGGCAATCGTCCCCAACGCAGAGGTGATTCTGTATGGATCTCGAGCGCGGGGGGATGCTACGCCGAATTCCGATTACGACCTTTTGGTTGTGGTGGACGATCCGATCACGCCTGAGCTGGAAATCCGGATTGCCAGACCTATTTATGACTTGGAGCTTGAGATGGATACGGTTATCAGTGTGCAGGTGTACCCAAAAGAGCAATGGGACAGCCGTCTTTTTCGGGCCATGCCCTTTCACCAGAACGTGGAACGAGAAGGTGTACGCCTATGAATCAAGATACAAAAGCCTTGGTACTTTACCGTCTCGAGCGAAGCCAGGAAGCCCTATTGGAGGCAGATACATTATTCAAACTAGGTCATTATAATACGGCTATAAACAGGCTTTATTATGCCTGTTTCTATGCTGTCAATGCCTTGCTTCTTACCAAGGGGCTATCTTCTGCCAAACATGCAGGGGTCAGGTCTTTATTCAATCAGCATTGGGGTAAACCCGGTTTGGTTGAACCAGAATTAAGAGAAACTTTTAACCTCTTGTTTGATAAACGGCAGAAAGGAGATTACGGGGATTTGGTGCAGTTTTCACTGCAAGACGTCGAACCTATGTTACCAAGGGCGAAGCGCTTTGTGGAAGAAATATCTAAGATGATAAGAGATCAATTATGAACTGTTGATCAGCCAGTGTTAGGCGTTCTTCACCCCAGTGGTAGCGCGTTTTCAGTTTTACTCGCCAATCTCGCGGTCCCGGCCCATGTCGGGACCGCGAGCCTCTTTATCAAAACTGGCCTCGCAACTGTGGGCAACTGTGGAGGAAAAACTCTTTTGTCGTGGAATACCTATTATGGGGTATGTCCTGGGAGGAAATTGCGAATGACGCCTCGGGAGGCGCCGAGGGCGTAAACCGCAGCGGGTGGAAAACAGTTTATGTATTTCCGGTCAGTGGACCGACTCAAGTAATACCGACGCAGATAAGACCGACGCAAGTAAGCCCATCCAGGTGCGCTGGGAAGCCATCGAAAGCGCGTGACTGTAGTACAACACCAGAGCGCACTAAGAAGAGTGCAAATATCAAGAGGTCGAAGCAACGTTGGCGAGGAGCTGCGGGCGGATTAAACTTCTTCACAAGGTTTTCTTGCTCAATGCCATTACCGTCGTTCTGACGGCAGTGGGGTTCCTCTTTTTTTACGACTACCTCAAGGGCGGGCCGCCGTTAGCCCTCTCCGGTCTCCTTCTGGTGGTCCTGATCTTGGCCAACTTCGTGGCTCTGCGGGCGGCTTTCAGTCCCCTTTTTCGTCTGGAAGAGACCATGCGGGCCATCCAGACCGGTGAGATTAGTGCCCGCAGTTTGCCGCAGCTATGCGATCCACAGCTTGAGGGGTTGGCCCAAGCCTTTAACTCCATGCTTGAGGCCATCGAAGCGGCTCGCAAGGGTTTTTCGGCGCGCGTTTTGGAGGCTCAAGAGGAGGAAAGGAAGCGGATTGCCCGGGAGCTGCATGATGAGACCAGCCAGGCCCTCACTACCATTGTCATTAACTTGGAGCTTCTCGACCGCTTTCTTCCCCCAGGTGCGCAGGCAATCCGGGATCGGCTGAATTCCGTGCGCGACCTGGTTTTAAACACTCTGGAGGAGACGCGGCGGCTCATCCACGACCTGCGCCCGACGATCCTCGACGATCTGGGGCTCGTGCCCGCCATCCGGTGGTATGCCAAAAGCAAGTTGGAAAGTCAAGGAATCAAGGTGACTTATCAATTGGCGGAAGAAGGGTGTGAGGCCGTGGCCCCCGAGGTGCGTACTGCTCTTTTTCGCATCACCCAGGAGGCCGTGACCAACATTTTACGCCATGCGAAGGCTAAAAATGTCCGCATCGGGCTCTGCCGCGAAGGTGACGAGGTCCGGCTTTATATCGAAGACGACGGGCAGGGGTTCGACGAGACCGAACTGGCCCGCCTCGACCCGCGGGAGCGGGGAATGGGACTGTTCGGGATGCAGGAACGGGCGTCCCTTCTGGGAGGCGAAGTGCGGATCCAAAGCCGTCCTGGGAGCGGGACCAGGGTGCTGGTCAAAATACCTTTGGCAAGGGGGACGGGGGATGCCGGAAAAGATACGTGTGCTCCTGGTGGATGACCACACCATTTTACGCGACGGGATAAGGTTGCTCCTTTCCTCTCAAGAAGACATCGAGGTGGTGGGCGAGGCCGGCGATGGGGAGGAGGCTGTCGCTAAAGCGAGGGAACTTAAACCCGATGTCATCCTGATGGATATCAGTCTGCCCAAAGTCAACGGAATCGAAGCGACAAAATTGATCAAAGCTGAACGGCCGGAATCGAAGATCCTGATCTTGACTATGCACGAAGACGAGGAGTACGTGTTTCCCCTGTTGGCTGCCGGGGCTTCAGGTTACATCCTCAAAAAAACTGCCTCTTCCGAGTTGATCTCCGCCCTGCGCGCGGTAGCGGAGGGTAATGCCTTTTTGCACCCGGCAATAGCCAAAACGGTGCTGGAGAAGTACCGTCAGGGGCAGCCAGCATCCGTTGCCGGAGGGCCTGATGGGCTAACCGAAAGGGAAGTCGAGGTCTTACGGCTCATAGCTCAAGGCCTTTCGAATCGGGAAATCGCCGACCGGCTCTTCATCAGCATAAAAACGGTTCAGGCGCATCGCAGCAATATCATGGAGAAACTGAATCTGCACGACCGGGTCGAACTGGCCAAGTACGCCCTGCGCAAGGGATTGATCAAGATTGACGAAATGGAGTAGCCTTACTTTTGCGAAATAGCTCCGCCTTTGGGGCCTGAACTCTTTATCTTTGAACGGGAATCCTTTCGCTGCAAATTCGAGCCACCAGCCTGAGCGGTTGGGATTGGATGGTTGGGTTTGGACGGTCGGGTAAAGAAGCGATTTGACTTGGGAGTTGGTTTGGTTGAGAAAGAGCAAGCGACATTCACCAGAGGCTGAGCCGGACGCGCCGGAGCAAATTCCCTTCGCGGGCAGCCAAATGAGCGTAACTTCAGCTGATCGTGCTGTATCAGGGACCCCGGTTGAAAAAAGTTCCGTCAAGGTGCTCTTGGTGGATCGTTTTGTCCCATTTCACCAATGTCTTCGCGATGTGTTAACCCCGGAGACGGGATTCGAAGTTGTAGCCACAGCTGAGGATAGTGTGCAGGCCTTTGAGAAAATCGCTGCCACTAATCCAGACGTGGTTTTGGTGGACGCCGGCTTGTTCCGCCCTGACCAACATGACTTACCGGAATTGCGACGTTTGAACGGGGTGGAGACGGCCAGGCTGGTGCGCGCCCGTTATCCGCATCTTATTGTCGTCCTCTTGGCCACCGAGGATCACGAGGAGTATTACCGGGCGGCGGCAGGTTTGCATTTAGGTGGATTTTTGCCTAAAAGAAAAATTAAAGATCACCTCGTTCCCCTCCTCAAGGAGCTTATTTCTAAACGAGCAGGAGGAACCACGGCTGACTAATCTCCCTCATCTAGCTGGCCATCGTTTTCTTGGAAACTGGCACTCACCAATTTATAGATGAATTCGGCTTCCTTGATGGCCAGATCGGCATCGGTGAGGTCATATTCCTGAGTGGGTACAAAGTCCTCGGCCCCGTAAAAAGCCAATTCTCTTTCCTTCCGCAGACGTTTTGAGATCCGTTTGACCTCATCAAGTTCGGCAACCAGATTTGTCGGAAGAAGGTCACGGTTGTTTTCCAGGGCCCTACTGACATCATGTACTTTCGGTACCTCGACGCCGATTGCCCTCAGGACACCCTTCAAAAGAAGTTCCACCAATTCTTGGGCCTCTCTGACCACGTCTGAATAAGCCCCCCTTTCCCGGTAAAAAGTGAGGGCCTCCAGCCGTACCCTAGCCTTGTTTAAGTAGGCCATGGTAAGCTCGTCTTTCTTCACAAGTCTATCCCTCCTAGAAAATGTGCGGTTTGCCACTCCCAGGTGTTGTTACGTCTCCGGCGGCGAGCGCCTTTTTCTTTCAATAGTCTGCTTGTGGATTGAACAATTCGAGCTATTAGACCGTAGGGATCGTGAATGACGTGGAGGTGTTCAACCAGGTCAAAATAGATCGGCTGCAGTTTAAGGGCTTCACTCTCAGTAAGAAGGTAAGGAGAAAGCTCCACGGAGATTCCTTCATTCGTGTATAGCTGCTGAGCTAACGTTTCATGCCTCATCTCAATTTCGTTGACGAACTCGATAATGCGTTCACGTCTTTGGGAGGTACCTTTTAGAATGATCAGCAGGTCTAAATCGGAGTTCTTCGTGTTCTCCTGACGAGCGTATGACCCGAAGACGGCTAAGCCGGCGAGCCGATCGCCATAATATTCCAGGATATCCTTAAATATGGTCTCGAGATAGGTCGCATGGGCGGGAGAAAAAGTCCGGAGCCCCGCGACGCACCGCTGAATATCGGACATGGATAAATCTGGCATAGATAAGAACTCTCACCTTTCTCCAAAAACGATAAGATGTCACCAATTGTCCGACCATGTTCCTGGATATAACTTACAGCAAGCTGCGCTTCTTGTCAAGGAGGTCTAATCCGTGGAGCCGGCGCCAGTGTCTGTGTCTCTCATGATCCCGTGGTGCCGGAGCGTTATCTGCGCTCTAGATGCCGAATCCTCACCCTCCACCACCTCCATATCTAAAAGGGGGGTTTTCTTTATGACTGTTCAACTCTTGCCTCGTCCTGGCGAGCGTGCCGATTGTCTGCTGAGGCTTTAGTCGGAGCGAAAACTGTCCCAAGCCAATAGGTTCTGCACCCTATTCTGAATTAAGGTCTGTGTCGGATTGCACAAGAAAGCAAAATACCTTAAGCTTTAGATGAGACTGAAGCAAGCGTTTTTCTGGGAAGAATTGAGCTTGGGTTCACATTCCCTTAACTATCCCGATAGTGTTCTGCGGTGGAGACTTTCAAGCATTAAGAGTTGCATTATCAAATCGTCCTGGATGTCTGATTTGGTTGTGTTTGTGGCGGATCTCGTCTTGTTTGGGACGAGTTAAGCGTTATCAAAGGGAAGGGAGGCACGAATTGTGAATATCTTCAAGGACCGTCGTTTCAGCGTTGTCTGGGCTCTGGTCAGGATCTGGTTGGGTTATCAATGGTTGGAGGCCGGCTTGCACAAGGTGACCGATCCAAAATGGGTGCAAACTGGGGAAGCCTTAAAAGGTTTCTGGATGCGGGCGGCTGGTCTTTTGCCAAATACTCAGCCGGCGATCAAATATGACTGGTACAAGGGCTTTATCGAGGGATTAGTTAATAGCGGCAGCCACGTCTGGTTTGCCAAGTTGGTGGTGTTTGGGGAGCTGGCTGTTGGTGTGGCCTTAATCCTCGGTCTGGTGACGACCTTTGCCGCCTTCATGGGGGCTTTCATGAACTTGAACTTCATGTTGGCCGGCTCGGCCAGCACCAATCCGGTTTTGTACACCTGGGCCATCCTACTCATCCTGGCGGGGGCTAATGCCGGTTACTGGGGTCTGGATCGTTTCGTCCTACCCCTTCTGCAAAAGAGGTCTATGGCTCCCAAGCCGGCCCAAACCTGAGCAGGCCAGTTGCTTAACCCGAAAGTCATCAGGCGACTGAGTGGTCCGAACCTGATCGGGCCAGTTAGCCGGCCCAAACGCAATTAAGCCACCGGCCGGCCTAAACCTGATCGGGTGCGCGTAGGGCGATCTAGCGTGTCAGAAGTTAGCTGCTTACCCGGCCCAAACTTGATCCGGCCACTTACCTCTCGTTAACCCCGGCTTGCTAGCCCGTGCAGGGCTAGAGACCTCGAGTCCAGCAAGCCGTGGTCTATATCCGGGTTTCTCACCCCTGTTCACTGCCCGGGGCCCCTTTGGGGCCTTCTTTTTTTTTCCAGTTCGTGCTGTATACGATTTTTTGGCCGCACATATACTAATAACACCGGAAAGAAAGGAGTTGATCCGGTTGCAGCTCTGCATTGGTACGGCCCGTTACATCGACGAACTGCGGGAGAGGCTGGGGTATGAGTTCCGCTCCTTGGAGCGCGAGGGGTTGAGCGTCGATAGCGCTGAGATGAGCCGGGGGAATCTAACCTTCCTCGGTTATAACATACGGAAGAACGGACGTTCAAAGTACAGCCAGGAAGATGTAATGACCCTTCTCAAGCACTACGTGGCCAACACTGTTTCCGACATCATCGTCAACGACTGGGAAGAGCATTTGCTGAGGAAGATCATCAAGGAAAACTACTATTACCTGAGTAAGGACGAGCAGGAGGCCATCCTCAAGCACATTCTTCAGGGGTCGGAATGCCCGGATCGCGATTTTTATCTGCGGACCATGCGGAAAACCAGGGTTTTAAACCAGCTCCTGGACTTTTTCCGTTCGAGCAATGAGCTGGTGGTGGAGGGGTTCCTAACCTTCCGTCTCAAGGACTATCTGGAAGAACTGGAGGAAATCGTTGACCGGGCGGTTGACGACTTCCTGATGGAGAAAGAGTACAAGGAGTTTGTCCGCCTTCTAAAGTATTTTGTGGACATTCAAGAACCCCGGGAGGAAGAAGTTAACATCCTCTTTTTGCCCGACGGCGGTTTCCGCCTCCTTGACAAGAACTTTGCCGAGATCCAAAATGAGAACTTGAGCGAACTCAAAGCAGGCCTGGGGGAAGGCGAAGGCGAGTTCGAGGATCTTCTCATTAGTTCCCTGATCACCCTGTCTCCTTTGCAGATAGTCCTGCATTCCCCGCCGGAAGAGGACCGTTTCAGTCTGGAGACCATCAAGGCCGTTTTCGGGGAGCGGGTGAGGATCTGCCGGAATTGCGCCCGGTGCCAGGCCGTTTTACAGAAAGGACCGCCGCAGGATCGGCCGGTTTGATCAGTCCATGCTGCTGGAATACTTCCTTATCCCGATCGTCGGCGCTTTCATCGGTTGGATTACCAACCTGCTGGCGATCAAACTTATTTTTTGGCCCCTTCATCCCGTCACCATTCCCTTCACCCGGATCACCATCCAGGGCCTTTTGCCGCGGCGTCGAAAAGAGATGGCCCACCTCATTGGCTTGACCCTGGAGCGGGAGGTCCTCTCTTCGGAAAGCCTTGTGCGGGCTATCGTCAATGAACAACTGCAGGAGGATATTACGGCGGGCGTGGGGGAGGCCGTTCGGCGGAAACTCCAAGCGCGGCTTCCTTTTTATTTGCCCCGCGGCCTCACCGACGGTCTCCTCAATTACGTGACCGGATTGGCTCGCCGCGAAACGGCGGCCTTCTTGGACGAGTCCTTGGAAGAATTGGCCCGGCGGGCCGGGTCTTCGCTGCGGATAGGAGAGATCGTTGAGGAGCGCTTGAACCGCCTCGATCTGGCGGAATTGCAGCGCCTGGTCATCGGTCTTTCGGCCACCGAACTCCGTCACATTGAGGTTTTGGGTGGCGTCCTCGGGTTTATCATCGGCCTGGTCCAGGTCGGACTGATGCTGGTGGGCCGGCGGTGACCTCGTTTCCGGCGCCCGCGGCGACGCTTTTTGTGGTGCAGCACGAGCCATGGTGCGGTGAAGCCGTGGCGCAGCGCCCAGTCTTGCGCGAACGTTGCCGCTTAGAGAGACCATGGCACAGTGCGACCCATGGCCGCCCATTTTATCAAAAGTTAGCGTTCGCTGCTATTTCAGCGCTCGAGAGACCCCGCCCCTCGCCAGTCGGGCGGGGCGAGACCATCCCCTGGCCAGGCGAGGCATCCAGCGTTTTCTAAGGGTTGCTACCATTATACAGCAGCCGCTGGCGGCTCTGGCGGCGGAGAGGAGGGCAAGCCTGGCCGCGACAGCCCGCGCCTGCGAATCTGACAGCTTTTCTGCCCCCCCATCTTGACAAGGGGCTTGGGAAGGATATAATCGTAGACAATAACCTGATTGAGCGATGAGCGGGAAAGTAATCCCCGGTTGCTACCGGCAGAGAGGAGGGCCAGCGGCTGGAAGCCCTCTGGAGGACCAGGGATGAAAACCACCCGCGAGCTGGAGGAAGAACGAAGCTCGCTTTGGGTCTTTCGTTGCAGGCCGCCGGCAGGCCGGCGCATGTTGGCTGCAGGCCGGCAGAAGGGCTGCACAGCGGCGGACAGGCTTCCAGTAAATCCTCCCGGTTGGCCTCGTTAGCGGCTGAGTCGAGGGGATCCCTTTGTGGATCAATGAGGGTGGAACCGCGGTGACAGCCGTCCCTTTTCGGGACGGCTTTTTCGTTGTTCCGGCGCGGGCGACGTGGTGTTAAGCAAGCATCTTTGACGCGGTGTTAAAAATCTGGGAAACGGGAGGCATGATGATGGAGAAGATCAAATTGCGTTTTCCCGATGGGACAGAGCGGGAATACCCCAAAGGAGTAAAGGGAATCGAAGTGGTGGCCGACCTGGGGGCGGGACTGGCGCGGGCCGCTCTGGCCATGAGCTTCAACGGGCAAGTCCTTGACCTGACCCGTCCCTTGCTGGAAGATGGGGAGATCCGTTTTTTGACGGCGCGGGATCCGGAAGGAAGAGAAGTATTGCGGCACAGCGCCTCGCATATCCTGGCGCAGGCCGTCCAGCATCTCTTTCCCGGAGTTAAGCTGGGGATTGGGCCGGCCATCGAAGAGGGGTTTTACTATGATTTCGATGTGCCCCAACCTTTCACCCCGGAGGATTTAACCCGCCTCGAAGAAGAGATGAAAAAGATCGTGGCGGCCGACTATCCCTTTTTGCGTGAGGAAATCAGCCGGGAAGAGGCCCTGCGCCTTTTTGCCGACCGGGGCGAGAAATATAAGGTGGAACTGATCGTCGACCTTCCGCCGGACGTCCCCATTTCGGTTTACCGGCAAGGGGACTTTTTGGATCTTTGCGCCGGACCGCACCTGCCATCCACGGGCCGGCTGAAACACTTCAAACTCTTGAGTGTGGCTGGCGCCTACTGGCGCGGCGATGAGAAACGTCCCATGCTTCAGCGGATTTATGGGACGGCCTTTGCCGAAAAGGCCCAGTTAGAGGAACACTTGCGACGCCTGGAGGAAGCCAAGCGCCGTGACCACCGCCGTCTGGGGCGGGAGTTAGACCTTTTCAGCCTGCAGGAAGAGGCCGGCCCGGGTTTGGTCTTCTGGCATCCCAAAGGCGGCTTGGTTCGGCAGCTCATCGAAGACTTCTGGCGGGCGGAACACCGCCGCCGCGGTTATGAGATCGTTTACACTCCGCACATCGCCAAACTGGATCTGTGGAAGATCAGCGGCCATTGGAGCTGGTATAAGGAGAACATGTACTCCCCCATCAACATCGATGAGGTTGAGTATCTTTTGAAACCCATGAACTGTCCCTTCCATATCCTCATGTATAAGTCGGCCACCCGGAGCTACCGCGACCTCCCCTTGCGTTGGGGAGAACTGGGTACCGTTTACCGCTACGAGCGATCGGGGGTCCTGCACGGGCTTCTGCGCGTCCGCGGCTTTACCCAGGACGATGCCCATCTCTTCGTCCGGCCCGATCAGTTGGAGGATGAACTGGTGGGAGTCCTCGACCTGGCGCAGTTCATGATGAAATCCTTTGGTTACCAGAACTACGAGCTGATGCTTTCGGTCCGCGATCCCCAGAATAAGGCCAAATACATCGGCGACGATGCCGTTTGGGAGATGGCGGAGAAAGCCCTGATCGGGGCGCTGGAGAAAAAAGGCTTGCCTTACCAGATCGGGGAAGGGGAAGCCAAGTTCTACGGGCCGGCCATCGATATCACCCTCAAGGACGCCCTGGGGAGAGGGTGGCAGGGTCCAACCATCCAGGTCGATTTCAATCTCCCGGAGCGTTTTGATCTGACTTATGTCGGTGAGGATGGCCAGCCCCACCGGCCGGTGATGATCCACCGCACGGTCCTCGGTTCCATGGAGCGTTTCATGGGCGGGCTCATCGAACACTACGCCGGCGCCTTTCCTCTCTGGCTGGCCCCGGTCCAGGTACGGGTTTTACCCATCACCGAGAGGCACCATGACTACGCCTATCAGGTGGGGGCACGGCTCAAAGAGGCCGGCCTGCGGGTGGAGGTGGATGCCCGCAACGAAAAGGTGGGTTATAAGATCCGGCAGGCAGAAGTGGAGAAGGTCCCCTACATGTTGGTGGTGGGAGATAAGGAGCGGGAGCAAGGCCAGGTGGCGGTACGCCAGCGCCAGCAGGGCGACCTCGGCCCCATGGACCTGGAGGCGTTCCTGGCCAAGGCCCTGGCCGAAGTGGCGGAGAAGAAGTAGAAACCGCCAGGGCCGCCGCGGGGAGGCCATCCTTTGTATCTCTGGGAGGCCGTCTGAGGCGGGCAAGTCGCCCGCGGCGCCGGCGGGCGCCTGCGCGGGAATGGGTATCCGGCGGCGGGGAAGTCCCGGCGCCGGTGGGCGCGAGCGGGTACTAGCGGGGGCCAGCAGATGCGGCGGCCTCTGGCGCGCAGAAATGCTGGCTCCGGCACCGAGACACTGCGAGCGCCTGCCCCCGCGAAGGCGACTGCTGATGACGTGTAGGAGTCGGGTAGGAAGCATCCGCCGGTTCGGTAGCGGCCCGTCATAAAGCGTGTGACCCCATTCTGGCGCGACTTTTTGGTTGCCTCCCATTGACGGGCTTTGAAAAAACATGCTATAATCTAGAGGCGTTACAAGTAGAAGCCACTCCGCTTCTCACCTTACGACCGCTGGTTGCTAAGGTTTCTTCGAAAAGGTAAATGGACCGAGAAAGACCTTCCTTCTTTTCTCTTTACCTTTACCTTTTGGTTGTAAAGCGGGTGGTTAGCCCGCTTTCATTTTTTGGAGGTGAAATACTATCAGTAAGGATTTACGGGTCAACGAAGCGATTCGGGTGCGGGAGGTTCGATTGGTCGACTCAAACGGCGAGCAGCTGGGCATCTTCCCGTTGAAGGAAGCCCTGCGCCTGGCGGCCGAACGAGGCCTGGACCTGGTCGAAGTAGCTCCCCTGGCCCGACCGCCGGTCTGCCGGATCATGGACTATGGCAAGTTCAAATACGAGCAGAGTAAAAAAGAAAAAGAGGCCCGTAAAAAGCAGCGGATCATCGATGTGAAGGAATTGAAGATACGGCCCAACATCGATGACCATGATTTTGAAGTCAGAGTCCGAAGCACAGAAAGGTTTCTCCAGGATGGGGACAAGGTGAAACTGATCATGATCTTCCGGGGCCGGGAGATCGCCCACGCCAACCTGGGCCGCGAGGTGTTGGAACGCCTGGCGCAACGGGTGGCCAATATTGGCGTGGTCGAAAGACCGCCCAAAATTGAAGGACGCAATATGATCATGATTCTTTCGCCGAAAAACCAGCCGCGGGAGAACAAAGAGGCCAATAAAGAGCAAAATAAAGAAGGCAATAATGCCAGCGAAGAAGCACTAACAATTGAGGGAAGGTGAAGTCTTTGCCAAAAATGAAAACCCACCCGGGGGCGGCAAAGCGATTCAAGATTTCCGCCACCGGTAAAATTATGCGTCGGAGGGGCTATAAGAGCCACATTTTGGAAAAGAAGAGCGCCAAGCGCCGGCGCCGGTTGGGTCAAGCCGCCGTCATCAGCCGCGGTGACGAAAGGCGCGTCAGGAAGTTGCTTCCTTACGCCTGAAAGGCGTCTGAGGGGGCAGGGCTTTTGCTGGTTTAGTTTAATTCAGGGAGGTCTTGGTAATGGCAAGGGTAAAAGGTGGGGTTAAAGCCCGTCGACGTCATAAAAAGATTTTGAAGCTGGCCAAAGGTTTTTGGGGAACAAAGAGCAAGCTCTTCCGCCCGGCCAACGAGGCGGTCTTGCATGCCCTCTCCTACGCTTACCGTGACCGGCGTCAGGTGAAGCGGGAGTTTCGGAAACTTTGGATTGCCCGCATCAATGCCGCGGCGCGCAACAACGGTATCTCTTACAGCCGCCTGATCAACGGTTTGAAGAAGGCTGGGATCAGCATCAACCGGAAGATGTTGGCCGATTTAGCGGTAAACGACGCCTCGGCCTTCAGCGCCATTGTGGAAAAAGCCAAGGGCGCCATGTGAGCGTGCTTTATGAGCGCATATCCAGATGGGGTAGACCCCGCAGGGCATAAAAAGCCTGGTGAACTGGGGCATGCTGCACTGGAAATACGCGTCTGGCGGGTTGGATCTCTTGCATCTCCTCAAACCCCGGCTTCTTTCGGGCTTAACCTGGGGAAGTTAATCTGGAAAAGGTTATACTGGCAATCTGTAGTGGCAATCTGTAGGGACAAAAAGGCCTGGTACGGGCCTTTTGGTTCTTTTAGCGGTTTTGATTCAGGGGGGAAATTCCCGTGCGGCAATTCGTAGTGATCGGTCTTGGCCGCTTCGGTTCCAGCGTGGCCCGGACCCTCCATGAGATGGGCTACGAGGTTTTGGGCGTGGACCGGCACCCGGATAAGATTCAGGGGGCGGCGGCCTACCTCACTCACGTGGTTCAGGCGGATGCCACCGACGAAGAGGTACTGAAAAACCTGGGTATCCGCAACTTTGACTGCGCCATCGTCAGCATCGGCGAGGATATCCAGGCCAGCATTTTGGTCACCCTTCTGTTAAAGGAGATGGGTATCAAATACGTGGTGGCCAAGGCCTTGAATGACCTTCACGCCAAGGTCTTGAGTAAAATCGGCGCCGACCGGATCGTCTTTCCCGAACGGGAGATGGGAGCGAGGATTGCTCATAATCTGGTCTCCTCGCATATCCTCGATTACATTCAGCTCTCGCCGGAACACAACATCGTTGAGGTCGAGGCCACCCCGGAGTGGAACGGCAAGACCTTGCGGCAGTTGAACCTGCGTTCGCGCTTTGGGGTAAACGTCCTGGCCATTAAGCGGGGGAAGCAGGTCCGGGTCTCGCCCACGGCCGAGGAAGTCGTGCTGGCCGGAGACGTTCTGGTGGTGATCGGCGAGGCTGACAACCTACGCCTGCTGGAACAATATTAGCGTGAGGAGACGTAAACACGCCTCAGCCGGTTGTGGAAAGGAGATATTTCGCCCGGCCGCTGGTTGAAAAGGGATCGGGGCTCCAAACCTTCTTTGGCAGTCATCGTCAACCAGGCCGCCTTTGGTAGTGGCTGAAGGACGCCTTTGGCCGTGCCGGTTATAGGCGACTAGCCTGGGGCGACTGCTGGAGGCGACTGCCCAGAGGCGACTAACCAGGACCGACCGCCAGAGGCGACTAGCCAGGGGCGAGGCCGACTGCTGGAGACGAATACCCAAGGCCGACTGCTGGAGGCGACTAGCCAAGGGTGACTGCCAGGGGTCGAGAGGGAAACCCGGACTGGCCTGGGCAGTTGCACAGGTGGGACGTCTTCGACCTCAAAGTACCGCGGGCTGCTCAGCCCCTCGGCTATTCGACAGATTCAGGAAGATCCAGTCCTGAGCAAACGCCTGAACCTCGACCGGCGGCAGGTTTGAAGAGGAAAGAGATCTATGGAGAGATTTCATTTCCGGCTCGCGCGGAGGATTACCTTGACCCCGGCCCAGATCCTGGTGCTGGGTTTTGCCGTCGTCATTTTGACCGGTGGCCTGCTGCTCACCTTGCCAATATCAGCCCGCTCTGGTCAGCTCACCCCCTTCCTGGATGCCCTCTTCACAGCCACGTCGGCCACCTGCGTCACGGGGTTGGTGGTGGTTGATACTGGAAAACACTTTTCCCTTTTTGGGCAACTGGTAATTTTGCTTTTGATTCAAGTGGGTGGCTTGGGCATCATGACCATGGCCACCCTTTATGCCCTGGTCATTGGCAAGCGCATTACCTTGCGGGAGCGTCTCCTCATCCAGGAATCTTTAGGGCAGTTTCAGGTGGCCGGAGTGGTGCGGTTGACGCGGGCCATCATCCTCATCACCTTGGCTACGGAGAGCCTGGGCAGCCTCATCCTCTTTTTGCGGTTTCTCTCGGACTATCCGCCCTTGAAGGCCTTTTATTTTGCCGTCTTTCACACCGTTTCCGCCTTTAACAATGCCGGGTTTGATCTTTTTGGGACCAGCCTGATGGGTTTTGTCGGCGATCCCGTGGTCATCCTGACCATCTCCGGGCTCATCATTACCGGTGGTCTGGGTTTTACGGTGATTTATGAGTTGCTAGGTCTGGCCCGAGGACGGCATGGCTTGTCCCTTCACAGTAAAGTCGTTTTGAAGGTCACCGGATTGTTGTTGCTTTTCGGGACCATCCTCATCCTCCTTTTTGAGCTCCGGAACCCGGAGACCCTCGCCCATCTGGATTGGAAAGCGAAGCTTTTGGGAGCGTTTTTCCATGCCGTTACGCCCCGGACGGCCGGCTTCAATTCTTTACCCACGGGTCATTTGACTCAAGCCACGCTATTTTTAACCATTCTGCTCATGTTCATCGGGGGTTCGCCGGCCGGAACTGCCGGCGGTATCAAAACCTCCACCTTTGCCACCATCCTGGCGGCGGTCTGGATGATCACCAGGGGAAAGCACGATTTGGAGCTTTTCGGACGGCGACTGCCGAATGAAATTGTGGCTAAGGCGCTGGTTTTGATGATTTTAGCCATGTTTTTGGTGGGCACAGTCGTCATGGTCCTTCTCCTCACTGAAGATTGGCCCTTTTTGGACCTGGCTTTTGAAACGGTGTCCGCCTTTGGCACCGTGGGCCTCTCGACGGGCGTTACCCCCACCCTCAGCCCGATCGGCAAGGTGGCCATCATCTTGACCATGTTTGCCGGTCGCGTGGGCCCCTTAACTTTAGCTATGGCTTTGGCGGCGCAGCGGTCGCAACAGGCGCCAAGCATTCGCCTGCCTGAGGAGCGGATCCTCGTCGGCTGATGAAAATAAAGGGAGGTTGGGCCATGGGGAAAAAGGAGTTTGCCGTTTTGGGGCTGGGCCTTTTTGGCTCCAGCGTGGCCCTCACCTTACACGAACTCGGTTTTCCAGTTTTGGCCGTGGACCGGGACGAGAGCCTGGTCAACGACTTGTCGGCGGTCCTGCCGCGCGTCATCCAGGCCGATACCACAAAAGAAGAGGTGCTTAAGTCGCTGGGCCTCGGTGATTTCTCCGCCGTCATCATCGGGATAGGGTCCTTTGAAGAGAGCGTGGTCACGGCTATGGCCCTGAAGCGGCTGGGAATAAGTCGGGTCTGGGCCAAGGCTTCCGATGACATTCACGGTCAGGTGCTGAAGGCGGTGGGGGTAGAACGGATCATCTGTCCGGAAAAGGAGATGGGGGAGCGTCTGGCTTTGAGTCTGGTTTCCCCCAGCATCATGGACTACATCCAGATCTCGCCCGAGATCGGCATCGTCGATGTCACCGTGGGCCAAGGCTTTTCGGGCAAGACTTTACGGCAACTACGGCTGCCGGAACGTCTCGGGGTGAGCGTCATGGCCGTTCGCCGGGGGAAGCGGATCGAGATAACCTTTCCTCCGGATGAGCCCCTGCAGGCCGGCGACATCCTGGCCTTGATCGGAGACCGGCAGGGCATCAATCGCCTCTCGGCGGAACTGGAAGGGAAGTTAGGGGCCTAGGAGCAGGGGTTTAGCTGCCGGGGCGCAAGATCAGTCCGCAGGCGTTTGAGCCAGCTGCCCCAGCGTGAAGATGACGAGAGGAGCTTGGGCGAAGGGCCAAATTACAGCCCGGCGAGCTGTGGTCAGAGGGTGGCGAATGCAGCAGAAGATTAGAACCTCAGGCGCGCTGCCAGCCAGCATTTGCCCTGGTCCACACTCAGCCGTGTTGGTGTTCATGGTGGCCTTGGCTTAAGAAACCTTCCCGCTTGATCAGAGATTTTGGCCCTTGATCAGAGACCATGTTGGCCGAAGGGGGTCATACCGATCAATTTGGTGGATATCGCCAGCCCGGAAAACCCAAAGATAAAGGAAGCGCGCAAACTCTTAACGGCCAAAGGACGCGAGCGAAGCGGTCGCTTTCTTTTGGAAGGTCTTCGCCTGATCGAGGAGGCTTTTTTCTCGGGAATCAGGCTGGAGACCCTTTTTTATACCCCCGAGTTCGCGGGCGGGGAGCGGGGGCGCCTTTTGCTAGAGAATGTTAAAAAACAGGGCGTGAAGACCTTTTCCGTCTCCGAACGGGTCAGCCGGGCTTTGAGCGACACTGAACAACCGCAGGGCTTGATCGCCGTGGCGCAAATCCCCGTCGCCCCCCCAAAACGCCCAGCCGACGCGATGGCAACAGACCCGACTGCAGCTCACGCGATTGTAACCGACGCGACGGCGACGTCTCCTCGTCCCTGGGGTAACTCCGTTTGGGAAGCGGTCTTGAACCGGGATGCGGCACCGGATACCTTGCCGCCTTGGGCGACGCCGGCGAATTTTGCGCAGGGAACGGCACCATTAGTCCTCCTCGCCGACGGGGTTCAAGATCCCGGAAACCTGGGGACCATGATCCGGGCCGCCGATGCGGCGGGGGCCACGGCTGTCTTGACCACTCCAGGGACGGTGGATATTTACAACCCCAAGGTCTTACGGGCTGGCATGGGGTCGCATTTTCATCTTCCGGTGGTGCCCCTCGCTGATGTTGCCTCTTTTCTGGCACAAGTCGCCGAGCTTTCCTTCCTCCTCCTGGTGGCGGAGGCTCAGGCCAGCACGTCCATCTATGAAGTGGATTTGCGAGGGCCGACTATTTTCGCGGTGGGTAACGAAGGGGCCGGCGTCAGTCCAGTCTTGCGCGCCGCCGGACGCCCCGTGGCCATTCCGATGCCGGGGCGGGCCGAATCTTTAAATGCGGCCATGGCCGCCACCATCTTACTCTTTGAGGCGGTGCGCCAGAGGCGGCAGTAGCTTTCGAACCCGAAATCCGATTTTTTTAAACATTGCCAGACTTGTTTTCTGCCGTGGGGCTGTGATATAATTTCCTCATCAGTCAAAAGGGGGCGTTACCAGATGACAGCCGCCATGTTCTTCTGGAAACTGTTTGAACTGACTGGCTCCATCAGCGCCTACCTTCTTTATAAACGGCTTTCTTTGCAATAAGTCGAAAAGCGAGGAAGGAGAAAAGTAGGCGAAAGGCTGCCTGGCAGGGAGGGGGAGCCGCGACTGAGAGCTTCCCCAGGTGGGCGTCGTCGAAGTTCACTCCGGAGCTGTCCCTTGAAAGGATCACCGCCGGCGGACAAAAGAGGTTTGATCCGAGTAGGGGGGACCGGTTGTTCACCGTTAAGCGAACAGAGTCTACCCTGAACTGCGCGGGGTCTTCTCTATCCTCGCGGGGGAACGGGTGTACTCGGAGAGGGAGGCCGCCCGGCCTAAGGAAGGTGGTACCGCGGAAGCTTTGGCTTTCGTCCTTTATCGGGACGAAGGCCAATTTTATTTCTGGATTCTACTTTGGGATTCTATTTCGGGAGGGACGATTTTGGAAGAGAAGATACGTCAGCTCAACCAGGAGGCCCGGGAGGCCATCCAGGCCGCGACGGGGTTGGAGGAGCTAAAGCAAATCCGGGTGCGCTTCCTGGGGAAAAAAGGTCTTTTGACGGAAATCTTGCGGGGGATGGGGAACCTGCCGCCAGAAGAACGGCCGGTCATCGGGCAACTGGCCAACCAGACCCGCCAGGAATTGGAAGATCGCTTGGGGGAACGGGAGAGGGAGTTGCTGGAAGCAGAAAAAGAGCGCCGCTGGCAGCAAGAGGCCATCGACGTCACCCTGCCGGGGGTGGAATTGCCGTACGGGCACAAGCATCCCCTCCGCCAGGTTTGGGAAGAGATCGAAGAAATCTTCATCTCCATGGGTTTTGAAGTCGAGCATGGGCCGGAGGTGGAGACGGACTTTTATAACTTCACCGCTTTGAACATTCCCCCCGACCATCCGGCCCGGGATATGCAGGATTCTTTTTTCTTCACCGAGGAGATCCTTTTACGCACCCAGACTTCCCCGGTTCAGATCCGGGGAATGCAGGCCCGCCGCCCGCGCCTGCCGATAAAACTCATCGCCCCTGGCCGGGTGTACCGCCGGGACGACGACGCCACCCACTCGCCGATGTTCCACCAAGTGGAAGGGTTGGTGGTGGATAAAGGCATCACCCTCGGCGACTTGAAAGGAACACTGGAGACCTTCGCCCGGCGCCTTTACGGTCCGGGGACCAGGATCAGACTTCGCCCCAGCTACTTCCCCTTCACTGAACCCAGCGCCGAGGTGGATGTTTCCTGCACCATCTGCGGCGGGCGGGGCTGCCGCGTCTGCAAGGGGACCGGCTGGCTGGAGATCCTGGGAGCGGGAATGGTGCACCCCCGCGTCCTGGAAAACGGCGGGTACAACCCGGAGGAGGTAACGGGTTTCGCCTTTGGCCTCGGTATTGAACGGGTGGCGATGCTGAAGTACGGCATCGACGACCTTCGGCATTTCTTTACCAACGACTTGCGGTTCCTCAGTCAGTTTTAGGAGAGTGAGAAGATGCGGGTGTCCTATAATTGGCTTAAGGAGTATGTCGATTTTGACCTTTCCCCACAGCAATTGGCCGAAACCCTAACCCAGGTTGGCGTGGCCGTCGAGCACGTGGAGAGGCTGGAGTCCGGCGCGCAGGGCGTGGTGGTGGCCAAAATTGAGGCCCTGCACCCCCATCCCCATTCGGAGCGGCTCTGGGTGGCTGATCTTTCGGCCGGCTCCCGGCGGGCACGGGTGGTCACTGGCGCCGACAACATCAAGCCGGGGGACCTGGTCCCCTGGGCGGCGCCGGGGGCGGTTCTGCCGGGGAACTGGACCATCCAAACCTCCGAGTTCCGGGGCGTTCAGTCCGAGGGCATGCTCCTTGCGGAGACGGAACTTCTTTTCGGGCAGTCTCACCTGGAGGGGGAGGGGATTTTAATCCTGCCGGAGGACGCCACCCCCGGCGACCCCGTCGATAAATTCCTGCACCTGGACGACTATATTCTGGAACTCGATCTTACCCCCAATTACGCCGCTCACTGTCAGAGCATGATCGGGGTGGCCCGGGAGGTGGCGGCCATCACCGGTGGCCAGGTGCGTTGGCCGGGACGAACCGCCCCGCCGGGGAGCGAGAATGGGGCGGCAAGGGGGTTAACGAGGGCTGGCTCGTCAGCAGGCTCGTCAACAGGTTCGTCAATGACAGCCGATCCGACAGCACTTGGCCCCGCAGCGGCGCCAGGTCCGGGAACGAGGCCGGGTCTGTCAGGAGAGCCAGGCCTGGGGACGGCGCTGAGCCCCGCAGCGGCGCCTGCGGAGCGAACGCCCGATCAGCTGCCGGTCTCCGGTTGGGTGCAGGTGGAAGTTTGGGATGAGGATCTTTGCCCGCGTTACACGGGGCGCGTCATCACGGACGTCCGGGTGGGGCCATCTCCGGCCTGGCTGCGGCGACGGTTGCAGGCCGCCGGGATCAGGCCCATCAACAATGTGGTCGATGTGACCAACTACGTCATGCTGGAACTTGGCCAACCGCAGCACGCCTTCGATTATGACCTGGTCCGGCAGAAAAAGGTCATCGTCCGCCGGGCCCGTCCCGGGGAGAAGATTCGCACCCTGGACGGCGTCGAGAGAACCCTGGAGGGGGATGATCTGGTCATTGCCGATCCGGAGCGGGCCATCGGTATTGCCGGGGTAATGGGGGGCGAAGAGACCGAAATTACCGCTTCTACCCGGAATATCTTCCTGGAGTCGGCCTATTTTTCGCCGCGGGCCATTCGGCGGACCTCACGGCGGCTGGGACTGCGCTCGGAAGCCTCCGGCCGTTTTGAGAAGGGTTTTGACCCCAATCTGGCGGCCTGGGCCGCCGACCGGGCGGTGGAGCTCATGGAGATGATTGGCGCGGGACGCGGAGTTCCCGGGATCATCGACCACTATCCGGAACCCGCCCGGCCGCGCCCGGTGACGTTGCGCCTGGAGAAGATGAACGGGCTTCTCGGCACCAACCTCTCCGCCCAGGAGACCGCTCAGTTGCTGCGCCGCCTTCACTTTACCGTTTCTTCGGCCGAGGACGGGTCTCTGTTGGTCGAGATACCCACTTTTCGCCCCGATGTGGAAGGGGAGGTGGACCTGGCGGAAGAGGTGGCCAGGCTCTATGGTTATAACCGCATCCAAACGACTCTGCCTTTTGGACCCACCACTTCCGGTGGAAAGGACCGCGAGCATCAGCTGGTGGATTTGGCCCGGGAGGAACTGGTTCGCCTCGGACTCGACGAGGTCTTGACCTATTCTTTTATCAACCCGGCCACCTATGATCGCCTGCGTTTGCCCGCGGATAGCCCTGCCCGGCGGGCCCTGACCATCCAAAACCCTCTGAGCGAAGACCAGCGGGTGATGCGGACCCTTCTGGCCGGTAGTTTGCTGGAAGTCCTGGTCTATAATGCCAGCCGGAAGAACACCAACCTGGCCATTTTTGAGATCGGCACCGTCTATCTGCCGGCCGAGCTGCCTCCCAAGGACTTGCCAGAGGAGGAGTGGCGTCTGGGGATGGCGGCCATGGGCTACCGTCGCCGCAAGGGATGGCAGGAACCACCAGCGTTGGCCGATTTCTACTTCTTGAAGGCCATCCTGGAAAGGCTCTTTTTAAGATTGGGGGTGGAAGCCCGTTTTGCTCCGGGCCGGCATCCGACCCTCCACCCCGGTCGAACGGCGGAGGTTTTCCTCCGCGGGGAGGAATGGTCAGCCGTGGGCTGGCTGGGGGAGGTTCATCCCGACGTGCAGAAGGCTTATGATCTTCCCAGCCGTGCCTATCTGGCAGAGCTGAATTTCACCCGCCTGGTCAAGGAGGCTAACCTGAAGCGGACCTTCCGGCCACTGCCGCGCTTCCCGGCCGTTGCTCGCGATTTGGCCCTGGTGGTCCCGGCGGGGATTCCGGCCGGAGATATTGCGGCGGTTATCCGGGAGGAAGGCGGGGAACTGTTGGAGGATTGCCGCCTGTTCGACCTGTATCAGGGCGATCCAGTACCGAAGGGCTACCGCAGTTTGGCCTTCTCCCTGAACTACCGCTCGACGGAACGCACTTTAACCGACGCCGAGGTCGACGAGCGGCAGGCCAGGATTCTTGCCCGCCTGGCTGAACGGTTTGGGGCCAGGCTGCGTTAGCGGTGAAGCGGTCAAACGCTTTGGGGCCAGGTTGCGTTAGCGGTGGAGCGGTCGAAGGCTTCGGGGCCAGGTTGCGTCAACGGTGGAGCGGTCGAACGCTTTGGGGCGAGGTTGAGTTAGCGGTAAGCGTTCGAACGCTTCTACGTTAGCGGTGGAGCGGCCTCCGCCTTTGCCGTTCTTTGTCTGAGGCCGATTACTGGGCGCAGATTGCGGACAGAGTCTGGCTGACACGCGGTCCAAACGTTACCCAAAAGGGAGCAGTTCAGCCAAAGCCGGAGGGGGTCGCTCCTTCCCCGGGATTAGGCGGTGCGCCCCTCGTTGGCGTCGGTTAGGCGGCGGTGAGCCGGTTCTTCCCGGCGATAAAGCAGTGCTAAAGGTGGGGCCGCTCCTTCCCGGCGCTTAGCCGGCACAAAAAATTATGCCTGAGATGAATAATGAACTGCCTTTTGCTCAAAATATAACTAGAAGTCTGCAGTAGCCGAGCAAAGACTGTCATAGGTTCCCGCGGGGGATCTATGATAGTCGAGCAAAGGTTGTCAGGGGCCTACCGGTTCCTGGCAGCCGGAGCGCAGATCAGCCGGTGTCCTGTAAGGGTCTCTGGCCGTCTCTTAGACGGTCAGGGGCTCAAAAGGGATGTCGGTTGGTCGGGCAAAGATCATCATGGGTTCCGCAGGTCGATGAATCGGGTTTCTTCGGGATCTGCTCCCACCGACTAGAGGTCTCCGGCAGTCGAGAGATTGCCGGTGGCTTCGCAGGTACTCATGATGGTCGAGACAAGGTTATTGCAGGTTCCGTAAGGGTCTATGGTAGCCGAAAGGTTGCCGTGGGCTCTGTAGGGATCTGCAGTAGCCGGACGAAGGTTGCTGCAGGCTTCTTTTTTATGGGATTTTGGGTTGAGTCTCCTCTTTCTGCGGCGGCTGGGCATTTTGTTGGAGACTATTTTTATGTCCATTTGGGGTATTCATGGCCATTTAAAGCAGGATTTATTACTTCTGCTGGCGAAATAGTCCAGTGACTGGAGCAATCACCGCGTATACAAATGGCTCAACGGAGAAACCGCGAACCAGTTGTCAAACCGCAAACTCGACGCGGCATGGCGGGGAGCTATCCACCGGGTTGCCCAGCCTTTCCTATTAACCAACTGAGAGCCGAAAGGGGATTGACATGCCGAAGAACGCACTGCTGAAAAACGACCTGAATCCCTTGAGCACCTTTTCCATCGTCGCCTATGATCCGGAGGCCAAAGAGTGGGGTGTGGCCGTTCAGTCGCGTTTTCTGGCCGTGGGCTGGGTGGTGCCTTGGGCCAAAGCTGGGGTGGGAGCGGTGGCGACGCAGGCGCGGGCCAACCCCACTTATGGGCCACGGGGATTGGAGTTACTGGCCAGTGGTCTGGGGGCGGAAGAGGTGGTGGCCCGCCTCACGGGCGAGGATCCCGAGGCTTCCGTCCGGCAACTGGGAATCGTCGATGCCCAAGGGCGGGCAGCGGCTTTTACGGGAGAGAAGTGCCTGGAGTGGGCCGGCCAGGTTACCGGGTCAAATTATACCTGTCAGGGGAATATCCTGGTGAGTGAGGCCACGGTGCGGGCCATGGCTGAGGCCTTTGAAAACGCCAGCGGTCCTTTGGCGGATCGCCTCGTCCGGGCTCTGGCTGCCGGGCAGGCCGCCGGAGGGGACCGGCGCGGCCAGCAGTCGGCCGCCCTCCTGGTGGTAAAAGAAAAGGGCGGCTATGGTGGGCTGAACGACCGGTTTATCGATCTCCGGGTAGATGATCATGTCGACCCCATTGGTGAACTGGCCAGGCTATTGGGTCTTTTCAAAGTGGTCTGGTTTTTGACGGAGCCGGGCCAGCGGGTGCCGTTGGATGCTTCCACCACCAGGTCGCTCCAGTTTCATCTGAACCGGCTTGGGTACTACCAGGGTGAAGTAAACGGCCTCCTGGATGCCAGCACCTTGGATGGGCTGGCGGCCTTTGCCCGCGACGAGAATCTCAGTGAACTTTGGCGGAACGACGGTTACGTGGACGGCCTCCTCTGGCGCCGTTTGGGACGGAAAGAAAAGAGTTAGCCGCAAAAAGAATGGAGTCAACCGGTAAAAGGAATACAAGCCAGGATCTGCATCTCAGATGACGCACCCTGCAAACGCTCTCGCCGTTGCCTTCGCGATACCGCCGGGGTCCTTCCGGCTTTCGTCTCAAAGGTTCTATCTTTTCGGCCGAGGGGCGGACGGTGCCGCCCTGATCCCGGCCGATAATTTTTTATGGCCAGGGAACTCGGCGAACCCACCCTATCCCGGCGCTTGTTCAGCGGTTCCCAAATTTTTTATTCCTGGGGTATTCCATTTTTGACTGGCAAGGCTTATAATATTATTAGAATTAGTGCATGTGATCACAAACAGTAATTGCGTTGCTCGTCACAAATTGATCAGTTTTTAACGATTTGGCGAAATGTCTCCCGCGACCGAGGGGCCAGACCCGAGGGCTAGGGACGGACCGGTCAAGGTTATTCGATTTTTGTCCGGACCCGTTCCCGAAGGTGGGGGACGGGTCCGTTTTTGGTTGAGCCTTTTTGCTTGAGGTGATGGAGATGCCGGAGGGACGTCTGGGGGTCGTGGCCATTTTCGTGAAGAACCGCCTGACGGCAGCCAGACGAGTCAATGAAATCTTGACCGCCTACGGGGAGATCATCGTGGGGCGGATGGGTATTCCCCACCGGGCCCGGGGGCTCTCCGTCATGGCCCTCATCGTGGACGGAGCGGCGGATGCCATCGGGGCCATGGCTGGGAAACTGGGCAGCCTTCCGGGGGTCCAGGTGAAGACGATTTTGGCTCCGGTTTCAGTGAGTACGTCCGGAACTTCAGTTAGTGCATCCGGAAATAAGGTAGATTGTACCGGCGAGGTCGATAAGGTAGAGACCACCGGTGAGGTTGGGCCAGGGAGCGGGAGGGGGGCGGAGGATGGAAAACACGCTGGGCGAAATCCGCAAGAGGGAGAGGACCTCCAACGGAATCCGCGAGAGGGCAGGCACCTTCAGCGAAACCGGCAAGAGGCCGGGAACTTTCAACGAAATCCGCAAGAGGGCGGGGACCTTCAACGAAGTCCTGGCGCGGGCGGAAGCCGGTCATAATTTGACCCGCCAGGAGCTGCTCGTGCTCTTAGAGGCCAGGGGTGAAAAAGAGCTCCAGGCCCTTTTCCGGGCTGCCGACCGCCAGCGTCACCTGACCATGGGTGATGCCGTCCACCTTCGCGGCATTATCGAATTCTCCAACTATTGCCGGCAAAACTGCTTTTACTGCGGCTTGCGGGCGGGCAACGGAAAGCTGCGCCGCTATCGCCTGCAGCCGGAGGAGATCGTGGCCGTGGCCAAAGAGGCCATCGCACTGGGCTATGGGACCCTGGTTTTGCAGTCGGGGGAGGATCCTTATTACACGGCCGACGTGCTCTGCCGGGTGATCCAAGGCATCCGCCACTTGAATCCGGAAGTGGCCATAACCTTGAGCGTCGGTGAACGCAGCTATGCCGACTACCGGCAGTTCCGCGCCGCGGGAGCCGACCGCTACCTCCTGAAGCATGAGACGTCGGATCCGCAGCTGTTTGCCCGCTTGCGCCCGGGCACCTCCCTGGAGGCCCGTCTGGAACGGCTGGCCTGGCTGCGGGAGCTGGGTTATCAGGTGGGGTCCGGCAATATGGTGGGGTTACCGGGCCAAACCTGGGAAAGCCTGGCCGATGACCTTTTGCTCTTGCAAGAGCTCGATGTGGAGATGGCCGGGATCGGCCCCTTCATTCCTCATCCCGATACCCCGTTGGCGGGAACCAGGGGTGGGACCCTGGAGGACACGCTCAAGGTTCTGGCCTGTGCCCGGCTCCTTCTTCCTTTTGCCCACTTGCCAGCCACCACCGCCACCGGGACTATCCACCCCCGGGGACGCCAGCTGGCTTTACAGGCCGGCGCCAACGTGGTGATGCCCAACGTAACGCCGGCCGAGTACCGGCCGCATTACACCATCTATCCCAACAAGATTTGCATCGCTGAGGCCGCCAGTCATTGTCGCCTTTGTGTCGAGGGGATGATCGCTTCTCTCGGGCGGGTCGTGGCCAAAGGACCGGGCCACAGCCCCAAACCGGCTTTTAGTGTGACCAATTCAGGAAAGGAGTGAACGCTTTATGGCCGTGGCCTTGTCCAGAAAAAGGGCGGAGTTCATCGATCACGCTTACATCGAAGATTTGCTGGCTGAAACCAGGAGCCCGGAACGGGCCGAGGTCCGGGACATTTTGACTAAGGCCAGGGAAGCCAAGGGTCTAGATCCGGTCGAGGCCGCTCGGTTGTTGCGGGTGACGGAACCAGACCTTCTCGAGGAGATGTTCGCCAGCGCCAGGCTGGTGAAGGAGAAAATCTACGGAAAAAGGATCGTTTTGTTTGCTCCCCTTTACCTGAGCAATTACTGCATCAACAACTGCCGCTACTGTGGGTACCGCCGGGACAACCATTTTCCCCGCCGCCGCCTCACCCAGGAGGAGATCGCGGAAGAGGTGAGAACTCTGGAGGCCATGGGACACAAGCGGTTGGCCCTGGAAACCGGTGAGGATCCGGCCAACTGCCCTCTGGACTATGTCCTAGAGTCCATCGCCACCGTTTATGCCGTACGGGAGGGTCTTGGCAACATCCGCCGGGTCAACGTGAACATCGCCGCCACCAGTGTCGCCAATTACCGCCGGCTTAAGGCCGCTGGGATCGGCACTTACATCCTCTTTCAGGAAACCTATCACCGGCCGACTTACCGCCAGATGCACCCGGCCGGCCCGAAATCAGACTACGACTGGCACGCCACGGCCATGCACCGGGCCATGGAGGGCGGCATTGACGACGTCGGGCTGGGGGTCCTCTTTGGTCTTTATGATTACCGGTTTGAGGTCCTGGCCCTCCTTTTACATGCCCAGGAACTGGAACGGGCCTTTGGGGTTGGTCCCCATACCATCTCTGTACCCCGGCTGCGGCCGGCCCTGGGCGTCGATATCAACCAGTTCCCCTACCTGGTGGGAGACGCGGACTTTCGCAAGATTGTGGCCATTCTCCGCCTGGCGGTGCCTTACACCGGCATGATCCTCTCCACGCGGGAACGGCCGGGTTACCGCGACGAAATCATCGCCCTGGGGATCTCCCAAATCAGCGCCGGTTCCTGCACCGGGGTTGGAGCCTACAGTGCCCGGAAAAAGGGGCAGCGTCCCCACGAGGACACGGAGGGGGCGGGAACGGCGACGCAAGAATGTGCCGGGGTCCAATTTGCCGTAGACGACCATCGCAGTCCCGACCAGGTGATCCGTAGCCTGTGCGAGGCCGGGTATATCCCCAGTTATTGCACGGCCTGCTACCGGAGCCAGCGGACCGGAGATCGTTTTATGGCCCTGGCTAAAACCGGTGAGATCCAGAATGTCTGCCAGCCGAACGCCATCCTCACCTTTAAGGAATATCTTTTAGACTATGCTTCGCCGGCCACGCGCGAGGTGGGGGAACAGACGATTCAAAGGCACCTTTTGGAGATCAAGAGTCCGGCGGTGCGGGAAAAAACCATCGAACGGCTCCACCAGATTGAGGCCGGGAAGAGAGACCTCTACTTTTGAGATGGGGGGAAGGGCATGACCAGCCGCCAGTCGATCTCGCCTGAGTCTAACTCAGCGGACGGGTTCCCGGACCGGCCTTCCGGAGGAACTCCGGCCGGCACTGCGCTCGGGCCGCCAGAAAAGGAAAATGCCTATCGCCTGGAGCACGACCTCCTTGGCCAGCGGGAGGTACCGGCTCAGGCCTACTACGGGATTCATACCCTGCGGGCGGTGGAAAATTTCCCCGTCAGCGGGCAACCTCTGCATCCCGAACTGATCCGGGCCCTGGCTCTGGTGAAAAAAGCGGCGGCCCTCACTTTACAGGAGATCGGCTATCTGACGGCCGAGGTAGCGGGGGCCATTGTTCAGGCGGCCGACGAGGTCAGCGCCGGGCAGTGGCGGGAGTTTTTTCTGGTGGACGCCCTACAGGGCGGGGCAGGGACTTCCGCCAACATGAACATGAACGAGATCCTGGCCAACCGGGCCATCGTCCTTTTGGGCGGGCGACCCGGGGACTATTCCCTGGTGCATCCCATCAATCACGTCAACGCCTTTCAGTCGACCAACGACGTTTTTCCCACGGCCGTCCGTCTGGCGGCCATCAAGTTACTTTTGCCTTTAAGCCAGGCCATGGCCGACCTGCAGGCCGCCCTCCAGAGCAAAGAGGCGGAGTTCGCCGGCGTCCTTAAACTGGGCCGGACCGAGATGCAGGACGCCGTCCCCCTGACCCTGGGTCAGGAATTCTCGGCCTACGCCCAGGCCGTGGCCCGGGACCGCTGGCGTCTCTACAAGGTCGAGGAACGTTTACGGCAGGTGAACCTGGGCGGAACGGCGGTGGGGACCGGGTTAAACGCCGACCGGCGTTACCTCTATGCGGTGGTGGATAAGCTGCGCGCCCTCTCTGGCGTGGGTCTGGCCCGGGCGGAAAACCCCATCGATCCCACCCAAAACGCCGACGTCTTCGTCGAGGTTTCTGGCCTGCTCAAGGCGGCGGCGGTCAACCTGGCCAAGATCGCGGGAGATTTGCGGCTTTTGTCTTCCGGGCCGGTGGGGGGCCTGGGCGAGATCCGTTTGCCGGAACTGCAGGCCGGCTCGTCCATCATGCCGGGAAAGGTCAACCCGGTCATGGCGGAGATGGTCACCCAGGTCGCCTACCAGGTCATGGCCAACGACCTGGCCATTACCCTGGCCGCCCAGGCCGGCCAGCTGGAATTAAATGCCTTTTTACCGCTGATCGCCCATAACCTTTTGCACGGCATCGAGATGTTGACGCGGGCGGTTCGCCTTTTCACGGAGCGCTGTATCAAGGGAATTGCCGCCAACGAAGAGCGCTGCCGCCAGCACCTGGAGCGGAGCTATGGTCTGGTGACGGCCCTGGTGTGTCATCTTGGTTACGAAAGGGCCAGTCAGCTGGCCCGCCGGGCTCAGGCGGAAGGGAAAAACATCCGGGACCTGGTCCGGGAAGAGGGTTGGTTGAGCGAAGAACAGTTGGCCGCCATTTTAGATCCCCGGGAGATGGTGCGGCCGGGGATCCCCGGTGCCCGGTACCTGAAGGGCCGGCCGCCGACCGAGATCAGTTGAAAAGGGTGAGGAGAATGGAGAAAACACCGCGGGCGAACCGGCTGCACATCGCCATCTTTGGGCGGCGTAATGCCGGGAAATCCACCCTCATCAATGCCCTGACCAATCAGGATATCGCCATCGTTTCTCCCGTCCCCGGCACGACCACGGATCCGGTCTATAAAAGCATGGAGATTTTACCCATTGGACCGGTGGTCATCATCGACACGGCGGGCTTGGACGACGTCGGTGACCTGGGACGTCTGCGGGTGGCCAAGACCATGCAGGTGCTGAACCGGACCGACCTGGCCCTCATCGTTTTGGAACCTGGGGTTCAGCCGGAGCAATGGGAAAAGGAACTGGTGCAGAAGATCAAACTCCGGGGGTTGCCGGTCATCGGCGTTCTCAACAAAAGCGACCTTTTGGGGGGAACGGCCAGCCCGGAGACGCAGCGCCATTGCCAGACTCTGAGTAACTCCCTCGGGCTTCCGGTGTTACCGGTCAGTGCCCTGTCCCGGGAGGGGATCGAGGACCTGAAACACAAGATCACCGAAATTGTGCCTCCGGACTGGGAAGCGCCGGCCATCATCGGGGATCTGGTGGACCCGGGCGATCCGGTAGTCCTGGTGGTGCCCATTGATCTGGCTGCCCCCAAGGGCCGGCTGATCTTGCCACAGGTGGAGACGATCCGGGACCTTTTGGACCACGATGCTTATGCCGTGGTGGTCAAAGAGTACGAACTGAAGGAGGCCCTCGCCCAGCTGAAACGCCCACCGCGCCTGGTGGTTACGGACTCCCAGGCCTTCTTGAAAGTGGCGGCGGACACTCCGCCTGAAGTACCCCTCACCTCCTTCTCCATCCTCTTTGCCCGCTACAAGGGTGATTTGGCCACGCTGGTCGAGGGGGCGCTGGCCATTGAACGGTTACGCCCGGGGGACAGGGTCCTGATCGCGGAAGCCTGCACTCACCACCGGGTGGCCGACGATATCGGAACGGTGAAGATCCCGCGCTGGTTGCGCCAGATCGTGGGTGGAGAGCTGAATTTCAATTGGGTTTCCGGTCTGAAATACCCGGAAGACCTGGCTTCTTATCAACTCATTGTCCACTGCGGGGCCTGCATGATCAACCGCCGCGAGATGCTCCACCGGATTAGCGAGGCCCAGGCCGCCGGCGTCCCCATCGTCAACTACGGTGTGCTTATCGCTTATGTCCACGGCCTTTTGCCCCGGGCCATCGAAATCTTCCCGGCGGCCATGGAGGTGTGGCGGGAGCAAGGAGCCAAACTCTATGGCGTTGGGGGGTGAGCGCTGAGCGAGATGACCACCGCGCCCAGATGTCCCGCCTGGCTGCGCTCCCTGGTTCGGCGCCGCTGAGCGAGAAGGCCACCGCGCCCAGATGCTCCCCCGTCCAGGAGGCACCAAACTTCCCTGTGCTGGTGTTCTGCTGGTGCCGGACGGCATAGCCAGCAACCCATCCAGTTAATCATGTAGGTCAGCACCGTCTTCCCCGCTGCCGGGGGTTTTGACTGCCTGGTGGCGACCTTTTTTCGACCCTGGCGGCAAAGCGCGGCCTCTGGCCACCGCGCCGTTCTCCTTCGCCCAGTTTCGATCCTACCGGCGGCTAAAAGCGCGAGCTGAGTGGTAGGAGACCCAGCCCAGCCGAAGCGACGCCTTGACTTTGGCCCTCCGGCTGCTACCCAGCAGGCCAGGCACTGGCGGCGCTGGTTCTGCCACCCACGCTCTCAAGTGAGCCTGCGCTCGCCTAGCCAGGCTAATCAAATTTCGTAAAAACCCCTTCTCGCCATTACCTCACTGTGCTATAATCAAAATAGAGCTTGTGAATACCATCACACAATAACCTCACCATTCTGAAAATTATCTTTTGACTCTCTGCCTTATCTTGGCTGGCCTATTTGGAGAAAACCGGATCAGAATTAGGCGAGATGGCATTATCATGCTTGTACTCCCGCGGCGCTATGTGAAGATAATCACATCTTGACTGAAATGTAAGCGGGACTGAAGGGACGGCCGCGTTTTGGCGGCGTAGTTGGCCCAGAGGGAGGGCGAGGATGAAGCTGCAGGAGGTAAAAGATATCTTGGAGGCGGACGTCCTGTGTGGCGGGGAGTTCCTGGGGAATGACGTCAGCTCTGCTTTTGGCAGCGATCTCATCAGCGACGTCCTGGCCTTTGCCAGCCCTTCCGGTTTACTCTTGACGGGACTGACCAATGGTTTGGTGATTAAGACGGCTGAGATGTTGGATATGGCCGCCGTTGTTTTTGTGCGGGGGAAACGCCCGACCGAACCGGTGATCAGGGAGGCGGCGGCAAAAGGAATTCCCCTTTTAGTCACCAGATTACTGCTCTATGAAAGTTGCGGGCGACTCTACCAGGCAGGGTTACGGGGCTGCGCGGAACGGGGGGACGGCCATGGCCGGGACGGACGGGGTTGAGCTCAGCTTTTCCATCCGTGGCCTGGACTTTGCCGCCGGAGGGGAAGCGGCCACCCGGATTAAGACGGCCCTGCAGCATCTGGGCCTGGCCCCAGAACTGGTACGCCGGGCGGCCATCGCCGCCTACGAGATGGAAATGAACATCATCATCCATGCCTACCGGGGAACGCTGACGGCCCGTCTGCGCCACGACCAGATCGAATTGGAGGCCGTAGACCAGGGACCGGGTATCAGCGATATCGAACTGGCGATGCAGGAGGGCTATTCCACCGCTCCCGATTATATTCGGGAAATGGGATTCGGGGCGGGGATGGGCTTGCCGAACATCAAGCGGTGTAGCGATGTGCTGACGATTGAATCCAAAGTCGGAGAAGGCACGCGCGTCCTGGCGGTGATTTTAATCCGTTGAAGCCGGATGGTAGGCTGCGGCAGCATGTCCTGGTCGACAACAATCATCAGCCAGAGAGGCGCGCTGACCCGCTCGACCCACGCGTGAAACGCGTCCCGCACGTAATCGGGGACGGATGCCGAAGCAGCCGGGGAAGGAATCAAAGGTAACCGAGAGTCTCTAGGGGCAACCTTTTGGACTTAGTTTGAGCTAAACTCCCAAGCGGTCAGCGTGACTCCCTTTTCTCGGAAGGAGGTGGGCCCCGTGGAAAAAGCCTGCGAGCCGGCCTATTTTCACTCGGTCCGGCTTGATTATGACCGCTGCCGGGGCTGCACCAACTGCATCAAACGTTGTCCCACCGAGGCCATCCGGGTGCGTGACGGCAAGGCCAGGATCCTGGAGGAGCGTTGTATCGACTGCGGCGAGTGCATTCGGGTTTGCCCAAACCACGCCAAACTGGCGGTCACGGATCCGTTGGCCCGTTTAAAAGATTTTCGTTTTGCGGTAGCCTTGCCGGCCCCCTCTTTTTACGCCCAGTTTAAGCCGGCTGTACCGGCGGAGACTTTTTTACGGGCCCTCCTGGCCCTTGGTTTTGACGACATCTTTGAAGTTCCTTTGGCCGCCGAGGCCGTAAGTTTAGCCATTCGCCATTACCTTCGGACTCACCCCCGACCACGCCCACTGGTTTCTTCCGCCTGCCCGGCCGTGGTTCGCCTGATGCAGGTGCGGTTTCCTGCCTTACTCCACCACATTGTACCCATAGAGTCGCCCATGGAAATAGCGGCCCGCCTGGCCAAGGCAAAGATCAGCCGGGAAACGGGCCTGCCGGCACGGGAGATCGGTTGTTTCTTCATCAGTCCCTGTCCGGCTAAGGTCACCGTGGCCAAACAACCCGTGGGCAGCCGCGGCCCGTCGGCTGTCGATGGGGTGCTTTCCATGTCGGACGTGGTAGGAGCGGTACTGAGTCACTTGGCCGAGTTGACCCCCGGCCGCCGACCGGCTCAGGAGGTTGCTGGTGCGACGAAGGCTGTCGATCCAGGTTGGCCCAGGGCCTCGGGCCTCGGCATTGGCTGGGGTCGTTCCGGTGGGGAAAACCTGGCCATTGGCGAAGGGCTTTTGCTGGCGGTGGATGGCATCCATAACGTCATCTCCGTCTTGACTGAGGTGGAAAAGGGGCGGTTATCCGATGTCGATTATATCGAAGCCCAGGCTTGCATTGGCGGATGCATCGGCGGAGCCCTGACGACGGAAAACCCCTATGTGGCCAGGGTTAGGTTAAGACAGCGGGCGGCGGCGGCCGGGTCTGTTTTTAAGGTAGATAATGAAGAGGTGGAAGACCTCATCCGGCAAGGTCTTTTTGAACTGCCAGAACCGATCCAGCCTCGACCGGTTCTGGCTTTGGACCAGGATGTCGTCCAGGCCTTGCGCAAACTGGAGTTACTGGAAGAAACGGTAAAACGCCTGCCGGGTTTGGATTGTGGTGCCTGCGGGTCGCCAAATTGCCGGGCCCTGGCGGAAGATATTGCCCGGGGGGCGGCGGTGGAAACAGATTGCATCTTTTTACTGCGCGAGAAGGTGCAGGTTTTGGCCAGCGAGATGGTTCTTCTGGCCCAAAAGTTGCCTCCAGCCATGGGGCAACCGTTGCCGGGTGACAGCCGTCCTGCGCATCCCGCGAACGAGGTGGGAAAGGCGTCGCCATCGACCGGCGGCGCGTGAGTTGGAAGGAGGTCGCTCCGGTGAAAACCTTGACCATTGGCGAGATAGTTGAAACCTTGGGCTTCCGGCCTCTTACCGGCGGGGTCGGACTGGAACGCCAGGTCCGGGGTGGTTACTCCGGCGACCTTTTGAGCGATGTGATGGCCCATGCCGGTAGTGGTAGCCTTTGGTTTACCATCCAATCCCATCTCAATGTGGTCGCCGTTGCCCTTTTGGCTGGTCTGGCCGGCGTGGTCATGTGCCGGGGGGTCCAACCGGAAGCCGATACTTTGCGCCGGGCGGAGCAGGAAGGGATCCCGATCCTGGTGACGGAGGAAAACGCCTTTGTTGCCGGGGGCCGGCTTTATCAGCTGCTGGCGGAGGAAGGTCAAGCCGCCGGTCCCAACGCCGCTACCAACTTGTCGTAGTGAGAAGGACTTTCGGCCACGGTCACCGGATGCGCCGGAGTAGGCAACTTGCCAGTGCCGGGTGGTAAGAAGTGGGGCGGCGGTAGGTAGCTGGCCGTGACCCGCGTCCGTTAGAAAGCCCGATCCCGGTGTCTGGTTGTGGGCGAACCGATTGGTGCGGGAGGTGGACGCCTTGCTTCGACCCTACAATGCCGATCTTCACGTCCACACCGCCTTGTCGCCCTGTGCTGATGATGAGATGACACCGCCGGCCATTGTGGCCAGAGCCCTACAACGGGGGCTTGACCTGATCGCCATCTGTGATCATAACGCCGCCGATAACGTTGGTGCCATGGTGGAGGCGGCTCGGGGAACCAGATTAAGGGTTTTGCCGGGTTTGGAAATGGAAAGCCGCGAAGGGGTTCATCTCCTTTGTCTCTTCGATAAAGTAAAAGACGCCTGGGAATGGCAGGAGTTTGTCCGGCAACATCTCCCCAAGCACTGCCACCGGCCGGAGATCTTCGGAAGACAGCTGGTCCTGGCTGCCGACGGAAGGATTCTGGGAGAAAGACCGGAGCTTTTGCTGACCGCCACCAGCTTAGGGGTTGAGGATATCTTTGCGAGCGTACTCGGCCGGGGAGGGCTCTGCTTACCGGCCCACGTTGACCGGAAGAGTAACGGCCTTTTGGGGGTGCTCGGCCTGGTGCCGGAGGAATTGCCGGATTTGGGGCTGGTGGCCTTTGAGGTCTCCCGGGACTATCGCCCGGAGGCGAAGGGCAGCCGGGACTGGCGGCCGGACTGGTGGCCGGCCCCAACCCCAGACGGCGACGTTAGAGGCCCGTCACCGGTGGGCTTAATCGTGCGGACGCGCTCGGGCGGGACCCGGATTTACCCCCTGGTGGTTGGGTCCGATGCCCATCGCTTAAGCGAGATCCAAAGTGGGCGAACCACCTTTTGGTTGGCCCACGCCAATGTTTCGGAATTGAGGGCCGCTTTCTTGGGCAAGGGGGAGCGGCGGGTGGAAGTAAGATATGGAGATAATGCTCGGTGGGTGACGACGGGGGGTTGTTGAAATGGCTTGCCGTTGCGCGGCGGAAGTAGAGGAAAAGGAAGCCAGGGTTGCGACCATTTTGGAGAAACACCGGGGACACCCGGAGGAACTCATCACGGTCTTACACCAGATCCAGGAAATTTATGGCTATGTGAGCCGTGAGATGCAGATTCGCGTGGCCGAAGCGCTGAACATACCGGCCAGCGAGGTTTCGGGAGTGGTGAGCTTTTACGCACTCTTTTCCACCAAACCAAAGGGTAAGCACCAGATCAAAGTCTGTAAAGGCACGGCCTGCTACGTCCGTGGTTCAGAACGCGTCCTGGAGCGGATCGGCCGGGAGTTGGGCGTCAGACCCGGAGATACCACTGATGACGGTGAGTTCTCGCTGGAGGTCGTCCGGTGCCTGGGAGCCTGCGGTCTGGCTCCGGTGATTATGGTCGATGGCGATGTCTACGCCCGTCTGGAAACGGATAAAGTGTCCCAGGTGTTGGCGAGTTATCGCCAAAATGGGCGGCGAAGCTGAAGGTAGATGCTTCGGCCCGTTCTGTGGTGCGTAGCCAGGGTCCAGTGGTCGGTTCAAAGGGAGTGTCGTCTGTGCGCGAGATCAGCCTCCACTTGCTCGACCTCATCGAGAATTCCCTGGAGGCGGGCGCCAAACAGGTAAGAGTCAGGATCGTCGAGGATCCTGAGAACGACTGGTTTTGGCTGGAAGTAGAAGATGACGGCAAAGGCATGGATGAGTCGCTCCGGGCCCGCGCCACTGATCCCTTTGTAACCGGGAGGAAAACGCGCCGGGTAGGATTGGGGTTGGCTCTGCTCGAGGCGGCCTGCCGTCGCTGTGGGGGAGAGTTGGCGATTTGGTCGGAAGCGGGACGCGGAACCAGGATCCGGGCTTCCTTCCGGTACCATCATCTGGATCGCGCCCCTTTAGGCGATGTGGCCGGCACTCTGATGACCGTGCTGACCAGCCGGCCTGACCTCCTCCTCACCTACTCTCATCAGGTGGGTAAGAAGAGTTTTTCCTTTGACTCGGCCCAGCTCCAGGGATTGGTTGGAGCTGGCGGACAAATAAATTTTGAGGTTTTCGCTTGGTGGCGGGATTATCTGACCGGGAAGATCCCGATGAGGAGGGCGGAGATGGAGAACTATCGTTGTCATGTTTTGGTCTGTGCCGGAGCGGGCTGCGTTTCCTCGGGCTGCCAGGCGGTGGCGACGGCGCTATTGGATGAGCTGGAGAAACTGCACCTGACCGGGGAGGTACGGGTGGTTGAAACCGGGTGCATGGGCCCCTGTGACCTGGGACCGGTGCTGATTGTTTACCCGGAAGGAGTCTTTTACCAGAAACTGACGCCAGAAGGGGCCAGATTGATTGCCCGGGAGCACCTCTTAAAGGGCCGCATCGTTGATTCTTTAACTTATAGGAAACCGGGAACGGCCGAGCCCCTCCCCAACCATCAAGATATAGATTTCTTTAAAAGACAAACCAGGATCGCTCTGCGGAACACCGGCCTCATTGATCCCCTGCGGGTAGAAGAATATATCGCCCGCGACGGCTATTTTGCTCTGGCCCGGGTCCTCACCAGCATGAAACCGGAGGACGTGATCGAGACCATCAAGCGTTCCGGGCTGCGCGGGCGGGGCGGTGGCGGATTCCCCACCGGGCAAAAGTGGGAGCTTGCGGCCAGGGCTGCTGATTATCCCAAGTACGTGGTGTGCAACGCCGACGAAGGTGACCCGGGGGCGTTTATGGACCGCAGCATCCTGGAAGGCGATCCCCATAGTGTCCTGGAGGGGATGGCCATCGCCGCTTACGCCATCGGGGCCAAACGGGGTTACATCTACATCCGGGCGGAATATCCTCTGGCGGTGGAGCGGGTTTCCCACGCCATCCGCCAGGCCCGCGAATACGGCCTGCTGGGGAAAAACCTCTTTGGGACCGGTTTTGATTTTGACGTTGAGATCCGGGTGGGAGCGGGGGCTTTTGTTTGCGGTGAGGAGACGGCTCTTTTGGCTTCCATCGAAGGCCGGCGCGGCGAACCCCGGCCCCGTCCGCCTTTCCCCGCCCAGGCCGGCCTCTGGGGCAAACCTACCGTCATCAACAACGTCGAAACCCTGGCCAACATTCCACCGATCATCCTTAACGGCGCCGAATGGTTTTCGGCTATCGGGACGGAGAAGAGCAAGGGAACCAAGGTCTTTGCCTTGGCGGGCAAGGTGGTTAATACCGGCCTGGTGGAAGTGCCAATGGGCACGACCCTGGCCGAGATCATTTATGAGCTGGGCGGGGGGATTCCCAACGGGAAAAAATTCAAGGCGGCTCAGACCGGTGGTCCCTCGGGAGGTTGTATTCCGGCCCAATACCTTGATACCCCTGTTGATTATGAGTCCTTGACTCAACTGGGGACCATCATGGGTTCCGGGGGTCTCATCATCATGGATGAGAGCACCTGCATGGTGGATCTGGCCAGGTTCTTCCTGGAATTTGTACAGCATGAATCCTGCGGAAAGTGCACTCCTTGCCGGATTGGGACCAAGCGGATGCTGGAAATCGTCCAAAGGATCACCAGGGGTGAAGGACGCGAAGGGGATCTGGAACTCTTGGAGGAGCTGGCCCTCCAGATCAAAAATTCAGCCCTCTGTGGTCTTGGGCAAACGGCACCCAACCCGGTGCTCTCCACGCTCCGCTACTTCCGTGAGGAATATGAAGCGCACATCCGGGAGAAAAAATGCCCGGCTGGAGTCTGTCAAGCCCTCATCAAGTATCAGGTGCTTCCCGAAAAATGTACGGCCTGTGGCAAGTGTCAGCGGGCTTGCCCGGTGGGGGCCATCAGCGGTAAGGGTCGGGAGATTCGTTTCATCGAAAGCGACCGGTGCGTTAAATGTGGTGAGTGCTCTGCGGCCTGCCCCTTTGGGGCCATTGTCAAGGCCTGAGTGGGAGGGAAACGGTTTGCTGATCAAGCTGACGATAGACAACCAAACGGTTGAGGTACCATCCGGGACTACCATCCTGGAAGCGGCCAGGAAGATTGGGATCAAGATTTCCACCCTCTGCTACCTTGAAGGGATCAACGAAATAGGTGCCTGCCGGGTGTGCGTAGTCGAAGTAAAGGGTGTCCGTAACCTGGTCGCCTCGTGCGTAACCCCGGTGAGCGAAGGTATGGTGGTTTTCACCAACAGTCCGGCGGTTCGGGCTTCGCGGCGAGTGACGGTGGAGTTGCTCCTCTCCAACCACCCGCGAGAATGCCAAACCTGTCCGCGCAACCTCAATTGTGAACTCCAGGCTTTGGCCGAGAGCCTCGGTCTGAGGGGGGTTCGCTTCGAGGGTGAAAGAACTCACTTCCCTGTGGACCGGTCTTCTCCGGCCATTGTCCGCGATCCCCAGAAGTGTATCCTGTGCCGGAGATGTGTGGCCGTCTGCGAAAAGGTGCAGGGTGTCCGAGCCATCAGCCCCCAGGGCCGTGGTTTTGACACCGTCATCGCTCCCTTCTTCCAGGATGAGTTGGCCAACGTGGCCTGCGTCCTTTGCGGTCAGTGCGTCCTGGTTTGCCCCACCGGAGCCCTGGTGGAGGCCGATTCGACGGCCCAAGTTTGGGCGGCCCTGGCCGATCCCCGCAAGCACGTAGTGGTCCAGACCGCCCCTGCCGTTCGGGTATCTATTGGGGAAATGTTCGGTCTACCCCCGGGGAGTGTGGCCACGGGACAGCTGGTGGCGGCCCTGCGCCGCCTGGGCTTTGACCGGGTTTTTGACACCGATTTTGCCGCCGACCTGACCATTATGGAGGAAGGCCACGAGTTGTTGGAACGGCTGGAGCGGGGCGGAACCTTGCCCATGATTACCTCCTGTAGCCCCGGCTGGATCAAGTTCATCGAGCATTTTTACCCACAACTTTTGCCCCATCTTTCTACCTGTAAGTCGCCCCAACAGATGTTTGGGGCGCTGGCCAAAACGTACTATGCCCGCAAGATGGGACTCAGCCCCAAAGACATCTTTGTCGTGTCCATCATGCCCTGTACGGCGAAGAAGTTTGAAGAGACCCGTCCGGAGATGCGCTCGAGCGGTTATCAAGATGTTGACGCCGTTTTAACCACGCGCGAATTGGGCCGCATGTTAAAACAGGCGGGGATTGATTTGAAGTCTCTCCCGGCCGAGGAATATGATGCTCCCCTGGGGATTTCCACGGGCGCCGCGGTGCTTTTCGGAGCCACGGGCGGGGTTATGGAGGCGGCCCTGCGCACCGCCTATGAAGTGAAGACGGGCAAGACCCTGACCAACCTGAACTTTATGGGTGTGCGCGGGCTGGAAGGAGTGAAGGAGGCCGAGGTCGATCTGGATGGCCTGCGCCTCCGGGTGGCGGTAGCTCATTCCTTGAGTCAGGCTCGGAAGCTCATGGACCGGTTGGCTTCGGGTCAGGCTGATTATCACTTTATCGAGATCATGTGCTGCCCGGGCGGTTGTATTGGCGGCGGCGGGCAGCCCATTCCTACCACCGCTGTCATTCGGCAAAAGAGGAGCGAGGGGATCTATGCGGCCGACGAAGGGATGGCGATCAGGAAGTCTCACGAGAACCCGGCTGTCCAGGCCCTCTATAAGGAGTTCCTCGGCCGGCCGTTGAGTCAGAAGTCTCATGAGCTCCTGCACACCCATTATAAGGCTCGGGGCGTCTACCCCGTCTCTGGGGTGCCTCTCTTTGGGGTGGCGCCGGGAGCCGGCGACCGGTAGGTCCAACCGTCCAGGTCGGTACAAAGATGGCCGGATCTGCGCGGCGATCATTCTCCGGGACGAAGGCAGCAAAAGGTGGAAACCAAAAAGAGACGGAAACCGAGACTTCTGCGATCTTTTGGGGAGGTGACGAGGGTGAAATCCCTCAAGGATTTAGAAGAAATCCGGGCCAAGGCCCAAGATAGTCTGCGGCTCCGGCAAGGCCAGGCTAAGGCCACCGTGGTGGTCGGTATGGGTACCTGCGGTATCGCGGCCGGGGCGCGCGAAGTGTTGCTGGCCATCCTGGATGAGCTGAAAAAACGCAACCTCCACAATGTCACGGTTAGCCAGACCGGGTGTGTCGGGCTGTGTGAACAGGAACCGCTGGTGGAGGTAATCAAACCGGGCCAACCCCGGGTGCTTTATGGAAAAATCACCCCGGAAAAAGCCCGGCGGATTGTGACGCAGCACGTGGTCAATGACAGCCTGGTCGGTGAGTGGGTTATCGCCACCAGGCCGAACTAACAGAAAAGGGGTGGTCCCACGTGGCATTAACCCAAGAAAAGGTGCTCAGGATGCGGGCGACCCTTACCGACGAGCAAAAAAAGCGGATCGGGAAAATCATTGCCGATTGGCGGGAGAAGCCCGGGCCTTTACTCCCGGTGTTACAGGCGGTCCAGAACGAGGTGGGCTACCTTTCGGAGGAAGTCCTGATTACCATCGCTTCTGGTCTGGATCTACCTTTGAGCAAGGTCTACGGCGTGGCCACTTTTTACACCCTTTTCAATACCAAGCCCAAGGCCAGGCACATCATCCGCCTGTGCGAAAGCGCTCCCTGCCATGTGGAGGGGGCGGGCGAGATTCTGGCCGCCCTGGAACGGGCCCTGGGGGTAAAGGTTGGGGAAAGTACCCCCGATGGTCTCTTTACGCTGGAGACGGCCAGCTGCCTCGGGGTCTGTGGCGTGGCGCCGGCGATCATGATCGACGATGAGGTTTACGGCAATCTCACCCCGCGGGACATTGACTGGATTTTGGCCAGGTACCGCGAGGAAGACCAGAACCAGTGAAGGGAGGGTCAGCGGTGGAATTTTACCGTTCCCATGTTCTGGTTTGCGGTGGAACTAACTGTAGCTTAAAAGGCAACCGCATCCTGCTGCAGGCTCTGGCCGAAGAGGTTAAACGGCGGGGCCTGGAGCGGGAGATCAAGGTTGTGGAAACTGGTTGTTTTGGCCTCTGCGAGCAGGGCCCGACCATGGTCGTTTATCCCGAAGGAGTCCTCTACTGCCGGGTGACGGCGGCGGACGTTCCGGAGATCGTAGAAAGCCACCTCTTGAAAGGCCGCGTGGTGGAGAGGCTGCTCTACCGGGAGCCGGCTTTACCGAAAGCCGTCCAGACCGTGCCCGAGGTGGATTATTTCAAAAAACAGGTGCGGGTGGTCCTGCGTAACTGTGGCGTGATCGACCCTGATTCCATCGAAGAGTATATCGGCCAGGGCGGTTATCAGGCTTTGGGCAAGGCGTTGACGGCGATGAGGCCGGAAGAAGTCGTTGAGACCATCAAGGCGGCCAAATTACGTGGCCGTGGCGGCGCCGGTTTCCCGGCCGGTCTCAAGTGGGAATTCGCCCGGCGGGCGGCGGGGACGCCCAAGTATGTGGTGTGCAACGCCGATGAGGGTGAACCGGGCACCTTCAAGGATCGCCTGATTTTGGAGGGCGACCCGCACAGCATCCTCGAAGGGATGGCCATCGCGGCGTATGCCATTGGGGCGAACTACGGATATATTTACATCCGTGGGGAATACCGTCTCTCCATCGAACGCCTGGAACGGGCCATCGCTCAGGCCAGGCAGATGGGGCTCTTGGGGAAGAACATCTTCGGGTCGGGGTTCGATTTCGATGTCGAGATCCGTACCGGAGCCGGGGCCTATGTCTGCGGCGAAGAGACGGCGCTCTTCGAATCTTTGGAGGGCGGCCGGGGCGAACCGCGGGTGAAACCGCCCTATCCCACCGAGGTCGGCCTCTTCGGTAAGCCGACGGTGATCAACAACGTTGAAACCCTGGCCAACGTCCCGGTCATCATCAGCCGGGGCGCCGAATGGTTCAGAAGTCTTGGCACCGAGCGAACCCCTGGTACCAAGGTCTTCACCCTCACCGGTGATGTGGTCAATCAGGGACTGATCGAAGTTCCCATGGGGATCACCCTGCGGGAGATCATCTATGACATTGGTGGCGGAATCCCCGGCGGACGGGCCTTCAAGCTGGCCCAGACGGGAGGCACCTCCGGTGGGATCATCACGGCGGGCATGCTCGATGTCCCCATGGATTATGATAGTCTGGCCGCCGCCGGGACGGCGCTGGGGTCCGGAGCCCTGCTCATCCTGGACGATACGCACTGCGTCGTCGACGTGGCCCTGTCCTTTGCCCGCTTCTTCAAGCATGAGTCCTGTGGCAAGTGCACCCCCTGCCGGGAAGGGACCCTTCGTCTCTACCAGCTCCTGGAGGGCATAACCAAGGGAGAGGGGCGGGAGGAGGACCTGGCCTTGATCGAAGAACTGGCCAACATGATGTACCGGGCACCCTTGTGTCCGTTAGGTCAGACGGCTCCCCTGCCCATCATGTCCACCATCAAGTATTTCCGCAGTGAATATCTAAAGCATATCCAGGACAAATCCTGCCCAACCGGCACCTGCCGGGCCTTGAACCCTGCGGTTCAGGCGGCAGAGTAGGAAAGGAAGTGAGGACATGGATACCGTAACCTTGACCGATATTGTGACCCTGACCATCGACGGGCAAAAGGTGAGCGTGCCCAAGGGGACGACGATCCTGGAGGCGGCTAAGCGAATCGGCATCCACATTCCCACTCTCTGCCACCATCCCGATCAACGGGTTAAGGCCGTCTGCCGGGTTTGTGTGGTAGAAGTTCAAGGGATGCGGACCTTTCAGGCCGCCTGCGCCTATCCGGTGAGCGAGGGCATGGTCGTCAAAACCAACAGCCCTGCGGTCCGCGACGCCCGCCGGGTCATCGTGGAACTCATCTTATCCCGGCATCCGCAAGACTGCCTGCAATGCCCGCGCAACCTGCGCTGCGAGCTGCAGAGCCTGGCCGAGCAGCTGGGGATCAGGGAGGTCAGGTTCCCCCGGCAGGTTAAGGCCTATACCCAAGACTGGTCGACGCCGTCTTTGGTCCGGGATCCGTCCAAGTGCATCCTCTGTCGCCGCTGCGTCGAGACCTGCCATGAGGTCCAGGCGGTGGGCATTCTCTATCCGGTCCACCGGGGAGCCGACACCATGGTGGCACCGGCCTGCGAGAAAGAGCTGGCCGAGCTGGCCTGCTCCCTCTGCGGGCAATGCGCCAATGTCTGCCCGGTGGGGGCCATCACCGAGCGGGACGACACGGCCAAAGTGTGGGCGGCGCTGGCCGATCCCACCAAGCACGTGGTCGTACAGACGGCTCCGGCCACCAGGGTCTCCTTAGGGGAGGAACTTGGCCTACCTTCCGGCTCCATCGTCACTGGCAAGATGGTGGCCGCCTTGCGGCGCCTTGGTTTTGACCGGGTCTTTGATACCGACTTCACCGCCGACTTGACCATCCTCGAGGAGGGGACGGAATTCATCCACCGGCTGACGCAGGGCGGGACTCTGCCCCTCATGACCTCCTGCAGCCCCGGGTGGATCAAGTTCATCGAACACTACTATCCGGAGCTTTTGCCTCACCTCTCGACCTGCAAATCGCCGCAGCAGATGTTCGGCGCCCTGGCCAAGACCTATTATGCGGAAAAGGCGGGGATCGACCCCAAGGATATCGTCGTCGTCTCCATCATGCCCTGCACGGCCAAAAAGTTCGAGGCGCAGCGGCCGGAGATGCAGGACAGTGGCTACCAGGATGTGGACATCGTCTTGACCACCCGCGAGCTGGGCCGGATGTTGCGGCAGGCCGGCATCGACTTTGAGAGCCTACCGGAAGAGGATTATGACCTGCCCCTGGGGATCTCCACCGGGGCCGGGGCCATCTTCGGGGCCACGGGCGGCGTCATGGAAGCGGCCTTGCGCACCGCCTACGAGTTGGTGACCGGGGAGCCCCTGGGCGACATCAATCTCCACGCCGTCCGCGGGATGGAAGGAATCAAAGAGGCCGAGGTGGACGTGAAAGGCACCAAGGTTCGGGTGGCGGTGGCCCACAGCCTGGGCAATGCCAAGAAGCTGCTCGATGCCCTGGTGGCGGGGAAGGTTAACTACCACTTCATCGAGATCATGTGCTGCCCGGGCGGCTGCATTGGCGGTGGTGGCCAGCCGGTGCCCACCAATAACGCTGTCCGGCTGGAGCGGATCAAGGCCATCTACGAGGTCGACGCCAAGATGCCGTTGCGGAAGTCCCACGAAAACCCGGTGGTCCAGCAATTGTATGCCGAGTTCCTGGGCCGACCCAATAGCGAAAAGGCCCACCACCTGCTGCACACCCACTATACCCCGCGCAAGAAGTATTGTCTGAAGGAGGAGAAAGCCGAGCTGACGCCGGCGGCGGGGACGGGGAGTTGAGAGACGCCGGTGCTAGTAGCTGTGCGTCCAGCCCGTGCCGGTCATGACCGGACTAACGCTCTAGGCCGCCACCTCGAGGGGTGGCGGCCTTATTCTGACGGGGCCACACTTGGTAACTGCATATCTGAGATAGTCACCGGCCAAAAAGCCCACGGTTAAGGATAATTTTTTATTAGGGAAAAGGTGCCCTCCAGCAGGAATAACGAATTTCGTATCGAACAGTATAAAGTGGTATATACAAGTACTTGTCGCGGTGGTTCTCTTTTATGGCAAAATGGAGGTGGTTGAGAAGGAAGTTTGGGGTCCTTGAAACTTCAATTAAAATGAGGGGGAGAAACGATGCAAATGATGAAGTGGAAGACTGTCACCATTTTTCTCGTGCTGGCATTTGTTGTTTCAACTCTCGCTGGGTGCGGCGGCGGTCAGAAGACGAGTTCAAGCGGCCCCTGGACGGGCACAATCACCATTTGGGATGCGCCCAGGTGGCCCGATGCCAACGACGATAAGTATCACTGGATTAAAGCCAAAATAGCTGAATTTGAAAAATTGAACCCTGGCGTTAAAATCGAATTGGTTCAGGTCCCGTGGAAGGAACTACCGGACAAGTTGAGTGTAGCCATTGCCGGCAAGGCCTGGCCAGACATTGCTCCCGTTGATGTATCGGGTGGCGGCGTGAAATTGAGCGACATTGAGCAGGGAGTCGTTGAGGCGCTGGACAGTTTCTTCACCAAAGAGGAACTTGACGACTTCTATCCGGCGGCAAAAGAAGCTTATACTTACAAGGGCAAGCTTTACGGCATCCCCACCTCGATGAGCGTTCATGCCTTGATGCTCAACCTGGACATCTTCAAGGAACGGGGGGTCGAGCCGCCAAAGGATGGTAAATGGACGTATGAAGAGTTTGTGGAAACACTCAAGAAACTCACCTTTGACCGGGTCAAGGACGGTAAAACGACAAAGGTATACGGCTTTTCGACCTATATCTTGAAGAATTATTATGAGGCGTGGCCCTTCCTTTATATGGACGGTGGGAGGCCACTATCACCCGACGGTAAGGAGTACACCTTTGACAGCCCCGAGGCCATTTCCGGCTTAAAGAAGCTGGCCGACCTGAAGTTCGTCTATAAGGTTACCCCTCCGGATATGGGTGGTAGTGACGTCGGTGGGACCTTTAAGGCCTTTGCCGCACCCGATCAGCGGACCGTGGCCATCGAGCCGTGGAATAGCTGGGCCATCGCCACTCTGCGGAACCACAAGACCTATAAGATGAATTTCATGGTCGCTGAATATCCCACTGGTAAGACCGGCAAACCGGTCACCATTAGCGGCGCCGGTGGTTGGGTTGTCTTTGCTCAGAAGGATAAAGCCAAGTTAGATATGGTGGTCAAGTTTGCCAAATTCCTGAGCAAGACCGAGGAACAGGTTACTTTTGCCAAGAACTATGGTACCTTCCCCGCCCTGAAGTCGGCGGCCAAGGCCGATCCGTTTGCTGACAATCCGCAGATGAAACGAGCCCAGGCCATGCTGGAGCATGCCGTTACCATCCCGAAGGTAGCCAACTGGTCGCAGATAGATGACCGGATTCAGGCTCAACTTCAGCTTGTTTTCAATGGGGAAAAGACGCCGGAGCAGGCACTGAAAGACGCGCGTAAAGAGGTCGAAGACTTCCTGAAAAAATAAGAACCAGCCACAGGTTCGAGGAACCAGTTGATTGGCTCTGCGCCTGGGTTGATGCGGGCGGGAACATTATCTATTCCGGAAGCCAGCCTCACCCAGGCGCGGTCTCGACTGAGAAGCTACGGATCTGTCTTGGGAGGAAGCAGTCCAATGAACAACCCCGCAAGGGGCTTGCGCCAGCTCATGAGAAGCTTATACAAGAATCGCTGGGCCTATTTCTTTATAATGCCTAAGTTTCTCCTTTTCCTCGTCTTCATTGGTATACCCGTAGTCTGGGCTTTTATCATCTCCTTCCAGAAATTTCGCGCCTTTGATACGGTCTGGGTGGGACTGGAAAATTTCCGGCAAGTCTTATCCACGGGACTTTACCGGAAGGCCTTCTGGAACACCGTTAAATACACGTTGGTCACCGTTCCCACGCACATATTGATTGCTTTAATCCTCGCTTCCCTGATTCACCCCTTGAGTAAACGGGCCCAGACTTTCTTTCGGGCTGCCTTCTATCTGCCAACCGTCACCTCGATGGTCATAATCGCCATGGTCTGGCGCTGGATGTTCAACAGTCGTTTTGGTCTTCTTAATTACCTATTGGGCTTATTCGGACTAGGCCCAATCGATTGGCTCAACAGCTCAAATTGGGCCATGTGGGCCATTATCATCATGAGTATCCTTACTCCGCCCGGCGTGGGAGTGATCCTTTACCTGGCGGCCATGGCTTCAATTCCAGAAAGTCTCTACGAAGCCGCCGCCATCGATGGAGCCGGGCCTTTTCAGCGGTGGGTCAAGATAACTTTGCCACTCTTGAAACCAACGACCCTTTATTTGGTAATTCTCTCCACGGTGGGTTCTTTTCAGGTTTTTACTCAGGTACTGATGCTCACCGGTGGGGGGCCTGGCCATGCCACCACTACCCTGGTCACGCTCATCTACGAAACGGCCTTCCGGGATGGCAACTTCGGACTGGCTTCGGCCCAGGCGATTATCCTCTTTGGCATTATCCTCGTGATTTCTTTATTACAGTATAAGCTGTTACACAGCGAGACGGAGTATTGAGAGGGGAAGCAAAGCACATGTCGCGCAAAACACTTGCACGGACCGGGCGGGCGGCAGCCTATGGCCTTTTGACCTTCTGGGCGGTGATCTCTCTTTTACCCCTTTACTGGGTCTTTGTTACGGCTCTACAAACCCCGAAAGCCATCGATATTGTACCCCCAAAGTTCTATCCGCAGAATCTTCTTGATCCGGACTCTTACACGGAGCTGATTAATCTCTTCACCCGGCACCAGGCCTGGCGCTGGATTTTAAACAGTGCCTATATCGCCATCCTGGCCACCAGTGGAATCCTCCTTTTGGATTCGATGGCGGGCTATGCCTTCGCCAAAAAGAACTTCCCGGGGAAGAATGTCCTTTTCTGGTTTATTATCAGTACGATGATGGTCCCGGGGCAGGTAGTGCTCGTACCCATGTTCATCATGATTCGGAAATTGGGCTTGTTTGATACCCATTGGGCGCTAATATTACCGGATCTTTCCATGGTTATTGGGGTCTTTTTGATGCGCCAGTTCATGCTCAATCTGCCTTCGGAGTTCATTGAGGCGGCCAAGATCGACGGAGCCAGCGAATGGCAAATTTACTGGAAAGTTGTTTTGCCCCTCTCAAAACCAGCTCTGGCCACATTGGGTATCTTCACCTTTATGAATGTCTGGAATTCTTTTCTCTGGCCCATTATCGTCTTGAACCGTAATCACCTCTTTACGCTCCCCGTAGGTTTAAAGACCCTCCAGGAAGCGAATCTGGCTCAATACAAGTTGCTCATGAGCGGGGCGGCGGTGGCGGCAATTCCCATGATCATCGTCTTTTTGGCCTTCCAGAGCTATTTCATAAAGGGTCTGACCATGGGTGGGGTGAAAGGGTGAGAAAGAAGGAAGGCGATTCCGGGCCGTTAGTAGCCCACGAAAACTCCTCTTTCGAATCGACGGCGGAAAAAAGTAAAGCAGAGCCGGAGCCCATGACAGTGCAGCCGGTAGCGGGGATAAAGGTCACTCCCTCGGCGAGGATGGACGGCGGTGCGGCTTTGCCCGTAGCACCATCAGCCGGATCTTCTGCTTCTGGCCAGCGGAATCCGCTTCCGCTCCGTATTATGCTCCGTACAGCGACCTTCCTGGGGCCAAAAAGATTGCTTCTGGCATTTGTTTTGGTTACGGTCATACTTCTCCTCTACCTCCCTGGTTGGCAGGCCCTCCTGAGCCGGTTCAGGGAGGGATCTTTTTCTATGAAGGAAATGACGGTGGACCGGTGGCTCCAGAAAATGACCCTGGAAGAAAAGGTTGGTCAACTCTTCATGCTTGGATTCCAGGGTCGAACTATTTCCTATGAGTTGAGCCGGGCCATCGAGGGGGGTAGGGTGGGCGGCGTCATTATTTTTGAACGAAACGTTACCGACGCCGCCCAGCTGGCTGAGCTAAACGCGCAACTCCAGGCCAAGGCCCGGGCCAGGGGCCCCGGACTTTTCATTGCCGTTGATCAGGAAGGTGGACCCATTGCCAGGCTGAGGCGGGGCTTTACCGTCTTCCCATCCAGCATGGCCATCGGCGCCACTACCTCACCGGAACTGGCTTACCAGGCGGCGCGGCAGGTTGCCCTGGAGCTGGCTGCCGTAGGCATCAACATGAACCTGGCCCCGGTTCTGGATGTGAATAATAATCCCGCCAATCCCGTAATCGGCATCCGTTCCTTTGGCGAGGACCCCCACCTGGTGGGTGAGCTGGGGGTGGCTCAACTGCGCGGCTATCGCGACGGGGGGATCATCGCGGTGGGCAAGCATTTTCCCGGACATGGTGATACGGCCGTCGATTCCCACCTGGGGCTTCCGGTGGTTGCTTACCCTCGCTCGAGGCTGGAACAGGTAGAGCTCATCCCGTTCAAGATGGCCATAGGAGATTCCATTGACGCCATTATGACGGCCCATATTGTTTTTCCGGCCATTGACCAGACTCCGGGTCTGCCTGCCACTTTATCCCCTGGGGTTTTACAAAAGTTTTTACGACAGGAACTGGGGTTTGATGGGCTTATCATCACCGACGCCCTGGACGTTATGAAGGCCATTACCGACCATTTCGGCAAGGATAAAGCCATCGTAAAGGCCGTCCAGGCCGGAGCCGACATCCTTTTGCTGGCGGAATCCTTTGGCGAACAGGAGGCTCTTTACAACATTCTCCTGGACGCCGTCAGGCGGGGAGAGATCTCCGAAGCCAGGATCAATGAGTCGGTGCGCAGGATTTTAAAGGTGAAGGCCAAGTACGGCCTTTTGCCGGGAGTTGCCGGTAGTCCGACAGGGGGAGCCCAGAGCCGGTTGCCGGTATCTGATGATCCCGCTGCTGGAAAGGCGACGACCGGAATCGATCCCACTACCGGGTCGGTAAGTACTCCCGCCGCCCGCGATCTGGCCGCCCGGATTGCCAGACAGGCCGTGACGCTGGTGCGGAATGAGGGGGGACTTTTGCCTTTAAAGAATCTGTCCGGCAAAAGAATTGTGGTCTTCACCCCTGCCATTGCCGGCACTTACTACAATGAACCGGCCACCTCTTTGCGAAGTTGGATAGGGGAGACCATCTCCCGGAGGCATACCTTGACCTGGGAACTACAGTATAGCCGCCGTCCCACAGCGGCTCAGGTTGATAAGGCCTTGGAGATGGCCGCCTCCGCCGACCTCGTTATCTTTGGAAGTCATAACCTTAATCTGGAGCCGGAGGCAATAAAATTTGCCCAAAGGATAGCGGCTACCGGGAAACCAATGGTGCTGGTAGCTCTGGGTAATCCGTACGACCTCATGGTCCTGCCCCAAATAAGGATGTACCTGGTCACCTACGGATCGGAGCGAGAAGTGGGAGAGGCTTTGGCCGGTGTGCTTTTTGGGGAGTTTCATCCTTCTGGGCATCTACCGGTGACCATACCCGGACTCTATCCCCGGGGCTGGGGGATTACGGAATGCGTCCTCAGCTGTGCATGTTCCCCGAAAAGATTAAGCCCGCAATGATTGAAGCGCAGGTTCCCTAGAGACACGTCTTAACCACTCTACTACGCCGCCCACGGAATTTCAAAATCTAACCCTGCGACACTGTTGCCGCCCAGTACCAGAGAGACCGGTTTAAGTGGTAAGATAGCCGAAAAAATTTCTTTTGCTATCAATTTTACAGCAGGAAAAAAGGATACTCACGTAGAATTACCCTTGACATAAATCCTTCATGAAGGGGTAAGACCTGCAACTATTCTTGTGGCATTTTCTGGCATGGAGGTGATCTACGGTAAAGGGGCCAAGTCAAGAAGGAGATCTCCTCTGGCGGATCCAGGCAAAATCTGAAAGCCTTAGTCCTAGCAAACGCCAGGTAGTTGAAGCGATTGTTGACCATTTTGAAGAAGTAGCCTTTTGGTCGGCCCTTGAACTGGCGAATGTTGCCAAAGTAAGTGAAAGCGCTGTGGTCAGGACAGCCATTGCTCTAGGATACAGTGGCTATCCGGAGTTGCAAAAAGCGATACAAAAAGTGGTAAGAGACCGCTTGGTGAGCATGGCTCGCCTGAGGGTAGAAGAACAGAGCGAGAAGCCGTCCGGAAAGATTTACGAGGAAGTCCATGTGGCTAATTTGCAGAACCTCGATGCGACGTACAACCTTAATCCTCCGGAGAGCTTGTCGCAGGCGGCCAAGCTAATTCTGGAGGCCCGGAAGATCGGCATATTGGGCAGCAGATTATCTTGGCCTGTG
>Ga0334722_10000494_pt1 | contig 57950 bp, 50 predicted proteins | sample C3_bottom_MG_FD_207210 | JGI IMG/M metagenome (GOLD analysis project Ga0334722, IMG submission 207210) | Sediment microbial communities from Yellowstone Lake, YNP, Wyoming, USA - C3_bottom | ecosystem: Environmental > Aquatic > Freshwater > Lake > Sediment | place: USA: Wyoming | collected... | reverse complement strand
GAGCCGGTCGTCGCGCCGCTGGTCAGGCGCTGTCGAGCTCGCGCGAGATCGCGCGCAGGATGAAGCGGGCCGCCTCGGCGCTCTTGCCGCCGAGGCGCTGGCCCTCGTCCTGCTCGAGCGCGACCGCGAGGTCGGCGAGCATCCGCTCGAGCGGCGCCGTGCGCACGAGGGCACCCTCGGCGAACGCCCGCTCGAGCCGCTCGACCGCGCGGCGGGCATTGTCGACCGCATGACCTGGCTGGGCGAGGATCGCCCGGACCTCGCTCCGGGCCGCCTCCGCCGCCGGGCCCGTCGTCGCCATCAGGGGGTCCCGGCCTCGACCACCCGCGCCCGCCGCGCCGCCTGCCGCGCCGCCTGCCGCGCCCGCCACTCGCTCTCGAGGATGCTCATCTGGATCTCGTCCCACCATCGGCCGTCGCGCAGGATCGCCTCCCGGGCCCGTCCCTCGACGACGAAGCCGACCCGGCGGTAGGAGCGGATCGCGCGCTCGTTGAACTCGAAGACCGACAGCCCGACGCGATGGAGACCGAGCCGCTCGAAGGCGTGCTCGAGCATCAGCTCGGTCGCCTCGCCGCCGTGGCCCTGGCCCCAGCAGTCCTTCTCGCCGATCGTGATGTGGAAGAGGGCCGTGCCGTTGTCCCCGTCGAGCTGGCTGAAGGCGCACGTCCCGATCAACCGGTCGGTCGCCCGGACGTGGATCGCGAACGTGAGCGACTCGGGGCCGAGGACGCGGGCGACGAAGAACCGCTCCACCTCATCGGCTCGCATCGGGCCGTCCTGGTAGCGCGTCAGCCGGACGACCTCCGGGTCGGCGTACCAGCGCTTGAACGCCTCGAGGTTGGCGGGCACATGGCGGCGCAGGACGGTGCGCTCGCCCTCGAGGCGGTCGGGGAACCAGGTCCGGGTGAACATCGCGAACGAAGGTATACCATCGCCGCCATGCGCCGCTGGAGCGAGCTCGCCGAGCGGGTCGCGGCCACGACCAGGACGTCCGAGAAGGTCAGGCTGATCGCCGAGCACCTCCGCCCGCTCGAGCCGGCCGTGCTCGTGCCGACGGTCGTCTTCCTGGCCGGGCGCCCGTTTGCCCGGAGCGACCAGCGCGCGGCCGGGCTCGGCTGGGCGACGATTGCCGCCGTGGCGGGCGAGGTCGCCGGCGCGGACCCGGGCGCCCTCGCCCAGGCCTACGACCACTCGTCCGACCTCGGGCGGGCGGTGGCCGAGATCCTCGCCAGCCGGGCGGTCCAGCCCGACCCGGCCGCCTGTCCGACCGTGGTCGAGGTGGCCGAGGCGTTCGCGGCGATCGAGCGCGCCTCCGGTCCGGCTCGCAAGGCGGCGATCCTGGGCGACCTCCTCGCCCGCGCGGACCCGCTGAGCGCGGGCTACATCGTGAAGATCCTGACCGGCGAACTGCGGATCGGGCTCCGCGAGGGGTTGCTCGAGGCGGCGATCGCGCAGGCCTTCGGGCGGTCGCTCGAGGAGGTGAGCTGGGCAGGGATGCTCACCGGGGACGTCGGCCGGACGGCGCTCCTCGCCCGGGAGGGCCGGCTGGCCGAGGCGCGCCTGACGCTCTTCCATCCGCTGACGTTCATGCTCGCCTCGCCGGCCGAGGACGCCGGGGAGATCATCGCCCGGCTCGGCCCGACGGTCTGGGTCGAGGACAAGTACGACGGGATTCGGGCCCAGCTCCACCGGCTCGGGCACGAGGTCCGCCTCTACAGCCGCGACCTCCACGACGTGAGCGGCCAGTTCCCCGAGATCGTCTCCGGCGCGGCCGGGCTCGGCTGGGACGGGATCCTCGATGGCGAGATCCTCGCCTGGCGCGACGGCCGGGTCCTGCCCTTCCTCGCCCTCCAGGCGCGCCTCGGCCGGAAGGACCCGCCGGCCGCACTCCTGGCCGAGGTGCCGGTCATCTTCGTCGCCTTCGACTTGCTCGCCCTCGGGGCCGGGGCCGGCGGGCGGGCGATCGAGGGGCCGGCCGGCCCGGAGGTCGAACCGCTCCTGCGCCGCCCGCTGGCCGAGCGTCGGCGACGCCTCGAGGCGCTCGACCTGCCGCCTGCCGAGGAGGGCGGGGTATTCGCCCTCTCGCACCTCGTGACCGCGTCGTCGGCAGCCGAACTCGAGCGGATCTTCGCCGAGGCCCGGGCGCGCCGGAACGAGGGGCTGATGGTCAAGGATCCCACGAGCGGCTACTCGCCCGGCCGGCGCGGCCTCGGCTGGCTGAAGATGAAGAAGGCCCTGGCGACCCTCGACTGCGTCGTCGTCGGGGTCGAGATGGGCCACGGCAAGCGTCACGGCCTCCTCTCCGACTACACGTTCGCCGTCCGCGACGACGCCACCGGCGAGCTGCTCACGATCGGCAAGGCGTACAGCGGGCTGACCGACGCCGAGCTGGCCGAGATGACCCGCTGGTTCGAGGCCCACACGCTTGCCCGGCACGGCCGCTACCGGGTCGTCGAGCCGTCGGTCGTGGTCGAGGTCGCGTTCGACGTGATCATGCGCTCGACCCGCCACCGCTCGGGATTCGCCCTCCGCTTCCCGCGCATCGTCCGCCTGCGGCCCGACAAGTCGCCCGCCGAGATCGACACCCTGGCCGGCGTCGAGGCCCTCTTTCGCGGCCTCCAGGAGGGTGCCGAACATCTCGTCACGGCGAGCGCGCGGGCGCTATCCTGAGGCGATGTTCGAGATCGCCGAGCGCCCGGTCGAGCTGACCCTGTACACCGACGCCTACGTCGTCCGGGGCACGGTCCTTACCCGCCAGCGCCGGATCAGCGACGTCCTCAACCATGCCGACCATGACTTCCTCGTCGTCTCCGACGTCACCCTCGACGAGTTCGGGGCGCACACGATCGCGACCCGCGCCGACTTCGCCCAGGTGAACCTCGCCGCGGTCCTGTTCGCGGTGGCCGACATCCCGGTCGAGCCGATGCACGAGCTGCGGACGGTGAAGATCGCCGAGACCGCGCTCATCTCCGTGCCGCCGTTCCGGATCACCGGCCGGATCCACCTGCTCCCCGAGCGGGACCTGCGCGACGCGCTCGGCGAGCTCGTCGGGCGGTTCGTCCCGGTGACCGAGGCGACCTACTGGTCGGACGTCGTGGGCGAGGCGAAGCAGAGTGCGGCGATGGTCGCGGTCAACCACGCCCGGGCCCAGATCCTGGCGCCCTACCGCGAGGTCGATCCGTGGGCCGGGCTCGACCGGGGCGCGGTCCACGACCGCGGGGCGGCCGGGACGCCCGACCCGGGGCGCGACCCGGGAGCGGGCGAGGGCTAAGCCCCGGGGTGTCGACCGGGCCGGGCCGCCGACCGGGCCGGGCCGCCGACCGGGCCGGGCCGCCTCAGCGATCGACCGGCAGGTCGAGCCGGTTGCCCCAGTCGGCCCAGCCGCCGTCGTAGACCGCGACGTCGTCGTGGCCGAGGAGGGTGAGGACGAAGGCGAGCTTCGCCGCGGCGATGCCCGAGCCGTCGTAGCAGACGAGCCGGCGACCCCGGCCGACGTTCGCCCGGGCGAGCATGCTGCGCAGCTCGTCGCCGTCGCGGAAGTACTGGCGGCCGGGCTGGGACATCGCCGCCACGGGTACGTTCGCCGCGCCCGGGATGTGGCCGAGCCGGCGGGTGTTGCCCTGCTGGCCGTGGTACTCGGCCGGGGCGCGGGCGTCGAGGAGGAGCACGTCGGGCGAGCCGAGCAGACCGCGCACGTCGGCCGTCGTCAGGCGCATCCGGAGCTGGGCGCGGGGCGTGAACTGGGCCGGCGCCGGGACCGGCCGGGCGTTCGAGACCGGCCGTCCCTCGTCCGTCCAGGCCCGGTAGCCCCCGTCGAGGATGCGGGCCGATTCGAACCCGTAGACGCGCAGGCTCCACCAGACCCGGGCGGCGAAGAGCGAGGCGGTGTCGTCGTACAGGACGACGCTCGTCCCGTCCCCGATCCCGGCCCGGGCAAGGGCCGCGCTCACCTGGTCCGGTCCGGCGAGCAGGAAGAGCCCGGCCTCGTCCTCGGCGTCGACGAGCTCGCTCGCCCAGTCGAGGTAGACCGCGCCCGGGATGTGGCCGACCCCGTGGAGCGAGGGCCCGCTGCCGTCGGGACGCCAGCGCACGTCGACGACCCGGATCTCCGGGCGCTCGAGGTGCTCGGCCAGCCACTCGCTCGAGACGAGCAGTTCGGGACGGGAGAATGCCTTCGCCATCCGCCCTATCATACGGGCCCATGGTCAGCCCCTTTCTGCCCGAGGCCGAGAAGGTTGCCGCCGTCCGCGAGGCGCTGCCCTCGACCGCGGCCGGGATCTACCTGAACACCGGCACCGCCGGGCCGCTGCCGCGCGAGACGGCCGCCGCGATGGCCGAGGTGGCCGAGTGGGAGCTCGCGACCGGGCGGGCGCACGTCGCGCTCTTCCCCGAGACGTTCGAGCGGATGGCCGAGGCGCGGGCCGCCGTCGCCGCGATCCTGACCAGCGACATCGACACGGTGGCGCTCACGCACTCGACGACCGACGGGATGAACATCGGCACCTGGGGCGTCGACTGGCGAGCGGGCGACCGGGCGGTGACGAGCTCGCTCGAGCACCCGGGCGGTCTCGGGCCGCTGTACGTGGCGCGCGACCGGTTCGGGGTCGACCTCGCGATCGTCGACGTCGGCGACGGTGGCGACGACGAGCGGACGCTGGCCGCCTTCGATGCGGCGATCACGCCCCGGACGCGGCTCGTCTCGATCTCGCACGTCGCCTGGTCGACCGGTGCCGTCCTGCCGGTCGCCCGGATCGCCGAGCTGGCCCACGCCCGCGGGGCGCTCGTCGTCGTCGACGGGGCGCAGTCGGCCGGCGCGATGCCGGTCGATCCGGGCGCGATCGGGGCGGACGTGTATGCCGTCCCCGGCCAGAAGTGGCTCCTCGGGCCGGAAGGGATGGGCGCCCTCTGGGTTCGTCCCGGGGCACTCGAGCGGGTCGAGCGGACGTTCGCCGGCTACTTCAGCTTCGAGACGGTCGATGGGCGCGGGACGGGCGTCCCCTGGTCGTCGGCGCGGCGGTTCGAGGCGACGAACTACCACCGCCCGTCGGTCGTCGGGCTCGCCCGCAGCTGCGGCTGGCTGTCGATGTACGTCGGGCTCGACTGGGCGTACACGCGCGCGGCGAGACTTGCCCGGCGCTCGGCCGACCTGCTGGCCGCGATCCCGGGCGTCGAGCTGCTCACCCCGCGCCACCAGATGGCGACGCTCGTCTCGTTCCGGATCGCCGGCTGGACCCCCGACCAGGCGCTCGATGAGCTCGGCCGGCGCGTCTTCGCGATCGCCCGCACGCTACCGCCGGTGAACGCGCTCCGGATCAGTGTCGGCTTCTTCAACACCGACGAGGAGATCGAGCGCTTCTGCGGCGCGGTCGCCGAGCTCGCCGCCCACACGCCCGAGACGCTGCCGCCGCATCGGGGGCTTCCGCTCCTCGGCCAGGACGCCGGATGAGCGGCGGGCCCGGGCGGCGGGTGAGCCGCGGACGCGCGGCGGGTGAGCGGCGGGTGAGCGGCGGGTGAGCGGCGGGCCCGGCCGGCAGGTCCGCCAACGTCCCTGGCTCGAGGTCCTCTGGCGCCGTTACCGGAACCCGCCCCGGCCGGTCGTGCGGGCCGTGGCCAGCAGCCTCGTCGTCGCCCTCGTCCTCGGCCTCGGCTACCTGCTCTACGACGTGGCCCTGACGCGGGGAGCGGACCTGCCCGGCGGCGACCTCCGGACGCTCGCGGTCGCGCTCTTCGTCGCCGTGGTCATCGGGGCCGGGACGGTCGTGACGTACCTGATCGTCCCCCAGCCGACCGGCTCGGGCGGACACCGGACGCGAACCGGCTGGAGCGCCGCGCTCGGGTTCTTCGCCGCGATCCCGATTGCCTACCTCGTTCTGGTCGTCGTCTCGCAGGTGCTCAAGCCGCTCCTCGTCTGACAGCTCGCCCGGCCGGGTCCCTCTCGCCGAGCGGCTGGCTGCTCGCCGGGCGGTGCGACAGCTCGCCGGCCCGCCTTCCCTCGCCGGGTGGTGCGCCCGAGCACCACTTTCGCATCGTCCGGACCGCGAAACCGGGTAGCCCGTTCGTACCATTCCGCGGTACGCTCGGCTGGCTATCATTCGGCGCGGCCGGGAGAGATTCGGTCCCGACCGCAGCTCCTGAGGTCCGATCGTGTCGATCGACGAGCAGCACGTCGCATTCCCCAAGCTGCGCGGTGCCCCGGCCTACGCCCGTCCGCCGGTCCCGGTGCCGGTGACACCGCGTCCACTCGACCCCGACGAGCTGCCCCTGCTCGCCGAGCAGACCCCCGAGGAGCGGGCCCTCATGGAGGCGCTCCTGGGCCGGAACGGGCAGGCATGGCCGGGACGTTCGCCTGGCACGGCCCCGGGTCCTGTCCCGACACAGAGCGGATCCGCCTCGAGCACCCAGCTGGCTGCGGCCGTCCCCGGTGCCGTTCGGGCTGTGCCAGGGGAGGCCGTGCCACGAGAGCCCGTGCCCGGGGCAGCCGTGCCCGGGGCAGTCGTGCCCGGGGCCTGGGTTCCGCCTCGGCCGCTCCCGCTCGGAGGCACGACGACTCCGGCCGGTGAATCGGTCGCGACCAGGTTGTCGAGCGGCGAGCGTCCGCTCACGATCGGGGGTTTGCTGCAGCGGCTTCGTCGCCGCTGAACCGGTTCGACCTCGCGGGCAATCCCGAGCGGGCCGAGCCGGCTGGGACCCCGGCCGCCAGGACCCGCTTCCGCGCCGGACCCGCCGCCTGGCCCTCGCCGCCTGGGGCCGCTTCCGGCGCTGGGCTTCCCGCGCCGGGCTTCCAGCGCGGATTGCATCTGGCGCACACAAGCAACCACCTGCGCGAGCCTGCTACGGCGACCTCGCCTCTCGTGTGCATGGAGTGCAACGATTCGACCGATGCCCGTGCCCACCTGTCGGGTCGGGCGCTCATCGGGCAGTGATCGTGCGCCGGATGCAAAACCAGGCACGGACCGGGCCGCCCTGCCGCTGGGCACGTCGCTTATGTGCACCTCACGCAAATCGCTGTCGATCTCGTCGCGTCTCCTGCAAGGACACGACGAGGGAGCCCTGGGAGGTGCGGCGAGGTCCCGGAAGACGGGCAAGGACGGGGCCTGTCGGCCCGACCCGGGACGCCCCGGCCCGACCCGGCCACCCCACCCCGGCCCGCCCCGACCCGACTGGGACGCCCCGGCCCGACCCTGCCACCCCGACCCGGCCCGACCGACTGGGCCGCCCCACGCCGGCCCGACCCCGCCACGCCACTCCGGCCCGGTCGCGGTCAGCGCCGCCGGCGACCCCCGACCCCGAGCGACAGCAGGCCGGCAACGAGCTCCAGGAGTAGTGCCAGCGCGCCGACGATGATCGCCACCAGGAGGACGACGATTGCGCCCGGGTGCCGGCGCAGCGCCCAGGCGAGGACGAGCGCGACCGGCGTGGCCACGACCGCGAACGGCACGGCATCGGCGGGCGAATTCAGGGCGACGATGACGGTGAGGCCGGCCACGATTACCAGCGTCGCCCGCCAGGGGACCGGCGGCGGACCGAGGTCGGTGCCAGGCGCCGTCGCTCGCTCGGCGGCGAGGTCGCGCTCGTCAGCGGACCGAGGTCCGTGCCCCGCGCCGAGGTCGCGCCCGTCGGCCGAGACTTCCGTGGCCAGCGGTTCGCCGCCTGGTATCTCCGCGGCCGGCGGACGGTCGCCCCGCTGCCCACGCCGCAGCTGCCGGGTGACGAACAGCCCGCTGCCCGGCAGGCCGACGGTCTGGCGCACGCCGGACCGACCGACCGTCGTCTTCGCCCCGCGCGGTCCGACCGAGACGGATGCCCCGCGCTTGCCCAGGTTGATCGTCACCCCTGGGGCGATCCGGACCCGGCGCCAGAAACGGAGCGGCATCTCAGGACTCGGCCTGGACGCCGGTGTGGCTCATTGCTCCACGATACACGGCCCGTCCACGCGGACGGCCAGCGCGTCGCGGCTCGCGTCCGCGCGTGAGCCGTCGGCCGAGACCAGCCTGGCGATCACGCCGTCGTCGGTCGGCCATCGGGGTAGCCGGTCCGCGACCCACCGCGGCGCGCTTGTGTACTCTGGTGTCGTCGCCGGCCATCGGCCGGCGACAGGTCGACGCTCGCGTCGGTGCCCTCGCGTCGGTGTACTCGCCTCGGTGGGGGAGTAGCTCAACGGTTAGAGCACCCGCCTTATACGCGGTTGGTTGGTGGTTCGAGTCCACCCTCCCCTACCACTCGATCAAACGGTGGGTCAGGTGGCGGGTCCTCATCCCGGCCGCCGGTGCGGCGTCGAGCTACGGTCGCGTCTTCGGCGGTGCCGGGAGCCCGGCCAGCTCGGCCTCTTCCTCGCCTAGGTGCGGCTCGATCAGGTGCGGGCCGAGGTCGTCCTCCTCGTAGAGCGTCGGTTCTTCGGCCAGCTCGAGAGCCTCGTCGGGGTCGAACGGCCCGACCGGGATGTCCTCGAGATCGGCCGCCCGCTCCTCCGGCGTCGTCGGCTCGAGCGGCACCGAGAAGGCGTGCCTCCCCTCGGCCGGGCGGGTCACCCGGACGTGGACGGGGGTAGGACGCGGGCCGGATGTGGCGCCCAGCGGACGAGGGATCGCCGGCTGGAGGATCGCCGGGCGCATCCGTGTCCGCAGCCAGGTCAGCGACCTGATCGTCAGGCCGATCCCGACCACCAGTCCGCTGGTGAACACGGTCAGAAGCGTCAGCGCTCGCATCGCACACCGCCTCTCCGCTGTCTCGGGTCGCCGGCGCCCGTCGCCGGTCGGGATCACATGATCACCCGTCGGTGCCGGACGGTCCAGTGCCGAAATGCCCGCCCCGATTCGACCGCCGGCCGTTCCCCGCCGGGCCCGCTGGCATCCCCGGCTGTTCGCCCCGGCGCCCACCCGCCCCGGCCCGCCGGCGCCCCGGCGTCCCGCCGCCCCGTCCCCCCTCGTCCGCCTGGCCCGCGCCTCTCCTCGCCCGCCCCGGCCGCCGCGCAGACCGGACGTCCGGGCCACCACCAGGGAGCCACCCGTACCATGGAAACGGCCGACCGCCGGGTCCATGCTCAGGGTCACGCCGGAGCTTCATGTCCCCGAGGGAGACCAATCGGTGCCCCTGGTCCAGCAGCGCAGGATGCTCGCCCACGTCGGTCGGCGGCTGGCCGCGCTCGTCGTGGCGACAGGTCTGCTGGCCCTCCTGGCCGCCCCGGTCGCGGCGATCGAGGGGCCGACCGGCCTCTTCGCGCCATCCGTCTCGCCGCGCACAGGCACGCCCGACACGCCGATCACGTTCGAGGTGACGTACCGGAACCACGAGGGCTCCGAGCCCGCCTGGGTGAAGCTCGTGATCGACGGCGATCGGCTCGCGATGTCCGCCCTGGGGAGCGACTGGAAGAACGGGGTCCGGTTCAGGACCGTGCGGACCCTGCCGCTCGGAACGCACACGATCGCCTTCGAGGCAGCCGACTCCCGGAAGTTCACTGACGCCCTGAGCGCCGGTACGGTAGCGATCGAGGCGCCGACCCCGACGCCGACGCCGACGCCGACCCCGACGCCGACCCTGACCCCGACGCCGACGCCGACGCCGACGCCGACCCCGACGCCGACCCCGACCGCGACCGCCACGCCGACGCCGACCGCCACCGCGGTCCCTGTCGCCGGCGCGGTTCCGGGAACGACGAGCCCGGGTGGGCCGACCGGGGGCGATCCTGCCGGCGGGGCTACCGGTTCGGCCCCGGGATCGGGCACCGCGGCGGCCGACCCGGGCGCGGCACCGGCGCCCGGAAGCGGCTCCACGATCGAGGGGGGCGGCCTGTCGGCGGGTTCGTCCGCGGGCTCGCCGGCCGACGCGCCGGGCGCGCCCGACGGCCGCCCGGACCCTCTCAGCCCGGATTCGCGCAGCTCCGCCGCCGGACCGACCTCGATCGACCGCCTGGTGAGCGGTCGTGTCGCGGGCGGTCTCGACGGATCGGCCGACCAGCTCGCCGCCCTCGACGAACAGGAGCGCCGGCAGGCAGGCGGGCCTGGCGGGTCGGTCGACGACGCCCGGGCCGGGGCGCGCTTCCCCTCGACGGTCGGCCCATCGTTCCTCTCGCCCGGCCTGCGGGCGCTCGGCCTGGAAGGTTCCGAGATCCCGCTCGCCGTCCGGCTCGCCGTCCAGACGATCGCGACGACCGGCGGGGTCACTCTGGCGATGGTGTTTCTCGCCTTCCGCAAGCGCCGGCGCGACGGCGAGCAGCCCGAGCCGGACGAGGTGCTCCGCTCGAAGGCGGGACGCCCGTCACCTCCGGTCTCCAGCTCTGCGCTCGTGCCCGACGGCGGCCCATTCCTGCCGGCGCCGGCGGCTGTGCCCGCGTCGGGGCCGGCGGCCGAGGAGCTGTCGCTGCCGCGCTGGCGACGTCCCTCGCTGATGCAGGCGCGCAAGACCGACCCGCTTCGCTCAACGACCGTCGAGCAGCATCTCTCGTTCGATCACGGCCTGGTCGATCCGCTCGAGGGACGCGAGCGACGACGGCTTCGCTATCGACTGGTGCGCCTGCTCGACCAGCCCGACGAGCTCCGCGGCAACGAGATCGGCTTCCTGGACGAGGGTGACGAGGTCCAGCTCCTCCAGCAGGCCGGCGCGTACTGGCTCGTCCTCTGTCCCGACGGGAGTCGCGGCTGGCTGCACAAGATGACGCTCGGTGAGGTGGTCGAGGACGAGCCCCCGGTCCGCCTCGAGTCGCGCCGCCGCTCGTTCGCCGCCGAACCGGATCCCGCCCCGCCGGCCTGGGCCCGGGGCCCGGCCGACCCGGCCGACCCGCCTCAGCCGACCGGTCGCCCGAGCTCGCCGGCCGCCTCCGACGAGGTCGTCGACGACGACGTCCTGCGCGCCTTCCTCTCGACCCGCCGGACCGGCTGAGGTCAGCGCGGGCGCGCCGTCCGGGCTTCCCGGCGCCCGGGCCGGCTGAGACCCGGGCTGTGGCCCGGCGGAGACCCCGGCTGTGGCCCGGCGGAGACCCCGGCTGTGGCCCGGCGGAGACCCCGGCTGTGGCCCGGCTCAACCCGGCCGAGGCCAGGGCCCTCGCTACCCCCGCCGGGGGGCTCCGCCCCGGCGTCCGGTCGGTCGCCGCCCGCCGTCCCCCTAGAATGACCCCATGACCGCCAGGATCTCGAGCGCCCGCTTCGTCGGACGCGAGCGCGAGCTGACGAGCCTCGCCTCCGCCCTCGAGGCGGCGGCCGACGGCCGGGCCTCGATCCTCCTCGTGACCGGGACCGGCGGGGTGGGCGTCAGCCGCCTGCTCGACGAGGCCCAGGCCCGCCTCGCCGGGCTCGGTGCGCCGATGGTCGTCATCCGGGGCGCCGGAACCCGGTCCGGCCGTGGCGACCCCTACGCGCCCCTCGTGGCGGCGCTTGCGCCGCTCCTCGCTGCCACTCCCGACGCCGAGCTCGGCGCCCTCGTCGGTCCGGCGGCCGAGGAACTGGCCCGGCTCATCCCCGGGCTCGCCCCCCGCCTGGGCGGTGTCGGCCTGCTGCCCGAGCAGGCGGCGACCGTCTCGGCCGAGCGGCGCCAGGCCGCGGTCCTCGAGGCGCTCCTCGGCCTGCTCGGCCGCCTCGGCGAACGCCGGCCGGTCGTGCTCGTGCTCGAGGACCTGCACCTCGCCGACGCCGGGACGCGGGCCGTGGCGACGTTCCTGGCCCGGATCGTGCGCCACCAGCGCCTGCTCGTGATCGGCACCTACCAGCCCGAGGAGCTGAGCCGCGGCCACCCGTTCCGGGCCGACCTGGCAGCGATCACCGCCAGCCCCCGTCCGCCGACCCGGCTCGAGCTCGGCCCGCTCGGGCGCGACGAGCTCGCCGACCTGATCGAGGGGATCGAGGGCCAGCGGCCCTCGGCCTCCGTCCTGCTGCTCGTCGCGGAACGGTCGGGCGGGCTGCCGCTCCTGGCCGAGGAACTCGTGGCCGCTCGCCGCGAGCTCTCGAGCGCCTCGCTCACCGGTTCGCTCGAGGAGCTCGTGACGGCCCGGCTGGCGCTCCGTTCCCCGGAGTGCCGGCGCGTCCTGCGCCTCCTCGCCCCGGCCGGCGGATCGCTCACGATCGGCCAGCTGGTCGAGGTGGCGGCCGCCTACGAACGCGGTGCCGACGCGCCACCGCCGCGCTCGACGACCGCCCCGCGACGCCGCGCCGGTCTCCTCGACGCCGACCTTGCGGCGGGTCTCGACGAGGCGCTCGAGGCGGGGATCCTCGTCGTCGACCCGGCCGGGGCGGCGACCGGGGACCGGCACCTCGAGGCGGACGCGGTCGTCGCCTTCCGCCACGAGCTGATCGGCCGCGCGATCGCGCTCGACATCCTGCCCACGAACCGTCCGCGCCACCACGCGGCGCTCGCGACCGCGCTCGCGGCCCAGCCCGCGGCGGCGGCCCGCCACTGGCTGGCGGCCCACGAGAGCACCCGGGCGGCCGAGGCCGCGGTCGCAGCGGCCAGCCGGGCCGAGCTTGTCGACTCGCCCGGCGATGCGCTCGCCCACCTCGAGCTGGCCCTCGAGCTGGGGGCCGAGGACTCAGCCGTCGAACTCCGGGCCCGGGCGGCCGAGGCCGCCTTCGGCGCCGGGCGCCCGACCCGGGCCGGTGCCTACGCCGAGTCGGCGATCGCCCGCCTCGACGAGCGCCGGGACCGGCTCGTCGTCGCCCACCTCCACGAGCGGCTCGGTCGCTATCGGCGCGCCGCCGGCGACCACGAGGGCGGAGTCGCGGCGATCCGGCGCGCGGTCGAACTCGTGCCTCCCGGGCCGAGCGTCGATCGGGCCCGCGTGCTCGCCGCCCTCGCCCAGGTGCGGATGCTCGACGGGGCGTTCTCGGAGGCCGAGGCGGACGCGCGCGAGGCGCTTCGGGTCTGCCAGGAGCTGGCCGGCGCGGCTGCGCTCGAGGAGACCCATGCCCTGACCACGCTCGGGGTGATCCGGGGCTGGAGCGACGATCCCGAGTCGGGGGTGACGATTTTGCGCCAGGCGCGCGAGCGGGCCCGGGCGACCGGCGATCGCGACGGCTACTTCCGGGCGACGGCGAACCTGACCACCGTTCTCGACCTCCTCGGCCGGCGGCGGGAGGCGATCGAGGTCTCGTACGAAGGGATCGAGGAGGCCCGGAGGGTCGGCCAGGAGGCCGTGTACGGCAACTTCCTGCGCGGCAATGCGGCCGAGTCGCTCTTCCTGCTCGGGCGCTGGGCCGAGTCGCGGGCGCTCAGCCAGGCCGCCCTGGAGTGGAGCGAAGGCGGGGCCAGCCATGTCTGGCCGCTGGTCAACCTGGCGATGGTCGAGACCGAGACGAGTGCGGGTGAGCTGGCCGGCCGCCTTCTCGGCCAGGCCCTCCTGGCGGTCGAGACGGTGCGCGAGGCGCAGTACTCGGTTCCGGCCTACCGGGTCGCGGCCTCGTTTGCCCTCTGGCGGGGGGATCTCGTCGATGCCCGCCGGGCGGTCGATCGCGGCTGGGAGCGGGTCCGTGAGACCGAGGACTGGAGCCTGACGGCGAAGATGGCGGCGACGGCGCTCGAGGTCGACGCCGAGATCGCCCTCGCGGCCCGGGAGCGCCGGGAGATCGCGACGATCGCGGCCGCCCGGGCGCACGCGACCGAGGTTCTCGCGTTCGCCCAGGCCGCGGTCGCCGCCGCCGGTGTGCCCGCCGCGCTCGGCTCCCGGCGCGAGGCGGAGTCGTTCCTGGCCGCCGCGGCGGCCTCGCGGGCCCGGCTCGAGGGCCGGGCCGACGGCGCGACCTGGGCCGCTGTCGCGGATCGCTGGGCAGCCGTCGGTGACCGCTACCAGGTCGCCCGTGCCCGCTGGCGAGAGGCGGAGTCGTACCTGGCCGCCGGCGAGGACGCACGTGCCGCCCGCCGCCTGGCCCGCCGGCCGCTGCTCGAGGCGGTCCGGATCGCCACCGAGCTGGGGGCCGGGCCGCTCCTGCGCGAGTTGACCGAGCTGGCCGGCCGGGCCCTGATCACCCTCCCCGAGTCGCCGGCGCCGGACCGGCGGGCGGTCGCTTCGGGCCGGAACGGCGACGGCGCCGGACCGGGGCCCGGCGACGGGCGATCGGATCTCGTGCGCGGGTTCATCGGTGAGCCGGTCCCGCGCCGGGCCGACCCGTTCGGCCTGTCGCCCCGGGAGACGGAGGTGCTGGCCCTGATCGCCGAGGGCCGCACCAACCGCGAGATCGGGGCCCGCCTGTTCATCACCGAAAGCACGGCCGCTGTCCACGTCAGCCGGATCCTCGGCAAGCTCGGCGTCTCCGGCCGGGTCGAGGCGGCAGCGGTCGCGATCCGCCTCGGGTTGACCGAGCGCCGTCCGCGCTGAGGCCCGGCCTGGTCACCCGCCCCCGACGGCACCAGGCCCGGCCGGTTACCCGCCCGCACGGCATGACGCCCGGCCCCCGTACCGGACGGCACGAGACCCGGACGGGAGGATCGCCCGGGTCTCGAGTCGATCGACGTTCGCCACGCGATGGGCACGCGTTGCGTCGTCGGGTTGCTGCCTGCCGATCCGGCTGGCGGAACCCCACCGTACCGCCGCCGGCCCCGGTGCCCAACAGGACGAAGGTACCGGTCCGGATGGCCGCCGGCACCCAAAAGTACTGCCGGTGCCCCGAGAGCACTGCTGCGGCCCCCGAAGACACTGTCGGCGTCCCGAAGACACCCTCGGCGCGGCACGATCACCGGGATTGCCGCTACACTCTGCTCGCTTCGCCCGCGGCCGGGACCTTGCCCGGTCTCGCCGGGCTGAACCCCTTCGACCACCGTGGAAAGGCTCGTTGATGCACCTCGCACGATCGCTCGCCCTGCCCGCCCTCGCCATCGGCCTGGCTGGCCTCCTCGCTGCCTGCTCCGGGAGCGCCGCCGGCCCGGGCTGGACGTACGCCCCGCCGCCGCCCCCCACGGCCGCGCCCGCCCCGGTCTCCGCGTCCCCGGCTGCCCCATCGGCCCCGGCCGCCCCGTCGGCCGCCCCGTCGGCGGCGACCCCGGGCGGGTCCCCGGCCGCCTCGGCCGGCCAGCCGGGCGGCGTCGTGCTCAAGCTCGTCGCCCAGAACATCCAGTTCGACCAGGCCGAGCTCGAGGCGCCGGCGAACCAGCCGTTCACGATCGAGTTCAGCAACCAGGACGCCGGCGTTCCGCACAATGTCGCGATCAAGGACGCGGCCGGGATGGAGATGTTCAAGGGCGAGATCTTCAACGGGGTCGATACGCGGACGTACCAGGTGCCGGCCCTGCCGCCCGGGACGTACACGTTCGTGTGCAACGTCCACCCGAACATGACCGGAACCCTGACCGTCAAGTAGGTCCGGCCCCGCCGATGCGCCCCGGCCCGTCCGGCACCCGGCCGGCCCGCCCGACGACCAGGCCCCGGCCGGCCGAGGGAGGTCGCCGATGAGCGACAACATCTGCTACCGCGACGCCTACGCCCGCTCGGTCGAGGCCGTCGTCGCCGCCGTCGAGCCGGGTGAGGCCGGCCCCGCGGTCATCCTCGACCGGACGGTCTTCTACCCCGGCGGCGGCGGCCAGCCGGCCGATCGGGGCGTCCTCCGGGCGCCGGACGGGCGGACCTGGACGGTGGTCGGAGCCCGCAAGTCGGGTGACGAGATCGTCCACCTGCTCGAGCCGCCCGCCCCCGGCAGCGCGCTCCCCGCCCCCGGCGGCGCGCTCCCCGCCCCAGGCGAGCGGGTGACGGTCGAGATCGACTGGGCTCGCCGCCACGCCCTGATGCGGACGCACACCGCCCTCCACGCCCTGTGCGGGGTCGTCTGGCGTGACTACCGGGCGCAGGTGACCGGGGGCAACATGGAGCCGGGCGCCGGCCGGATGGACTTCGAGTTCGAGCGGATGAGCGGCGACCTCGTCGGCGAGATCGAGGCGAAGGTGAACGCCGAGCTGGCCGCCGGGCGCGAGGTCCGGGTGGCGGTTCTCCCCCGGGCCGAGGCGTTCGCGATCCCCGACCTGATCCGGACGAAGATCAACCTCCTGCCCGAGGGGATCGAGGAGATCCGCACGATCGAGATCGTCGGCCTCGACCTCCAGGCCGACGGGGGCACGCACGTCGCGAACACGCGCGAGGTCGGCTCGATCCGGGTGACCGGCTACGAGTCGAAGGGCCGGATCAACAAGCGGATCCGGATCGAGCTCGTCGACCCCGCCTGAGTCGGACGGTCGAGCCGACCGGCCCGACCGCCGGGGCCGTCAGACCTGCTTCACGGCCGCGAGCAGGGCCGCCAGGCCCTCCTTCGCGTCGGCGAAGAGCATCCCGGTCTTCGGGTTCGTGTACAGCTCGTTGTCGATCCCCGCGTAGCCCCGGCCCATCGAGCGCTTGATGACGATGATCGACTTCGCCTTGTCGACGTCGAGGATCGGCATCCCCGAGATCGGGGTCCCGGGCCGGCGGGCGGCCGGGTTCGTGACGTCGTTGGCCCCGACGACGAGGGCGACATCGCAGCGCTCGAACTCGGGGTTGATCTCCTCCATCTCCTTGAGCTGGGGGTAGGGGACGTTCGCCTCGGCGAGCAGGACGTTCATGTGCCCGGGCATCCGGCCGGCGACCGGGTGGATCGCGTACTTCACGTCGACCCCGCGGCTCTCGAGCTGCTCGGCCAGCTCGCGGAGGGCGTGCTGGGCCTGGGCGACCGCGAGGCCGTAGCCGGGGACGATGATCACCGAGCTGGCGTAGGCGAGCTGGATCGCGGCGTCGTCGGGCGAGATCTCGCGGACCGTGCCGCCCGGTCCGGCGACCGCCCCGACGACTCCTTCGCCGCCGCCGAACCCGCCGGCGATGATGTTCATGATCGAGCGGTTCATCGCGTCGGCCATCAGCTTCGTGAGGATGCCGCCCGAGGCCCCGACGAGCGCGCCCGAGATGATCAGGACCGGGTTGCTGATCACGAACCCGGCCATCGCCGCCGCGGTCCCGGTGAACGAGTTGAGCAGGCTGATGACGACCGGCATGTCCGCCCCGCCGATCGGCAGGACCATCGTGATCCCGAACAGCAGGCCGGCGGCGATGATCGCGAACAGGACGACCGTCCTGGCCGTCGTGTCGAACGTCAGGGCGCCCCCGGCGGCGAGGACGAGAACGACGAAGCCGCCGAGCGCGACGAGCGCGAAGAGCGAGGTCAGGATCCGGCCGCCGGGGACGATGATCGGCTTGCCGGAGACCAGGCCCTGGAGCTTGCCCGAGGCGATCAGCGAGCCGCTGAACGTGACGCAGCCGATGACCACGCCGAGGACGACGAAGATCGCGGTCGTGACGTTCTCCTCGGCCGTACCGACGACCTTGAGGTAGTCGTCGATCGCGACCAGCGCCGCCGCGCCGCCGCCGACCGCGTTGAACAGCGAGACGAGCTGGGGCATCGCGGTCATCTTCACGGTCCGGGCCAGGTAGAGGCCGAGCCCGCCGCCGATCGCAAAGCCGACGACGATGATCGCCCAGGCGGTCAGGTTCAGCCCGCCCTCCCGGGTGATGAGGTAGAGGAGCGTCGTGGCCACGGCGAGGGTCATCCCCCCGGCGCTCAGGCGGTTCCCGTCACGGGCAGTGGCGGGCGAGTTCATCTGGTGCAGCCCGATCACGAACGCCGCGGCGCCCGCGAGCCAGGCGAGGAAGACGATGGTGTAGATCCACTCCTGTGACATTCGGCTGGCTCCTCGATCAGGCGTTGCCCGAGGCGCCCGGGCGGCCCTCGGACCCGGCCTTCGCGGCCGCCGGCTTCTTCCTGAACATCTGCAGCATCCGGTCGGTGACGACGTAGCCGCCGACGACGTTCGCCGCCCCGAACACCATCGCCACGAAGGCGAGCGTGTACGACAGCGGGCTGTCGGCCGAGGCGGCGATCAGCATCGCCCCGACGAGGACGATGCCGTGGATCGAGTTCGCGCCCGACATCAGCGGCGTGTGGAGCGTGGCCGGAACCTTGCTGATCACCTCGAACCCGACGAGGATCGCCAGGACGAAGATCGCGAGCGAGGAGAGCAGTTCGGGGCTCATGCGCTGGCACCTCCGGTCGGGGCCGGCGCCGCCGGCTCGAGCAGCTTCTTCGTCGCCTCCTGGACGACCGCGCCGGCATGGGTGATCACGGTCGCCGCGGTCACCTCGTCGGAGAAGTCGAGGTGGAGCGCGCCGTCCCTGACCATCCCGAGCAGGAGGGCGGAGATGTTCCGGGCGTAGAAGGCCGAGGCGCCGGCGGGCATCGTGGCCGGCAGGTTCTCGGGGCCGATGATCGTGACCCCGTTGTCGGTCACGATCGTCTCGCCCGGCTTCGTCAGCTCGCAGTTGCCCCCGAGCGCGCTGGCGGCCATGTCCACGATCACCGAGCCCGGGCGCATCGCCCGGACCGCGTCGGCGGTCACGAGGACCGGCGGGCGCCGGCCGGGGACCTGGGCGGTCGTGATCACGACGTCCATCGAGGCGATGACGCCATTGAGCTCGGCCTGCTGGGCGGCCCGCTCCTCCGGCGTCAGCTCGCGGGCGTAGCCGCCGGCGCCGGTGGCATCGATCGCGGTCTTCAGGGTGACGAACGTGGCCCCGAGCGACTCGGCCTGTTCCTTCGTCTCCGGGCGGACGTCGTAGGCCTTGACCACGGCGCCCAGTCGACGGGCCGTGCCGATCGCCTGGAGGCCGGCGACGCCGATCCCCAGGATCAGGACGTTCGCCGGGCGGGCCGTCCCGGCGGCGGTCGTCAGGAGCGGGAAGTAGCGGCCGTACGAGTTCGCCGCAACCAGGACCGCCTTGTACCCGGCGACGTTCGCCTGCGAGGAGAGGGCATCCATCGTCTGCGCCCGGGAGAGGGTCCGGGGGATCGCGTCGAGGCTGATGGCGGTCACCCCGCGCCCGGCGAGGGCCTGCATCAGGCCCGGGTCGAGGAGCGGCTGGAGCAGCCCGATCACGGCCTGGCCGCTGCGCAGGCGGGCGACCTCGGCCTGGGCCGGCTTCTGGACCCGCAGGATGACGTCCGCCTCGGCGTACAGCTCGTCGGACGAGACGATCCTCGCGCCGGCCTCCACGTACGCCTGGTCGGGCAGGAAGGCGCCGTCGCCGGCGCCCCGTTCGACGAGGATCTCGAGCCCGGCAGCCGTGAGCTTGCCGAGCGCTTCGGGTACCAGGGCGACGCGCCGCTCGCCGGGCGCTGTCTCCTTGGCGACGCCGACCTTCATGGGCACCACCTGTGAGAGAGGGCTTGGGGCTGGGGTTCGGGTGAAGGATAGCGGCGAACGCGGAACGCTGCGCGCCGGGCACGCTGCGGGCGTCCGATCAGGCCCTCCGGCTGACCGTTCCGGGCCGGATGGCGGTGGCCCGGCTGCCGGCTCCGGGCCTAGGCTGGTGAGCGTGCGGAGGTACGCCATGCATGGGCTGACGAAGCAAGCGCAGGCCACCAGGAAGCAGGCGTCGACCCGGTCCGTGGTCGGCCACCCGAGTGGCGCGGTCACCTGGATCGACTCGACCCGGGCGATCGTTGCCCGGACCGGCCGCAACGGCCGGATCTCGGTCTCGGTCGTCCGGCCCGACCCCGAGCTCGTCGACGAGCGGATCCCGTTCCTCAACCGGGTCGTCGACGAGATCGGCGACCGCGACCGGGTCGTGATCATGGGCCCGGACGCGATGCGCGTCGAGCTCGAGCGCGAGTACGTCTCGATCTTCCAGCGGCCGGACCGGATCGTCGATGTCGAGGCGAGCGGGCCGACCGAGCAGACCGAGCTCGTCCGGCGCCTGGAGCTGCTCACCTCGGGCTGAGCGGCGCGGGCTGCGACCGGCGCCCGCCACGGCGGCCGCGACCCGGGCGGGGGCGACCCGGGCGGGGGCGACCCGCGGGCGACCCGGCGGCGGCGGAGCGCCGCCGGTCGAGGCTACGGGGCGGGGCTGGGGGTGATCGTCGGTTCCGATCCGGCCGACGCCTCGGCGCTCGGTGGCGGGGTGGCCGGGGCCGACGGCTCGGCCGACGGTGAGGGGCTGCCCGAGTCGCCCGGTGTTCCGCCCGGCGACGCACTCGGAGGCGGGGTCGCGCTCGGGCGGGGCGTCGGGGTCGGGGTCGGTGCCCGGCAGATGACCCGCGGCGGCCGCGGGGCGGGGCCGGCCGGCGCGGCGCTGCCCGGAGGAACGGCCGGCGTCGGCGATCCCTGGGGAGCCGGGCTCGCGGAACCACCGGCCGCCCCACCGGCCGCCCCACCGGCGGCGGTCCCCGGTTCGCCTCCCAGGTTGAGCCGCGGCTCCAGGCCCGGGGCGGGGAAGAGGCCGGCCGCGAGCGCCCGGATGGCGGGGATGTCCGGGATCTGGATCGAGCCGCGCGGATCCGGCACCGGCGAGGGGTGCACGAGCGGGTAGGTGATCACGGCCCGGAAGACCCGGTCGCGCCCGATCTCGCTCGCATACCGCGCCACCTCGGGCAGGAGCGACGGGGGGACGTTCGTGCGCAGCGTCTGCCCGATCGCCTGGAGGAAGCCGATCGGGTCGGCCAGGAAGCCGCCCCGGATGAGCGCGTCGCGCAGGCCGACGAGGATCTCCTGCTGGCGCGCGGCACGGGTGAAGTCGCTCTCGCCGGCAGCCTTGCGGACACGCGCGTAGGCCAGCGCCTGGGAGCCGTCGAGGTGCCAGCGGCCGGCGGGGATCCCGAAGCCCTGCTGGCCGTACTCGTCATAGCCCGGGTCGCAGAAGCCGTGCGGAACCGTGACGTCGACCCCGCCGACGGTGTCGACGATCCGGATCAGCCCGCCCAGGTTCACCTGGGCCCAGTAGTCGATCGGGATCCCGATCAGCTCGCTGATCGTGCCGGCCAGGACGTCCTGGCCACCCCCGTCCGAGCCGGGGAACTGGGCCGGGTTGTGCCGGGCCCAGGCGGCCAGGCTGTTGATCTTCGGTTGCCAGGTGCCGCCGCCTGGGATCGGCGCGTCGACGAGATCGCGCGGGATCGAGAGCATCGAGACGGTCCTGCCGATCGGGTCGAGCGAGGCGACGATCATCGTGTCGGTCAGGGCCGTGCTGCGTCCGATGCCCGAGTCCTCGCCGATCAGGAGGACGGTCAGCCGCGGCACGGCCGGGCTCGGGCTCGGGGTGGCGCTCGGGCCGGGGCTGGTGCCCGGGGCGAGCGGGCTCGCGGACGGGGCGGTGGAGGGGCGCCAGGCCGGACCCGAGGAAACCGACCCGAAGACCTCGTCGGCGGTCTGGCGGGCGACGTTCGTGAGCACCCCGAGGTACGCCTGGGGGAGGACGACGAAGGCGACAAGGAGAACGACCGGCACGATGTCGAGGGCCCGGTAGCGCGGCGGCCGGGCGAGCAGGAGGCTCGACCCGAGCGCCAGGAGCCGCCAGGCGAGAAGCAGGAGCTGGAGGGCGAGGAGCCCGGCCAGGACCCCCGGGTCGACGAGGCGCGCGGCGAGCGCGGTCCGATCGCTCGTGGCGATGAGCGCGGCACCCGCGCCGAAGAGGACCGCGACCGGGGCGAGGAAGAGCGCCGCGAGGCGGCGGTGGCCCAGGACGAGCTGACCGAGGCCGGGCGCGATCGCCGACAGGAAGGCGGCCCCGTAGCGCCTGGCGGGCCCGTACCGTCCGGCCGCCCCGTGGCGTCCGGCGGGCGCGATCGCCGGCCCCTCCGCCTGATCGGTCACGGAAGGAGCTGGCGGAGGGCGAACAGGACGTTGGCCGGGCGCTCGGCGAGGCGGCGCATGTACCACGGGTACCAGGCCGAGCCGTACGCGATCAGCGTCCGGGCCGGGTAGCCGTCGCCGGAGAGGCGGGCCAGCTCCCGGGTCCGGATCCCGTACAGCATCTGGATCTCGAAGGCGGCCTTCGGGATGCCGATCGCGGCCCCGAAGCCGGTGATGCGCTCGATGAGCGCCGCGTCGTGGGTGGCCATGACGAGGCGGACGTCCGCCTCGCGCCCGCCGTCACGGATCCGCTCGGCGATCAGGAGCGAGAGCGACTGGAAGCTCGCGTCCACCTCGGCCCGGGAGCGGAAGGCGATCGAAGCCGGCTCGTCGTAGGCGCCCTTGACGAGCCGGATCGACGGTTGCAGCGGCAGCAGCCGGTTGACGTCGGCCGCCGTCCGGCGCAGGTAAGCCTGGAGGCAGACCCCGACCCGGCGCTGATCGGCGAGCAGGCGCTGGTAGAGATCGAGCGTCGCGTCGGTGTAGGCCGAACCCTCCATGTCGATCCAGAGGTACGAGCCGATCCGCCCGGCGTGCTCGGCCAGGCCGAGACAGTGGCGGTAGGTCGCCTCGCGATCGATGTCCAGGCCGAGCTGGGTCAGCTTGACCGAGATCTCCGCGTCGAGGCCCCGGGCGTGCGCCTCGTCGAGCACCTCGTGATAGTGCGCCGCGACCGCGTCGGCCTCGCCCAGCTCGGAGAGGTTCTCGCCGAGGCGGGTGAAGACGGCGCCGATCCCGCGTGCGGCGAGCGCCTCGGCCGCACCGAGGGCAGCCGGCAGGTCCTCGCCGGGCATGAACCGCCGGACGGCCCGCTGGGCGAAGCGGAGCCTCGGGATCCGGTCCCGCAACCAGGAATTGCGCGCTGCCCAGAGCAGGATTCGTCGCACCCGTCGTGCCTCCAGTGAGTCGGGGTCGCCACCGCGCATCGTCGGGGCGTTTCCTGCTGGATTGTGGCCGTGTCGGCCGCCCCGTCAAATCACGTGCCCACTGCGCGTCGCCCGCGGCCGGCGCGGGCACGTCCGCGGGCCCGTCCGCGGGCCCGTCGGTGATGCCGCGATGGGCGGTTCGGCACTGGCCGATCGGCGCCGGTTGGGGGAGGCTGGTGGGCGCGGAAGGGTGTGACCGACGGGGTTCGACCGGCCAGTCGGCGAGCGCAGGAGGGTCGGCGATGGGACGCCAGTTCGTGATCGAGCTCCAGAACCGCCCGGGGGAGCTTGCCCATCTTGCCCGGGCGCTCGCTGCCCGGGGGATCGACATCCGGCACGTCTCCTGCGTCGGGGCCGGGCCGCTGGCGCACGCGTTCATCTCCACCAGCGACGATGCCGCGACGCGCGAGGTGCTCCACGGCCTCGGCCACGAATTCATCGAGGGCTCGCCGGTCGTGGTCGACGTCGACGACCGACCGGGCGGCCTGGCCGACGTCACCGAGAAGCTGGCCCGGGCGGGCGTGAACATCCTCGGCGCCCTGACCGTCGGGCGCCGGCCGGGGGTGGTCGAGATGGCGTTCGCGGTCGACGACGAGGCGAAGGCTCGCCGGGCGCTTGGGCTCGAGGAGCCGTCCGCCGTCGCGGAGTGATCGCCGCCGACCGCCGCCCCGAACGGCCGGGTGACGGCCGCCCGTGCCGGTGATGGCCGCCCCGGCCGGGCAGGCGCAGAATCACCGGGCGATGCAGCCTGATCCGCTCGGCCCGCTCCTCGCCCGCGACGGCGTCGTCATCCTCGACGGCGGCCTGGCCACGCAGCTCGAGGCCCAGGGCAACGACCTCTCCGACCGGCTCTGGTCGGCCCGGCTGCTGGTCGAGGACCCCGGCGAGATCGTCCGTGCCCACCTCGCCTACTTCCAGGCCGGCGCCCGCGTCGCCACGACCGCGAGCTACCAGGCCACGTTCGAGGGATTCGCGGCCCGCGGGATCGATCATGCGGCCGCGGCCGAGCTCCTCCGCCGGAGCGTCGCGCTCGCTGCCGGGGCCCGGGCGCAGTACCGGGCCGAGTGCGCCGCACGGGAGCCGCCGGTCGACCCGGGGCCGCTCCTCGTGGCGGCGTCCATCGGTCCGTACGGCGCGCTGCTCGCCGACGGCTCGGAGTACCGCGGCCGGTACGGTCTGACGGTCGCTGCGCTGCGCGACTTCCACCGCGAGCGGATGGCGGTCCTGGCCGCGACCGAGGCGGACCTGCTCGCCTGCGAGACGATCCCGGAGCTCGAGGAGGGGATCGCCCTCGTCGAGCTCCTCGAGGAGATCGAGGGCGCCGTGGGCTGGCTGAGCTTCAGCTGTGCCGACGGGGCCCACCTGCGCGGCGGTGCCCCGGTCGAGGAGGCGTTCGAGCTTGCCGACCGTTCGCCGCGGGTTGTGGCGGTCGGCGTGAACTGCACCGCGCCGGAGCACGTCGAGGAACTCGTCGGCCGTGCCGCGGCCGTGACGGCGAAGCCGATCGTCGTCTACCCGAACAGCGGCGAGCGCTGGGACGCGGCCGCCCGCGCCTGGACGGGGACGCCGGGCCCGGGTGTGGACCCGCCCGCCGCCCGACGCTGGATCGCTGCCGGGGCCCGGCTCGTCGGCGGCTGCTGCCGGGTCACGCCCGGGCAGATCGCCGCGCTGGCGAGCGTGCTGCCGGAGCGCCCGCGCCGCGCCCGCGGCGATCGGACGGGTCGATGACGAGGGCGCGCCGGCGACGATCGTCGTAGCACCCGACGCGCAACCCGGCGGGCACGCCGCGGGCGACCGTCGCGCCGCCGTCGGAATGCCGGCCGGCCGCGCCCCTGGTCAGTCTTCCGGCTCGAGCCCGAGCCCGAGCTGCGGGTTCGGCGCGCCGTCGGGCTCGGCCGTTCGCCCGGTCGTCCGTCCGGTCGTCGGGCGCCGGGGAGGCCGGCGGGGCCGCCGGTGGGCCGCCACCCCCTCGGCCAGGAGCGGCTCACCGACAATCGCGGCCAGGCGCTCCGCCAGCGGCCACCAGTCGTAGCCATCGCTGACCGCGGAGGCGGGGATCGTCGCGAGGCGATCGGGACGCACGAAGCGCGGCAGGACGTCGTCGAGGATCGCCTCGATCTCGTCGCGGAACGCGTCGTTCGTGCTCCTCGTCCCGTCCGGGCGGAGGGCGATGTCGGGCGTCAGGCGGACGACGAGGTCGTACGTCGTCGACCAGGCCCGGATGAGCGGCTCGACCGCGAACCGGTCGCGCATCCCGCACGCCCGCAGGTAGTAGGCGAAGTTGTCGACAACGCCCCGGTCGGTGACGAGGATCTCGGCCTTCGGGGCGAGCTCGAGCTCCTGGCGGATCTGCGAGACGAGGACCCACAGCTGCGCCTCGCCGGTCGCCCCCTCGTTGATTCCGAGCGGGTTGTCGCGGACGACCTCGCGCCCGTACTCGACCGAGCGGCCGGCCCGCTGGAGGGTGTTCACGAAGGCGTGGGCGGCGGTCGTCTTGCGGATCCCGTGCGAGCCGACGAAGGCGATCTTCGCCGGCCGGGCCCAGCGGGTCACGAGCTCAGCCCCGGCCGAGGGGCAGACCGAGCCCGATCAGGCCATCGACGACGTACTGGACCGCGAGCGCGGCGAGGACGAGTCCCAGGACGCGGGTGACGACGTTGATCCCGGTCTGGCCCAGGAAGCGGGTGAAATGGGCCGAGATGCGCAGGAAGAGGTAGGCCAGGACGAGGACGAGGGCGGCCATCGCGAGCACGACCCCGAACGGCCCGGGCTCACCGCGCGTCTCGCTGGCCAGGATCAGGATGCTCGCCAGGGCGCCCGGCCCGGCGATCAGCGGGATCGCCAGGGGGAAGACCGAGACGTCCTCCCGGGCGCGGGCCTCGGCCTCCTCCTCCGCGGTCTCGCGACGGAGCTGGGCGAAGACCATGTCGACCGCGATCCGGAAGAGGAGCAGGCCGCCTGCGATCTGGAGCGCCGCGACGCTGATCCCGAGGTAGGCCAGGAGCGGGCCGCCGGCCACGGCGAAGAAGAGCAGGACCGCGGCGGCGATCAGGACCGCCCGCCGGGCGATCGTGGCCTGCTCGGCCGGGCTGCGGCCACCGGTCAGGGTCGCGAACCAGGGCACGAGCCCGACCGGGTCGATGACCACGAACAGGGTCAGGAGCGCCTTGACCCCGAACTCGACGCTCATCGGCCGGGCGCGCCCTGGCTAGCGCCGGTCGGGCAGCCGGCGGCCGTTCGGGCGCTCGGCCGGGCCGTACGGGAGCGGGATGTACTCGACCGACGGCCGGCGCTGCGAGGTCTGCTCGTAGAGCGACATCAGGTCGAGGATCTCGGCCGGCATCTCGGTCGAGACCGGGAGGCCGAGCCCGCGCGCCTCGTCGACGTCGATCGGGTAGTCGTGGGTCCAGGTCCCCGAGGAGAGCGTGTGCGCCAGCGCCGCGGCCTGCTCGTCGGGCATCCGGTCGCCGAGCAGGCCGCGGATCGTCCGCTCCACCTGGCGGATCGCCTTCTCGGCCATGTCGGCCTGGATGATCGTCTGGTCGTCGATCTCGGCGATCGGCTTGCGCTCGAGGACCTTGAGGATCGAGGCGGCCGGCGACTGGCCGAGCTGGGGATCGACCGGTCCGAGGACGGCGTTCGGGCTCATCACGATCTCGTCGGCGGCCAGGGCGATCAGCGTGCCGCCGCTCATCGCGTAGTGGGGCACGAAGACCGTGACCCGGGCCGGATGCTTGCGCAGCGCCTGGGCGATCTGCTCGGCGGCCAGGACGAGCCCGCCCGGGGTGTGCAGGATCAGGTCGATCGGGACGGACGGATCGGTCAGCTGGATCGCCCGGAGGAGCCGCTCGGAATCCTCGATGTCGATGTAGCGGGTGATCGGGAAGCCGAGGAAGCTCATCGTCTCCTGGCGGTGGATCAGGCCGATCACCCGGCTCTGGCGTCGTTCCTCCAGCCGCCGGAAGGCGCGCAGCCGCTGGGCCACCAGCCAGCGCTGGCGGAGCAGGGGCTGCAGTGAGCTGGCGATCAGCAGGATCCAGAACAGGTCGATGATGCTCACCGGGGGTCTCCTCTGGCACGTGTCCGCCCGAGGCTAGCACACGGGTTCGGCCCGCGGGGGACGCCTGCTTCCGTCCGGGGCGCCGAGGCGGCCGGTTCCCGGTTCGCGGCGCCGCCCGGACGCCGGCCCGGGTCCGCCACGGTCACCCTCGCCCGAGGAGCGCGGCGGCCGCGCGGACGAACTCGGCCGCCTGCTCGATCGTTTCCTGGGTGATCTCGGGCTCGACGTCGGTCAGCGGATCGTAGTCGGCCAGGAGCCAAAGATCGAAGGCATCGAGCAGCCAGCGGTGCAGTCGCGGATCGAGTCGGCCGGTGCGCGCGAAGCGCTCCCCGAACGCCGCGTGGACGGCGCGATGGCGACGGCCGAGCTCGGGTGTCTCGGCGACGAGGGCCCACGCGGCGAAGAACATCGCGTAGTAGGCGCGGTTCGCGGCCGTCCGGCCATCGGAGCCGGCGGCGGCCAGCCCGGCCGCCGCGACGGCTTCCGCCGCCCGTTCGAGGAGGCGCGCCTGGAGCGGCGTCACACGGCCACCGCATCCGCCGCGACCGCCTGCAGGAACGGCCGATCGCGTCTCCGCCACGAGGCCTCCGAGGCCAGGACGCGGCTGATCGACAGGCCGCTCGCCAGCGACAGGTCCGCGACCGCCGTGCTCGACAGGCGCAGGTCACGGCCATACCCCTCGATCGTGTCGAGGACGATCAGGATGTCGACGTCGGAGTCGCGATCGTGGTCGCCGCGTGCCCGGGAACCGTAGAGGTAGACACCCCGGAGGCGATCTCCGTACGCCTCGGCCAGTCGGTGGGCCAGGACCCTGGCGATCGCGAGTCCGAGGGGGTCGGGCCGGGGCGATCCCGACCGGATGCCCGAGGTGAGGTCGATGGCACCGTAGGGAGCGGGCGCCTCGGCGGTGCGGACGAGGCCCGGTGCGGGTTTCACCTGGAAGTAGACCTGGCGACCCTCGACGGACCGTTCGATCACCCCGGCCGCGAGCAGCCGGTTCAGCTCGCGGCTCGCGGTACCGGCGCTCGTCCGGACGAGCCGGGCGATCTCCCGCAGGTGCCGGCGCTGTCCGGGTTCGCCGGAGAGGAGATCGAGGATCCGCTGGCGGATCCCGGACCGCCCGGCCAGCGTGGTGGACAGCATGTTCTCAATCATGAGTACATGTGTACTCGGTCCGCGCACGGCAGTCAAGGTTGCGGGAAGGCCGCCGAGGCCGGCTGCAGGGCCCGGCTGCAGGGTCGGCCGGTCCGCGACGGGGTGCCGCGTCCGGGCGCGGGGTCAGCGAACCTCGAAGGAGCGCTTGGCGAGCCCGTACCAGTAGCCGTCGATCGTGAACGTGGGAGCGTCGTCCGGTCTGGCCGCGGCGCCGAGGGTCACGAACAGCGGAGCGAAGTGCTCGACCGTCGGGTGCGCGTACGGCATCCCCGGGGCCCGGTTCCGGAAGTCGAACAGGGCATCGAGATCGCCGCGCTCGAGCGTCTCGGCGGCCCAGCGGTCGAACTCGACCGACCACTCGGGCGCACCCGGTCGGCCCATGAAGTAGTCGTGGATGAACGGCAGGCCGTGGGTCATGAACCCGCTGCCGACGATCAGGACGCCCTCGTCACGGAGGGGAGCCAGGCGCCGGCCGACGGCGAACAGGTGCTCGGGCTGGAGGTCGGGCATCGAGACCTGGAGGACCGGGATGTCCGCGTCGGGATACATGATTTTGAGCGGGACCCAGGCGCCGTGGTCGAGGCCGCGCTCCGGGCGCTCGGCAACGGGCTCGCCGGCGGGCATCAGGCCCTTCACCTTCGCCGCCAGGTCGGGCGCACCGGGCGCGTCGTAGGTCAGCCGGTAGTACTCCTCGGGAAAGCCGTAGAAGTCGTAGACGAGCGGGACGCGGGTCGTGGCGCCGAGGGTCATCGGTGCCGACTGCCAGTGGGCGCTGACGATCAGGATCGCCGACGGCCGGGGCAGGGCGCGGGCCCAGGCGGCGAGCTCGGCCGGCCAGACCGGATCGTCGAGCAGGGTCGGCGCGCCGTGGCCGAGGTAGAGCGCGGGCAGCGGCCCGGGCGCAACCGGGGGCTCGGACGCAAGCGGGGGCTCGGGCTCGGCCGCGGCAGCGGGCGCCGGAGCGCCGGGGGTTGCCGGCTCGACCGCGGAACCGCCCCCGGGGAGGGAGTCGGAGGGGACGCGCTCGCTCATCGGCGGATCGTACGCCGATCCGTCGATTCGTGGCTGCGGGAACGTCGCGACGGCCGTGTGCGGCCAGCCGTCGGGCTTCCCGGCAGCCGCGGCCGCCACCAGCCCGGACGCACCACTCCTGGCGGGTGTACCGTCCCAACGGTGTGCCACACGGTTCTGGGCCGGAAGTGGACAGCCGTCCGGGCGGTGTTGCCCGAACGGATCGTGAAGGGGGGTCGCCATGCGCCGGAACCTTGCCCTGCTGGTCGTGCTCGCATCCGTCCTCGGCGGGTGCCTGTCCGCGGCACCGAGGTCACCTTCCGCCGCGCCATCCGCCGCGCCATCCACCGCGCCGGATGCGACCGTCGGTGCGACCCTGGGCACACTCGTCCCGGGAGGCGAGCTGGTCCGCTCGGACGTGCCTCGAGCTGAAGGCTCGGCGGAAGCGGCGCGGACGGCCGCCAGCGCGATCAACGCCTTCGGGATCGATCTCCTGCGCGCGATCGGCGGTCGCGCCAACGCGGTCATTTCGCCCACGAGCATCGCCCTCGCGCTCGGCATGGCCCGGGTCGGCGCCCGCGGCGGGACCGGAACCGAGATCGACGCGGCCTTTCATCTCTCCAACCCGGACGAGTTCACAGCCGGCCTGAACGCGCTCGATCAGGCGCTCGCGACGTACAACGGCACCGTCCCGGACGGGTCGGGAGCGAGCCAGGAGGTCTCGCTCCAGATCGCCAGCCAGCTGTTCGTCCAGCGCGGGCTTGCCCTCGAGCAGCCGTTCGTCGATCGCCTCGCCTCCGACTTCGGAGCCGGACTCCGACTCGCCGATTTCCGGGCAGATCCCGAGGCTGCCCGGCTGGCCGTCAACCGCTGGGCAGACGAACAAACAGGGGGCCGGATCCCGACGCTCCTCGGTCCGGGCGCCGTGGACACCGCGACCCGACTCGTCGCGGCCAACGCGATCTACCTGAAGGCACCCTGGGCGAACGTCCGCTTCGACCCCGCGCAGACGACCAGGTCGACCTTCACAACCGCCGACGGGACCGCCGTCAGCGTACCGATGATGACATCGCATCTGCCCGGCGGGACGGAGCCATCGCTGCCCTACGCCGCCGGTGACGGGTGGCGGGCGGTCCAGCTCGCCTATCTCGGTCCGGACTCGAGCCGGTCCCGTCTCGCCCTGGCGCTCATTGCGCCGGACGATCTCGCGGCCTTCGAGGCGGCGCTGACGAGCGAGCGACTGGCGGGCATCCTGGCCGACCTCGCCGACCGAAAGGTCGAGCTTGCCCTGCCGAGATTCGGGATCGACACCCAGACCGAGCTGTCCGTTCCGCTCCAGGCCCTCGGCATCCACCTTGCCTTCGACCGGTCCGAAGCCGACTTCAGCGGGATCACGACCAGCGAGCGGCTCCACGTCGCGGCTGTCATCCACCAGGCGAACATCGACGTCGACGAGAAGGGCACCGAGGCCGCGGCCGCGACCGCGATCATGATGATGACCGGCGGGCCCGGCGACACCTCGGAGCCGATCGTCCTGCGCCTCGACCGGCCGTTCCTGTTCGCCCTCCGAGACACGGAGACCGGGGCGATCCTCTTCCTTGGCCGGGTCGCAGACCCGTCCACTCGCTGAGTCTCGGGGCGACCGCGGGAACCAGCGCCCGCTGGCCGGGCTATGACAGGGTTGGGCGTACCGGTGCGTCGGAGGGATCCAGCAGCCCGGCCGGGCGGTCGGTCGAGCGGTCGGCCGGGCGGGCCCGGAGCACGACCAGCGCCCCAGCCTGGACGAGGACGACCGTGAGGAGCGCGATCCCGAAGGAGACGGCGATGCCGACGCCCTCGATCGAGCCGCCGACGACGGCCAGGAAGGCTGCCGTGCCGATCTGGCCCGAGAGGATCCCGCGCTGGATGGCGATCCCGTGCGCCGCGCCGCCGGCGCGCTGGGCGAAGACCGCGAGGATGCTGCCGATGATCGGCAGCATCGCCAGGATCCCGCTCGTGCCGGCGCCGAGGACCGGGGCCGCCGCCGTGACGAGGACGACGACCGCCGTCCCCACCGCCATCCGCAGCGGCACGTCCCACAGGCTCGAGCTCGGGGCCGCGCCCCCCGACCCACCCGCCGGCAGGAGCTGCAGGGCGAGCACGGTGATCAGCCCGACCACCCCGAACAGGAGCGGGACCGGCCAGCGCAGGGCCGGCTGAACCGCGAGCGCCGCGAGCAGCCAGGCGGCGGTACCTGCGGCCAGCGCGACCGTCCACCGGTCACGACCGGCGGCCCGGGCGTAGGCGACGCCGTAGGCGGCGATCGCGACGCAGCCGGCCAGCGATGCCTCGGCCGCGGCGGCCGCGAAGGCCGGCCCCCGGTCGAGGGCCAGGAAGAGGACGACCGGCCCGGAGGTGAGCGGCAGCGAGACGATCCAGCCCCCGACGGTCGGACCCCAGCGTCGCGCGCCGAGGCTCGCCCCGCCGATGAGGACGGGCGTCAGGATGAGCTTGAGCACGAGGAGGCCCACCCGGGCAGGCTAGCACCCGGCGGTCCTCCCCGCCGGTCCAGGCGACCGGGGTCGAGCGACCGGGGTCGAGCGACCGGGGTCGATCGAACCGGCGGCGGGCGGCCGAACGGCCGACGAGCCCGCGGACCCGGGCGCTATCGAGCGCCCCGAGCGACGATCCCGAGGATCTCCGCGCCGTACTTCTCGAGCCTGGTCGGACCCATTCCCGGGCAGCGGCGCAGGGCCGCCAGCGAGGCCGGGCGCTCCGTGGCGATCGCCCGCAGCGTTTCGTCGGGGGCGACGACGTAGGGCGGGACGGCATCGGACGTGGCCCGGGCGGTTCGCCAGGCGCGCAGGCGCTCGAACGTCGCGGCCGCCGCTGCTGACAGCTCGCCGGTCGCGGCCGGGGCTCGGGCTGCGGCCTGGATCGCGCCCCGGGACGCCCCTGCGCCCGCGCCGGCTCCGGCCCGAGCGATCGGCGCCCCAGCCCGCCCGACCGGCCCGGTCGGTGGCCGCAGGTCGAGCAGGAACCGGCTCGGCCGGCGGCGCGTCGTCGAGCCCTGGGCGTTCGTCCGGCGCTCGGCCCAGGAGAGGGCGAGCCGGGTCCGCGCCCGGGTGATCCCGACGTACAGGAGCCGGCGCTCCTCGGCCAGGGCGGCGGGCTCGTCGAGCGCCTGGCGGATCGGCAGGACGCCGTCCTCGAGGGCGGGCAGGAAGACGGCGTCCCATTCGAGGCCCTTCGCCCGGTGGAGGGTCAGGAGGACGACGCTGCCGGAGGACCCCTCGCGCTCGCGCGCCTGGCGCCGGGCCAGCTGGGCGAGGTAGTCCTCGACCGACGCGCCCGGGGTGCCCCGGAGGAGCGCGGCGAGGATCTCGAGGAGCGTGTCGAGCGCCGCCTGGCGCTCCTGGGCCTCGCGCCCGGCTACCTTGCCCGACGGCTCGTAGCCGAGCCGCTCGGCCCACCGCCCCCGGACCTCGTCGGCGAGCGCCCCGCCGGTCCCGGTCAGCCTCGGCCGGCCGAGCGCCTCGATCGCCAGCCGGACGTCGCGCCGCCCGAAGAAGCGGACGCCGGCGGCCTGGTAGGGGATCCCGGCCCGGGTGAGCGCCTCCTCGAACGGCGGGAGCTGGGCGTTCATCCGGACGAGGACCGCGATCTCCGACGCCGCGACCCCCTCGGCGAGCGCCCGCCGGATGCCCGCCACGACCCCGCGCAGCTCGGCCTCGTCGTCGGCGTACGCGGTGATGCCCGGCGCCGGGCCGGACGGTCGGGTCGCCCGGAGGGCCTTCGATCGGCCGGTGGCCGCGATCAGGCGGTTGGCGAAGCCGAGGATCTCCGGCGTGCTCCGGTAGTTGTCGGTCAGCCGGATCAGCCGCGCCCCCGGGTGGCGGTCGGCGAACCGGACGAGGTACTCGTGGGTCGCGCCGGTGAACGAGTAGATCGTCTGGTCCTCGTCCCCGACGACGCACAGGTCGGGCGACCCGCCGACCCAGAGTTCGAGGAGCCGTTCCTGGAGCGGGTTCGTGTCCTGGTACTCGTCGACGCTGAACCAGCGCTTCCGGGAGCGGACCGCCGCGGCCGCCGCCTCGTCGGTTTCGAGCAGGGCGACGGTCTCGACGAGCAGGTCCTCGAAGTCGAGCCGGCCGGCCCGCACCTTCGCCCGCTCGTAGTCGGCGTAGAGCCGGGCGAACAGCTCGGCCGGGACCGGGGGGTCGCGCTCGGTCGCCTCCTCGAGGTAGCGCCGGGGCGCGATCCGCCGACTCTTCGCCCACTCGATCTCGTCGGCCAGGTCCCTGGCCGCCGTGAAGCGATGGCCGCCCGGGAGCGCCTTCGCGAGCGGGGCGACGAGCGGGAGCTTCGACTCGAGGATGGTGGGAAACGGGGCACCGTCGTGGCGGGTCGGCCAGTAATGGCGCAGGACGTTCAGGGCGTGCGCGTGGAACGTCCGCGCGGTCACCCCGGCCAGCCCGAGACCGGCGAGACGGGCGACCATCTCGCTCGCCGCCTTCTCGGTGAAGGTGACGACGAGGACCTCCGACGGGCGGACGACGCCGGTGGCGACCGCCCAGGCGACGCGATGGCTGATCACCCGGGTCTTGCCCGTACCCGCCCCGGCCAGGATCGCGACCGGGCCCGACGTCGCCTCGACCGCTGCCCGCTGGGCCTCGTTCAGGCCGTCGAGCAGCCGGTCGGCGAGCAGGCGGTCGGTGAGCAGGCGGTCAGCGAGCCTGCCTGGTGTCGCCGGGTCGGTCATCGAGGGCTCCTCCATGTCAGGCCCGAACGATGCCACAGGTGGGTGCACGGCGGGCCACCAGCCGCGCCGACCGACTCCGCATCCGCCGACGCGCCGTGGCCGTCGGATCGCCGGCCTGATCGAAGTTCGGGGCTTGTACCCCCGGCCGGCCGGGCATACAGTCCCCTGGCCGAGCGATCGACCGGGCCCCCTCCGGCGAGCTTGGCAGGAAAGGGTGGGATCGATGCGGTTCATCCAGGAATTCGGCTACACCGTGAAGGTCGGGCAGGACGAGGCCCATCAGCGCTGGCTGGTCGAGAACGACACCCGCCTGCGCGCCGCTGCGCCGGCCGGCACGACCTACATCGGGACATTCGCTGTCGTCTTGAGCTCGGAGAAGAGCGCCGGCTCGTATCGGATGCTGTTCCAGCTCGACAGCTACGGGGCGATGGATGTCCACGCTGCCGCCGGCAAGGACCCGAACAGCGAGTGGGGACGCCTGATTCGCGAGTCGAGCCAGTTCATGGACACGAACCCGGCGGCGCCGTGGAGCAGCAGCCTCCTCAAGGACGTGCTCGACGCGACGGTCTGGGACCCGCAGTCCTGAAGCCTTGGAACGAGACGCTCGCGGCCCGGACCGGGGCCTGGATCCGCGAGCGCCCGGCGCTCACCGGGAAGGAGAATGCTTGACCGCTACCTTCGCGTTCGGGTAGGGCGTATAGGGCAACAGGACCGCCCGGACAAGAATGAGAGCGCCGTCATCGTTCCCCCTTCTCCCCCGTCCGGGCCGAGCTACAGCCCGTCAATGACAAGGCCCAGGCTTGGGGCTTGTGCCCGGGCCGACTCGACGGCCACCACGAGCGCGTCGAACGTGGCGTGCTGTCCCTTGTCGAACACCAGCTGGTCCACCCGGCAGTACCGCCAGTCCTGGCCCGTCTGCTCGCGCATCGTCTGACACCAGACGCGGATGCCCCGGTCCTTGTGCTCAACGTCGGGGAAGACGCGACCCTTGGTCTCGATGATCCAGCTGACCTCGCGATCCTCGACCTTCTGGACGGCGACGAAGTCCGGGTAGTAGCGCTTGAGGGCCCCCGTCGCGCCGAGGTAGGTCACGTGGAACCTGGTGAACTGCTCGGCGAGGGCCGCCCAGCGCAGGATGTCCGGACGGCTGTCGAGAAACTCCGCAAACCGGCGCTCATAGTCGTTGTAGACGGTGACGAAGTTGAAGATCGTGTGGTTGCCCAGAAGGTGCTGGCGGCGCCAGGCGAAGGGTGGCACGTCGGAGAGCCGGAAGGCACGATCCTCGAACTCGAGAGGCCGGTTCTCGACCGTCAGCTCACCAATCTTGCGTGCGATGTGGCCCGCCAGCCGTTCCCGGAACACGTAGTTGGACAGGGCTCCCCTGACGTTGTCGTCGTCCAGCGACACCTCGAACCCGAAGGCGTAGTCGGTGACGTAGCGTTTGATGATCGGGTACAGCTCGGCGAACTGGCCGCTCAGCTGCGCCTTGTCCATCGCCGAGTCCACCAGCCGTCCGACCGCATCCTCCCCGACGAGCATCGGATAGCCGAGCCGCAACTCGCCGACTCGCGAGTGGGTGGTCATGAAGTCCAGCACGAAGTGGAGCTCCGGGGTCGCCGTCACGTCCGGCAGGTCCTTGAGGAGACCGATCGTGGCCGGGTCCAGCTCCGAGAGACGCCTGTACGTGTGCCCGAACAGCGGCTGGGTGAGCGGGATGGCGATGTCATAGGCCGACCGCTCGCGAATCGGCTCGACCTTGACCGGCAGGACGGGCGGCTTCTTGGTGATTGGGACCCCCAAGCCCTCCTTCTCCAGCTCCTGGACGAATGCCTCGAAGGCACGCGTCCCCATGACCTCGAGCGTCTGTCGGCCCTCGGTGTTGGGCATCAGCCGCAGGCCGCGGCCGACGGCCTGTTCGGGGAGGATCTGTGCCTTCGCGGTGAACGGCCGGAGCCCCAGGACCACTGTGACAGCGCGCACGTCCCAGCCTTCGCGCAGCATCAGCACGCTGACGATGACCTTGACCGGGCTCGCTGGGTCGTCGATGGCCGCAGCAGCCTCGCGGGCCTTGTCGAGATCGCCCTTCGTGATCTCGCCCTTCGTGTCGGTGTGGATCACGAGGACCTCTGTGGGACGGAAACCGAACGACTTCTCCTTGCGAAGCCACTCCCCGATCTTGTCGGCGTAGTCGGACTTCTCCGCCATGATGAACAGGACGGGCTTCAGTCCCAGTGACCCGTACGCTTCGGCGTGCTCCTTGTATCGCGCGACCGCCGCGTGGAGCCACTCCGCGTACGCCTCGACGACGTTGTCGCCTGTCACCTTTTCCGGGTCGGCGCGATCCACGCGCTGGACGATGAGCGGCGACTTGACGATGCCGTCCTCGACCGCCTGGGGGAGCGGATAGTCGGTGATGATCCACGGGAAGTAGGTGCCGTTCTGGTCCTTGGGGGTCGCGGAGAAGTCGAGCCAGAGCCGGACCTTGTCCTTGAGGTTGAGCAGAGTCTTGGCCCACTCGAGATCCTCGTCGTGGACGTGGTGGGCTTCGTCGTTGATGGCCACGAGGTCCGGCAGCGAGTGGATCCGCTCGAGCATGGACCGCTCGTGCGAGGCGAGGTCCTTGTTGACCGGCGGGCCGAGCAGGGCGGCGACCGCATTCTCCGGCGTCCACTGGCGCTCACGGCCCTCGTGGATCTGCTGGACGTTCGTCAGGAAGAGCGTGCCGGTCGGCGACGGCTCCGCGCTCTCGCCCCGGAGGATCGGCCTGAGGTCGAGGGTCCACCCGGGCGGGACGACCGGCAGCTCCTCGAAGATCCGGTTGCTCGCGAAGTCTCGTTCGAGCCGCTGGTAGACGATGACGTTGGGGGCCACGATCAGGAAGTTGCGCGACAGGACTGAGCCCGGGACTCGCGCCCGGTGGAAGTACGACCAGGCGACGACGAGGGCCATGACGACTGTCTTGCCCGACCCGGTCGCCATCTTGAACGCGAGTCGGGCAAGGCCCTCCGGTGGGAGATCCTGGGTGCCCTCCGACCCCAGCTCGGGGAAATAGCGGACGATGCTCCGGCGGCCACCGGGGCTCGTCTGGTGCACGATCCCGTTGGTGAAAAGCCCACCCTCGTGAACCTCGCCGAACCGCTCGACGAGGTCCTTCGTGTCGGCTGTCCCCACCACCTCGACCAGGTACGCCAGGGTCTCCACGGACTCGCGTTGGCCGAAGTGGTAGCGCCAGTGGCGGCCGTCACGCAGGACGTGGTCCTCCTCGAACCAGAAGCGGAACAGATCCTGGGTGACGTCGCTCGCGCCTGCGTAGCCGGTCGCGCGCCAGGCGTCCACCGCGTCGCGGAGGCGGTTCACCAGGAGGGTCTTGCTCGGCCGGCGGCCAACGGCGATCTCGTACCCGCCCGCGCTCCCTTTCACCAAGTAAGCGGTCGGGGCCTCCCACGGCTCCCGGTCGGGGATTTCGGGCAGCGCCGACTCGTACCCGACGACGGTCTTGGCCATGTCAGTGGACCTCAACCGGGCAGACCTTGGTCGTGTCGTTGCCGAAGATGTCCACGACCTTGACGGCGACCCGATAGGTGCCCGGAGCCTCATACGCGTGGGCGTCGGAGGTGAGCGCGAGACGACGCTCCTTCCGGGTTCGGTACGCGACCCAGCCGTTGACGAAGGTGTCGTTCTTGAAGTCCCAGTCGATCGCCCAGTAATCCACGAAGTCCGACCACTTCTCGATCTTGGCCAGGACCTCAGGGTCGATCGCGTCCGCGCCGGACAGGGCGAAGCCCGTCAGCCTGACCACAGCCTGCCGCTTCGATTGGACGTCGATCGAGCAATCCAGGTGGGCGAGCTCGAAGAAGCGGATGTCGCCGCGGTCGACGGCCTGCGTCTCCATGACCTCCCTCGGGATCGCGAGGAGCTTCATCCGAACACCCCGCTCGACCGCGAGCTGGTCGACGGTGTCGTTGAGGCCCATTTCCCATTCCCAGCCGAGCACGTGGAGCTCTTTCTGGCCGGTCGCGACGCATTCGTCGAGCACCTTCACTACTTCGTCGATCGTCACGGGCGCGTCGACCGCTCCGACGTGGATGACGGCGCCACCCCTCTTGCCGTGGATGTGCTGCATTCCAGCGACCGGCATGGCGCCATATAGCTTGAGGATGAACGTCAGGTACTCGAACACGACTTGTTGCGGGTCTCGGCCATGGAAGGAGGAAGTCTGCCAGTACTGGCGCTCGTACTTCCCGAGGTTCATGACCTCGAACGGCCTGCATCCCTCGATACCCATCAATCGCTTGCGGGTGGTGTGGACGGCAAACCGACCGAGATCGACTGCGATCCACCTGCGGCCGAGCTTCTCGGCCACAGCGGCCGTGGTGCCTGAGCCGACGAAAAAGTCGGCGACAAGGTCACCCGGATCGGAGGAAGCTTTGATGATTCGCTCGAGGAGGGCCTCGGGCTTCTGGGTTGGATACCCGGTCTTCTCAAGAGCCATAACGTTGATGTCAGGCATCGTCCAGACATCGGTGACTGCTCTGCCCCTCGACTGGGATAGGTATTGCTTGCGCAATCCCGCCCCCGAGCCTTGCAGGCGGTACCGGCCCTTCCCATCGTCATCGTCGTAGAGGAACCGCTCGGCGACGTACTCCGACGTGTACGGCTCGTAGATCTTGTTGAAGGTCGGCGCACTGCCAGCGGCGTAGTAGTAGATCGTGTCGTGAACGTGGATGAAGTTGTTCGCGGCCGCTTTCCCGCCGGATGGGTTGCCTCTGTCCCATACAACCTCGCGTCGAAGACTGCCGGGCCCAAAGATCTCATCAAGCACCAGGCGAACGACGCTGTTCACGCGCCAATCGCAGTGCACAAATATCGAGCCAGTCGGGGCAAGAAGTAGCCTGGCGACTTCAAGACGGCTCGCAATCATCTCGAGATAGGAGTCCAGTCCGCGACCCCAGGTATCGCGGTAGACCTTCTCCTCAACAACTGACTGTTCTTTCGAGATTTCGGCGCCTGACTCCCCCACTGGAGCGGTCGTCGAGAAGTCAGCTCCAGTTGCGAACGGCGGGTCGATGTAGATGACGTCGATCTTCCCGGCGTATTGCTCGAGGAGTGATGACATGACGAGGAGGTTGTCGCCCCAGATCAGCTTGTTTCGCCAGCCCTCTTCGAACGTCTGACCCTCGTCGCCAGCCCAGTAGTCGAACAACGATGTCTGGGTGGGCCTCTTGCGGGCCTCGCGCGTGGCGCGGGACTCGTTGATCGTCTCGATCACCTGGAAAGGGAGGTTGACTCGGGGCGGCACCACGCGCTTGCCCTGCTCGTCGTACTTGCCCGGCCACACGAGCTCGGTCCGAGTGATCTCGATCTTCGCCACCGCAGCTACCCCTCCACGCGCTTGATCGTCCCCTGCCGGTAACAGTACGTCTTGAAGTCGCACTCCTTGCAGATCTTGGGCTCCGGGGCCTTCCTCACGGCGAACTCGCGTCGTGTGATCCTGGCAACAACCGAGTCGAAGTGGCGGCCGGCTTCGGCGACCTTTTCGGGCTCGTAGGGGAAGACCATGAGGGCATCCTCCCGGCGCTCCTCTCCGGTCCAGTAGAGCAGGAGGCGGTCCGGCCGTTTGCCATATCGCTGCTCCAGGATGTGAGCGTAGAGCTGGAGCTGTTTGACGTACACGCCGAGGTAGGCGTCATCGCGGTCCGGGCGGACCTGCGACTTGAAGTCGAGCAGCTCGAGCTTGCCGTCGCCGCCAAGGAGGAGGTCGATCTTGCCGGTCAGGATGTAGTCCGGCTTCTCCACCGAGACATCGACTTCCGTGTCGATCACCCGCGCCATCTGGTCGCGGTTCTGATGGACGTAGTTGAGGACCTGGCGGTAGGCCGCCTCTCGAGCCTCAGAGCCAACCGGGCGCACGTCGCTCCGGGTCAGGTTGCGGATGTTCATGTCGAAGAAGTCCCGGATGACCTCGTCCGTGATCTCATCGAGACGCCCGTCGAGCACCCAGCGATGGACGTCCTCGATCGTCTGGTGGACGAGAAGACCGAAGAAGATGACGGCCGACCGCGACGGTGTGAAGTCGTAGTAGCGGAAGTACTCGTACTGGCGGGGGCAGGTTTCGTAGACCTTGAGATCGCCGGTGAAGCTGTATGTCTTCTTCAGCGGGAAGCGCTCACGCAGCTTGAAGTTGAGGACGCTCAGGAGCTCCTTCTCGACGTAGGGCCACTGGGGGAGCCCGTCCCAGATCGGGGCAAACCAGTCCTTCGGCCGTTCGGTCGAGGTCAGGACGAGCACCTTCGCGGCCCGCGAGAAGGCGACGTAGTGGAGGCGCATCCGGTCGAACGCCGTGATCCTGGCCTCGGGCTCGAAGGGCGGGCGGCGGTAGAAGGGTCCCAGCACCCGGTCGACGCCCTTGCCGGTCGAGATCGCGACGTGGAGCGACCCGACCACGACCACTGGGAACTCCAGTCCCTTGGCCTGGTGGATCGTCATCACCTGGACGTAGCCCTTGGGGAAGGGTTGGTCGGGGTCCTCGTACTCGTTGATGCCGCCCTCGTGGAGGAGGCGCAGGAACGAGTTGAAGAACTGCCTTCGCAGCCACTCCCGGTTCGCGTAGGTGATGACGGTGAAGTGGTAGAACGCCTGGAACGTGTTGAGGAGCTGCGAGAGGATCGCCAGGTTCCTCGCCCGGTTCTCGTCCTTGACGAAGGTGGCGAACGGCTCCTCGGCGACGAGCTGGTAGAAGTAGTCGGCCATCCGTCGGTCGAGGCTCTCGCCCTCCCGGAGCCCAGACACCTCGGCGACGAGGCCTTGGAGGCGGGTCGCGAAGGGCGTGCCGGCCGCCGCCTTCGCAAGGTCGATCAGGGCGCCGTCCACGTACGCCGTCAGCTGACTCAGCGCCCGGCCCCACGTCTCGCCGCGACCCTCGCCGTGGTAGCCGAGGATGAGCGCGAGCGCCGCCACCATCAGGCGGACCTCCTCGTTCTCGAAGTAGCCGCGCGCGCGTGGGCAGAACGCCGGGATGCCCTTGCGCGCCAGCGCCTCGAGGTAGCGCCCGCTGTGCTCCTGGCGGACCGAGTGGAGCAGGAGTGCGATCTGGCTGTAGTCCTCGACGATCCCCTGCTCCTTGAGGTACGCGACGAGGTCCGCGAACCGATCCGCCTCGTCGCGTTCGGTGGTGCCGTAGATCGAAAAGACGGCAGGGTAGGCGGGATACATCGCGCCGGGCTCCGGCACGATCGTCTTGGGGAAGCGGAAGTCCGGTCCCTCTGGGTTTGACCAATCGGCGCTCGCCATCCAGCGGTCATAGGCTTCGATGATCCGCTCGTGGGAGCGGTAGTTGATCGAGAGGGTCTCCCGGGCGCACGCCTCGAAGCGCGTCGGGAACTCGAGGATGTTGCGGACGGTGGCCCCACGGAAGCGATAGAGGGCCTGGTCCTCGTCGCCAACGACCGCGACGTTCATCTGCGGCCGGGCAAGACGAAGGACGAGTTCCTCCTGGACGTAGTTGGTGTCCTGGTACTCGTCGACCATCACGTACTTGATCCGCCCCGCGATCGTTTCGCCGACGTCGGGCTGCCCGAGGAGTTGCAGAAACTCCGTCTGGAGATGGGCGAAGTCGATCGCGTTGGCATCTTCGAGCTGCTCGCAGTAGGCCGTGTAGGCGCGCCCGACTGCGACCGTGAAGGGGTCTGCCGCGGCCAGCAGCCTGGCTGGGTCGACGAGCTCCTCGGCGATCTTGTTCAGGTACGGCACGAGGTTCTCGATCGCGCCCCACTTCGTCGACCAGCGGCCGAGGTAGCGGCCATCGGCGTCGGGCTCTCCAAAGATCGCCGGGAAGTGGTCGTTCAGGAAGAGCTGCTGGGTCAGGTCGTCGAGGGTCTCGTAGCCGGCAAGCAGGCGCGTTCGGTGGCGGTACTTGAGGAGGAACCGGTTGCAGATGGCGTGGATCGTCCCGACCAGCAAGTCGGAGAGATCGCCCTTGTACCCCACTTTCTTCGCGTCCAGGGAGATCCGGTCGCGCAGCTCATAGGCGGCCTTCTCGGTGAACGTGCAGACGAGAATCTCGGCCGGTTCTGCCTTCCCCGTCAGGAGCAGGTTGAGGGTCCGCCAGACGAGGACTTGTGTCTTGCCCGAGCCCGGCCCGGCGATGATCAGCAGCGGCCCTTCCGAATGGGCCACGGACCGCATCTGCGCCGGGTTATCTCGGAGCTGCGGATAGGCATCGAGCAAGCCGGGGTGGATGTTCAGGCCATCGACCAGCGACCTGGTGCTGATCTCTGTCATGGACAGCAGATACCCCCAGAGTGCCGGGGAAGGCGGCCCCTAGACGACAGATTGCAGGAGGGCGTCGTTGGGGGACCTACCGCCAACCCTTTCCCATCCGCCACGATACAAGTATAGGTAGACCGAGCAGAGCAACGAGGTCTCCTCAGTCGACCGGGTGGCGGTCCTGTCTCGTCGTCCTGCGTGTCGACGATCAGGCACGGGCCGCCCAGCCGCCGGACGCGGATCTGCACCGCTGGATGCGCGCGACGGAGGTAGTCGAGAAGCTCGGCGCCGACCCCGAGACCGTCCGCCGGCTCATCCGCGCGCGGCGCCTTCGCGCTGCGGTGTTCCCGGGCGGCGGGTGACTGACGTTCCGGATCGTGCGCAGCGACTTCGGGGCTTCCGGGCCAGCTACATGAGGGACTCGGGGTCGACGGCTGGGAGCAGGCCTGATCCTGGCGGCGCGCTGAGGAGGTCCGGCATCGATTGCTGCCCGCCCGCGGGCGGTCTGGGCAGCTCGGCGCCGTCCGGCCGCGTCGCTGGGCCCGGCCGAGGTTGCCGCAGGCTATGCTCGCAACGTGACTGTCCGTGATCGGGATCGAAAGATCTTGTGGTCGAGAGCTGGCAACTGCTGCTCCATCTGCCGGACCGGGCTCGTGCGGGAGGGCGAGGCCGGAGGCTCGCTGACAGTCATCGGCGAGGAATGCCACATCGTTAGCCCTGCGGGTCTCGGGCCGCGCGCGGGCCAACCCGTGGATGACGTCGACGGGTACGACAACCTGATCTTGCTCTGCCCGAACGACCACCGGCTGATCGACACGCTCATCGGCGACTACCCCGTCGAACGCCTTCGCGAGATCAAGCGCTCGCACGAAGACTGGGTCAGGACCACGCTCGAGCGATCCGCCGGCGTCACGGCAATTACGATCGTTCGCGGTGAGCCGACCTTCCTCCGCTATCTCGGAAGTGCCAGGGAAGTCCTCGGCGTGGCCGCATCGGCCGAGGAGCTGAGTCTGGACTGTGAGGACCCCAGGTCCGAGAACGACACGGACCTCGTGGCGGGCTTCCTCCAGCGGGTCTATGACGAGACCGAGATGTGGGACGAATACGAGCCGGCCGATCGGGTGCGGTGCACGTTCGACCTCGATCGCGAGATGAAGGCGCTTGAGGAGCACGGCTGGCGGGTCTTCGGGGCCCGGGTACGCGGACGCTTGACGAGTGGCGTGCCCGTGGCCGATACGCCTTGGGATACGGCTTACATCCGGCTCGTCCGGGCCGACAGCGCAAGCATCATCCGGCTCAACCCGGAAGACGCGAGCTCGATTGAGACGGCGAGCTTATGACAGGAGCGGCAGAGCTGGATCGGGTCCGCTGGTCATCGAGGCCATCACCACGCCCGAGGCGCCCTACTACGTCTGCCTCCTCGTCAATCCTGTCACCAGCCGCCCGTTCTACGTTGGCAAGGGTCGTGGCGAGCCATTCCGCGGCCACGGCATCGAGGCCGCCGTCCTGTCGGCTGCGGACGCGAGCGGCGCGGAGCAGCGGCGCAAATTAGCCCGGATCCAAGCCATCCGGGCCGCCGGGCAGGAGCCGTGTATCGAGTTCGCCCGGATTCCGATCCCGACCGATCGTGAGGCGTTCCTCGTTGAGGCCGCGCTGATCGACGTTCTCGACCGCCACGGCGATCGGCTGGTCAACGAGGTCCGCGGTCACGACGCCGGATCTTGGAACAGGATTCGCTTTGGCGGCTGCGCGATGGTTCCCGAGCCGATCGGTGAGCTCAGACGATTCTGACGTCGAGCCTCCGGGACACGCGATGCGCCGCGCGGGACTCGGCGAGCATCACCATCAGCATGTGCTGGTTGAAGAACGCCTGCGCCACGAAGTCGGCCGGCTCGCCGCGGAGGTCGATGAGGCGGATCTCGGTCGAGAAGATGTCCCCATCCTCGAGGGCCTGGCGCACCATGCCCGCCACGGCATCTTCGTCACCGTTGCGGGCGGGGAGCCCCTCGGGAAAGCAGTTGATGGCCCGTCCGAACCGTCTACGGAAGGACGGGGACTCGTGTGCACTCCAGATGGGCACGCGGCCGTTGCTACGCACATACCGCCCGGCCAGCAACACGGCAACGGCATCCGGATGGTAGTCGGGGTAGTGACGCACGGCCGCGGTTATGGAAGATCCGAAGCCGGGCGCGAGGGCGATCGGCGTTGCGATCGACACCGCGAACTCGAGCGCGCGCTGGACGAACAGTTCGCCCTGGAACAGAAGCTCGGCCGCACCGACCTCCGCCTCCTCTTCGATGAGCCTCTTGGTCGGGCCGAAGAGGCGACCCTCATCGTCGAGGCGGATAATCGCCTCGTGCGTGGGCAGCAGCTTATGGACGATCTCATGCGCCTCTATGAACCGCCCCCGGGCCGGTCCTTGCGAGCGATCGACCACGATGAGCCTGGGGCGGAACAGGACCGCGCCGAGCACGCGCTTGAAAGCGTTCGGGCGTCGGGCGACCATGTCCTCCGGGACCTCGCCGATGTCGATCGTCTCGGCGACACCGACCGCCCGGGACACGGCGTCGAGGGGCGTCGGGATGACGCCGACCGCGCCGGCCTTCCTCAGCGCGGTGGCCGTCGCGACACGAATCTGGCGACGGGCGAAGTCATCGACCATCCGTCGGCTCACCGCGTCGTCGTTGGAGTTCCGCGATGAAGTCGACGACCTCGTGCTGCTCCTCGGGACTCAGCTCCGTCAGGGCCTTCCAGGCCACCGCGCCGTAGGGCGACCGACGCGGCTCCGCCGCATCGCCGCTCAGGTGCCCGGCGAGCCGGAGCAGCCGCTCGAAGTCCAGCCCGTACGCGGTAGCGAGCGCAAACAGGACGTTGTGGTCCGGCCGGGAGATCGTCCCGCTCTCGATCTGCGCCAAGTGGGCGTTGTGGATGCCCGTCTCCCGCTCCGCGCGCCGGAGGCTCCATTCGCGCGCCAATCGCTCGGCCTTCACGACCTCGCCCAAGGTGGCGGGCTCCTCGCTCTTCGTCACTGTTTAAAGATGCCACTTGCTAAGGCGGTTAGCAAGTGCTAAGGTCCTTAGCGCTAAGGGCTTTAGCACTAAGGATCCCGCACGGAGGCTCCACCAGTGAGCGAGCACGAACATCGCGGCGACGACCAGGTCGAGATCATCGTCAACACACGCCCCAAGCGCGTCCCGCGGGGGGTGGTCACCTACGAGAAGGTAGTCGCGCTCGCCTTTGACCCAGTGCCGAGCGGGCTGAACATCCAGATCACCGTCAGCTACTACCGCGCCCAGGGCGGCAAGTCCGGCGATCTCGTGCCGGGCGGCCAGGTCGCTGTCCACGAGGGCATGGTGTTCGATGTCACCGCGACTGATCTCTCGTAGCGAGGATCTCCGCCGCCTGGTCGAGGAGGGCTACGAACTCGAGGTGCGCGGCGCGGTGCTCCTGGTCCACCACGTGCCGTACGTTACGACCGCCAAGGCCGTGGCGTACGGGATTCTCGTCATGGCTCTCACGCTCGCCGGCGAGACGACCGTTGCGCCGGGCGACCACACAGCCCAGTTCATCGGCGAGGAGCCGTGCGACGAGAACGGCGTGCGGCTGGCGAAGATGATCAACGGCGGTGCCGGACACGTCGGCGGAGTGGCGTTCAACGTCTCGTTCTCGGCCAAGCCCAAGCCGGACGACCGGTACCGCGACTACCACCACAAGGTCACGGCCTACGTCGCGCGGCTGGCCGGCCCTGCACGCCAGATCGATCCGGAGGCGACCGCGCAAACGTACGCACCGGCCGTCGAGGATCCGGACGGCTCGCCGTTCGTCTACACGGACACCGCCACGCCGCGCGCCGGGCTGGAGGCGTACGCGGCGCGGCTCGAAGGGCTGCGGGTTGCCATCGTCGGGGTGGGAGGCACCGGCAGCTACATCCTCGACCTCGTCGCGAAGACGACGGTCGCGGAGGTCCATCTGTACGACGGCGACCGGTTCCTCCAGCACAACGCCTTCCGGGCGCCGGGCGCGTTCGGCCTCGAGGATCTGCGCGGGGGGCCGAACAAGGCCGACTTCTGGGCAAGCGTCTACGGCTGCTTCCGCCGTGGGGTGATCCCCCATGCTTACCGGGTCACGGCCGAGAACGTATCCGAGCTCACGGGGTTCAGCTTCGTGTTCCTCGCCATCGACGATGGCCTGTCGCGCGAGGCGATCACGCGCGGGCTCGAGGCCCTCCACGTCCCCTTCAGCGACATGGGGCTCGGCGTCAACGCCGTCGACGGGCTGCTCAGCGCGACGGTGAGGGTCTCGACGGGCACCCCCGACCACCCTGTCGATCGCGTCCGCATGCCGGTGCATTCAAGCGGACCCGAGAACGACTACAGGCACAACATCCAGATCGGGGAGCTCAACGCCCTGAACGCGACGCTCGCCGTCCTGAAGTGGAAGAAGATCGCAGGGATCTACGCCGACATGGAAGGGGAGCACTTCGCCACGTTCTCGACGTCGATGAACGCCACCGTCAATGCCGATCACGATGGGCCGAGTTGAGAGATACGACCCCCGGTTCGTTTCGCGGGTACCCGACGCGCTTGAGGATGGCCTCCTCTACGTCTCGATGGAGTACGCCACCGCGATCCACCTCTGCGCGTGCGGATGCCGCCGCGAGGTCGTCACGCCATTGCGACCCGGGAAGTGGCGCCTCATCTACGACGGCGAGGTGACGCTCCGGCCGTCGATCGGCAACTGGAGCCAGCCGTGCCGTTCGCACTACTTCATCATCCGGAGCCGTGTCGTGTGGGCGCGGTCATGGACTAACGATGAAGTGGAGGCCGCTCGACGGCGATTCCGGGCGGTGGCACCCTCACGTCACATCAGACGCGACACCGACTGACGCGACGCAACCCTTGCCACGATCGCCAAGGGATCGTGCCGTTGGTTAGCGTGTCGAATCGCTGATCTGATGCCGGCATCGTGACACATCCGTTGGCACTTCCAACTCCACGTCCACGCAGGAGGGCCTGACCGACGTCGGCCCTCCTGCGGCGAGTCCCCTGGCCCTCATGGCCGGCGCGGCTCGTCTGGTGGCACTCTCGTCATGTGGCGAGGTGCGTCAAGGCGTGGACGCATCGAGCGCTCGGGGGTGCCGCGGCGGGCCTGACCGCCAGGGACGCCCGGCGGAGTCTCCCTGGGCCTTCGGAGCCCGGATGATCGGCCGCAACAGCAGCCGAGCGACTTCGAGGGTGGTGGTGCCCGGGTGAGTCAGCTCACTCAGTGGGTCCATCCCTTGGCCCGATCTCGAGCAGGCTAAGGAACGCGGCAGCGTGGACGAGCAGGGCACTCTCCTGCGGCGTCACCACCTCGACCAGCCCGTGGGCGATCCTGTTCCGGAGGTTCAGGCCCAACTCGTCGCAAAGGAGGTTCCTCAGGTAGCGCCGCCAGGGCTCATCAAGAGTTCCGGCGAGTTCGGCGACGATCCCGCCGATAGGCTGAACGCCACCCGGGCGATCTCCCCGTGGCTCAGCCACGACGATGACCCCCACAGCTCGCGCGAGGGCTCGGACCACCTTCTCGATCCTCGGAACGAGTTGATGCGCTGCGGCATCGTGCTCGCCGAGCAGGTGCCGGCGTATGGCCTCGCCCATGGCCAAGGACGTCGGCTCATCGATGAGCTGCGATCGCAGGCCGGTCGCGATGGCGGCGGCGTCAGGGACCCCATACTTCGCGGCGGCTCGTTCGAGTGCCGGCGCGATGATGGCGGCCGCCGTCAGCATGGACGAATACGACTCCTGTCGGCTGATCTGCTCGCGCAGCTTCTCGTCCTCGCTGGCGAGCTCGCGGACGGTGGCACCCTCTGGCCCGATGACATGGTGGGTGGCCCGGAACAGGAGCGGTGTCGCCTGGCGAAGCTCGTTGGCGAGGGCGGCATGCCGATCCGGGTCTCCGCTCGGAGGACCGTACGATCCAATCCTCCGCAATCCTGAGGCGAAGTCGTCATCACCTACGAGGGCCTCGATGAGCGGGTCGGTCTGCTCTCGCGGAACCTCGACGGTCGTGCCGATCGGCTTGAGCCCGAGCTCGTCAACCTTGATCGCCTGGAGCTCACGCCGGATCAGGGCCGCTTCATCCCGGAGGCCGTAGGTCGTCGCGAGCTCCAACGCTCGCCGGAGGTTCGTGAACCTCGTCAGGCCGTCCTGCGCATCCGCCTCTCGCCACCGGGCAACCTGGCGCCGTCGGACCGCACCTCTTGACTCCTCGTCTGGGAGCAGCTGGACGAGAAGGTCTCCGGCCGCATCCGCCACATAGCCCTTGTCCGAGCAGACGGCTTCCGCCCGCCTGGCGACCTCGAGAACCTCCGCTGGTCGCACGTCAGCAGGGGCATGTGCGAGACCTTCGAGCAGCGTCAGGTAGATGCCAGGCTTGTCCGGCTCGCTCTCAAGGGCGGTCACCGCCGCGGTGAGAGCGATGGATCCGAGCACGGCCGCTCGCGCCCGATCGCCGATCGAGAGCGCGAGCTCGAGCCCGCGCAGTATGGACTGGGTGCGGGTCAGGTACTCGTCCGACCCGTCTCGCGCAAGCGCCTCGTATCCGTCCAGCGCCGAGCGCGCGAGACCGTCCGGGCGTTCCCCGAAGCGCCGACACCAGAGAAGGTCGCCGTAGCGGGACCGAAGGAGTGGATGATTGATGACCTCGAGGGCGGACGTCCACTCCTCGAGCACCTCGCCGGGCATGCGGTCCAGCGGCATCGGGTACGTGCCCCCCTCGAACGCGAACCTCGGCGCAAAGGGCTGGCTGTCGTCGCGCTCTCGCGCGAGCTCCTTCACCTGGAGGACGTAGTCGAACGCAGCCCGATGGGCTCCGAGCCGCTCATCTGCCTGCTCATCAGCCGTCGTGCGGAGGGCCGATCCGACGTCATGCCAGTCGGAGGCACCCGCGAGGGCACGCGTCAACGCTTCCCGGGTCGTCTCGTCCATGTCGGTGAACCCCCCAAAGGCTCGCTCTCGAGGATGCCATGGCGCCGGCACCTGCGGTCGCCCTACGGCGCCAGTATCAGCCCTTCAGGAACGTCCAGCCGGGCTCCCGTCCCTCCTCGCGCCAGATCCGGTCGAGCGCCCGATCGCGCAGGCTGACCGATTCGGGCAGGCGCTTCTGCACCTGGTGGCAGCTCGGGTAGCGACCCTCGGCGCGGATCTCGGCGATCGCCGCCCGGACGAGGGCGGCCTTCTCGGCCTTCTGGCGCTCGGCCCGCTCCGCCCGCCATCGCGCGTACCGCTCGGCGATCGCCGCGCACTCCTCCGGGCACCGGCGCTTCGCCTGGCGCGTGTCGACCCCGACATCGCGGAGGATGGACGCCAACGAGCGCGGCTCCTGGGCCGTCAGCTCCCGCGCCAGCCGGCGGCGGATCGTGCGCCAGTCATGGGCGGCATGACGCTCGTCCGACGGCCGAACGTACGGCAGCTCACCCTCGCGCGTCGGCGTCGCGCGGATCGCATCGAGGTCGCCGCGGAGGAAGTCGACGAGCGCGATCCCCGACGCTCGGCAGAGGCGCAGGGCGCCCGGGAGCGAGGGCTGACGGCGCCCGTCCTTCCAGAGGCTGAGGGTCGGGAGGGCAATCCCGATGGCCACGGCGAGCTTCGTGAGCGAGAGTCCGGTGCGCTCCCACGCGAGCCGGACGGCCTGCGAGGTCATGCGGCCCGACACGGGGCGCTCGATCGCGGGCGTCGTCGCGATCAGCCCCCCGACCTGCTCGGCCACGAAGCACTGCCAGTCGAGCTCGTGGCCTCCGATCCGCTCCGCAGCGCCCAGCGCCAGGGTGCCGAGCCACGCCCCGCACCGGCAGTAGCCGACACGGGCCCACGCGGTGAGGACGCCCGCCGTCCTGCCGCATGACTCGCACCTCGTGCGCAGACGAACCTCGTGCTGGATGCACGCGCGCACCTCGGCGATCTGCCAGATGAGCGGTTCGTACACGGCGGGCCCGCGCAACCGCCAGGTCTCGAGGCACGCCGGGCACCAGGCCCGCTCCGAGCGGAGCAGCTTCTTGCGGGGCAGGACTTCCGCCCAGGGCAGGAGCGTGAGGTCGCGGAGGATCGGCCGGCCCGTCGCGGCACCGAGCGCATCGGCCCAGGTCGCAGCGACGGGGGCGTGGCCGACGAGGCTGCCCGCCGGACGGCGCGTCACCCGCGCCAGCTCCTCCTCCCAGGCCGACGCGTCGCCGTCCGCGAGCCTGGGGTGGCCGAGCGCCGGCGCGAGGACGTCGCGGACGAGGCGGGCGGGCGCCAGACCGTGGCGCCAGGCGAGCCTCGAGACGTAGCCCGCGAGGCTCTCAGCGAAGGGCGTGCCGAGCCCGATCGGATCGAGCCCGACCAGGAGGCTCCGTGCTGGACGCCGCTCCGGCGTGTAGTCCCAGCCCGCGGGCAGGGCGATCGGATCAGGCGACATCGCCCGCCCCCATCTCGAGCCGGACCGGGCGCGGCTCGCCCGGGAGCAGGACCTGCCCGCTTGCGGTCCTGGGCGGGACGTACGCGCGGGCGGCCTTCGCCGGACCGTCGCCCGCGAGCATCCGCTTGCCGCTCTCGATCTCGGCGGCGGCCTGGCGGAGCGCCGAGGCGGGATAGGCGGTCTGGCGGAGCGCGACCGCGAGGGTGCTGCGACCCCCGGAGCGACCGATGTGGTGCTCGGCTTCGACGAGCCAGTTCCGGAGCGAGCCGATGCAGCCGACCGACCCGCTGAGCAGCTCGTCGATGAGTGCCTCGTCCGGGGTGACGTCGACCCCCGCCATCAGCTCGAGCATCGTGGTCGCCGCCGTCGCGAAGGCCTTGCGCTCGCGCTCGATGCCGGCCTCGTAGCCGAGGAACGGGACGGTGCGGATGCGGCGCGCGACCTGGAAGCTGATGTCGCGAAAGGCGAGGACCGGGAACGCACCGACGAGGAGGATCCGGACGCCGGCCGCCGCCGCGAAGTCCTTGAGGACGTCGAGCTGTTCGGGGGCATGCGCGGAGCCCGCGAGGACCGAGAGGTGGTTCGCCTCATCGAGCAGGATCGTCCGCACGCCCCGGTCGCGACAGGTACGCACGGCGAGCCGGTACATGTCCTTCGCCCGGTCGCCGCGGCGGTTGTTCACGCCTGCCCGGACCCCGAGCGAGATGACCGAGTCGCCGGTCAGGTGCTCGATCGCCGGCGCCTCCGCGGCCTCGATGATCCGCTCCCACAGGGCCACGAAGTTGAACCGGCCCGTCCACGACGCCGGCGTGTCGACGACGATCGCCGGCCGCAGCGACGGATTGTCGCGCATCGCCTCGCGGGACTCGTACGCGAGCGCGTTGTCGATCATCCGGATGAGCGCCGTCTTGCCGACCCCACCGGGACCGACGACGAGGACGAACGGGTGGTCGGCCGGGCTGGTGAGGACCTCCATTGCGCGGTCGTGCGCAACCCGAAGACGAGGATGGGCGACGACGGTCGCCGCGAGCGCGGAGGCCGGACCGGCATCGCGGTCGGGGCGCCGCGGGACGAGCGGGGCGAGGGGCAGCAGGGCGGGCGTCATGGCTGACTCCTTCTGGTCGCGACGGTGGGACAGGCTGGAGCGGTCGGGGGCATCGGCGATCCGGTCTCCTCCCATGCATAGGCGTACGGGTCGTCCGCCCCGTCGACGGGCGCGTCGGCGGGCTGCGCCGACGCCTCGAGCGTCGTCGGGTCGATCCCCGCAGCCGGATGGGCGGCCTGCGTCGCCGCGTTCATCTCGGCCCGCAGACGTTCCCGGCGCTCGGCCGCCGTCTCGCGGGCGCGGGCCGCCAGTTCGGCGAGCTCGACCTTCACCTCCCGGTTCGCGGCCGCAGCGACCGACCCCGTCCGGGTCGCCACCGCGCCCGCGTGAGCGATCTCGTCGACCGAGGTCACCCGGACCCGGGCGAGGCTCCGGCATTCGACCCGGAGGTAGCGACCGCCGAGGTCGACGAGGGCCCACGAGGGGTCGCCGAGCGCAGTGCGGACCGGCCGCGCGGTGTGGGCCAGCCCGGGTTCGCGGAACGACGGGTGGTGATAGGCGAGCCGGCCGACCGTGAATCCCTTGACGGGGTGGAGGACGCGGGTCGTGCCCTCGACCGGGGCCATCGTGAGGAACCGCAGGCGCTCGTCGAGCGCGACGTACGGGATCGTGGAGCCCGCGCGCGCGGCGAGACCGGCGACGAGCGCGTCGTGGCGCGCCTGCCCGAGGTGTGGCGCGATCCGCTTGCCGACGATCGCGTTGTACTCCTCGAGGAGGCGGTCGAGCCAGGCGATGTCGTGGATCGCGGCGCGGGTCGGATCGACCTCCTTTGTCTGCTGGCGCACATTCCGCCGGGTCTGCGTGTTCCCCGCGAGCGCGTAGAGCAGGTCGAGATCGAGCGCCAGGAAGCTGCGCTCGACCGGAGCGCCGTGGCGCGGGCGCGACTTCGGACGCCAGTCGATCTCCACGCCGTGGGCGAGACAGCAGACGCTGAGCGCCCCGCCCCGGTGCTCCGGTCCGAGGTCGACGACGATCCTGCGCGGCAGGACGCGCCAGCGCGCGACGCACCGCCACAGGAGCTCGAGGACGACGGCCTCGGACGGCTCGACGTAGCCGACGTAGCGGGCGATCTCCTCGCCCGTCCGTCCGTCCACCATCCGGTGGAGCCAGGCGCGTCCGAGCGGGAGGCCCGTCTCCGGGTGGGCGGTCTCGAGGTCGAGCTCGGTGCCGTCGATGTGGGCGACGGCGAACGCGAAGTCGCCGTTCGGGGCGGCGGCGTCCACCTCGATCGGGGCGAACTGGCGGTGGCGGTAGGCCGCCTTGCGACCCTCGCGGGCCGCGACGACGTCCTCCTCGGGGATCGCGTCGATCCGGCGCTGCACGGTGCGCGGATGCGGCGCGGGCACCCCCGCCTCGCGACACCGGCGGACCACCTCGGCGACGACGTGCGCGGCGGTGGTCCCGTTCGCGACGAGGTAGATCTCCCGGATCGCTGCGTCGATGATCGCGTCGGTGCGTGGGTCGACCTTCGCGTTCGTGTTGCCCGCCGGGCGCTTCGGGCAGAGACCGACGAACGGATCGCCGGTCAGCGCTTCCATCGCGCGCCGGTCCTGTTCCCAGCGGCGCAGGGATCGGAGCGAGGCGTCCTTCGGAACCTGGCTGGTCTCGTGCCACACCGTGAGCAGCTCGTGCCGCCGCACCGCCTCGTCGAGCCCCTCCTGCCCGGTCGCCTCGTACCGGGCCCGGGCGATCAGCGCGCCGGGATGCGGACCGAGCGGCGGACGGGATCCGCCCTCCGGAACGAGCGAGCCGTCCGCCCAGGCGGCCTCGAGCGTCGCGCGCAGGACCGTCGTCGTCGCGCCGAGGCCACCTGCGGTGTCGCGAACGAGGATCTCGCGCGGACCGGCCGCGATGACCTCGAGCGTCGCGCCGAGCCAGACGAACCGGTGGCCGCTCGCAAGCGAGAGCGGCTCGCGCCGGGCGGTCCCGATCGCGAACGAGGGTGTGTGGCGCGCTGCCAGCGCCTCGGCGACGACCCTGGTCGGGTAGAGGGGGACCGCCCGCGGGAACGTGAGGTCGTCGCGATCGAGGTTCGCGTACACGATCCCGGCGGCGATGAGGACGTGAACCTGTCCCTCGCTGACCGCCTCGTCGAGCACGTCCGCGAGCGCGACCCCCGGGTTGGTCCGGACGCGATCGACCACCGTCCGCAGGGTCGCCGGATCCGGGAGCGGGGCGCGGAAGGCGGCGCCCAGGTGCTCGAGGTTCCGGATGAGCGTCCTGGGGAACTCGGCCGGGGTGACGATCTCGTACCGGAGGCCGAACGGCGCAACGTACGCTTGCGCCGATGGACACGCCCACCTCCCGGTGTCCGGGTCGCGGACGACGTCGTCGGCACGGTCGTTCGCGAGCTCGGCGAGCTCCTCGTCGGTCATCACGTCGACGAGCGCGACCCGGTCCCGTCGGACCACGATTGCGTCGGCGTGGCGGACCGCGCTGCGCCTCCTGCCGTCCCTCGTCGTCCACGACACGTGAACCGGGCAGTCGGGCTGGTGCGCGTAGGCGATGACGTCGGGGTCATGCTCGATCAGGCGGTAGTAGGGAAGCTCGCCGGTCCGCGACTCCCGCAGGATGGCGCCCCGGTTCTTGTAGCTCGGGTACATCCCCGCCGAGCTGAACGGCGTGGAACGTGGCAGGCGCGACGCCTCCGTCTCGAAGATGCCGACGACGAAGGCGGTCTGGTCCGCGGTCAGGCCGAGCCCGCGGAGGTGGTCCGTCAGGAGGGTGCGGCGCTCCGGGGTCATCGCTCTCCCCTCAGGCTGCGGGCGCAACGTCGAGCGAGGCGCGGCCGGTACGCCGCGCCGTCTCACGGACGCGAAGGCGCGCCGCGGCGGGGCCCGGCGCCGCCAGGAGCACGCGCTCGATCACCGCCGAGGGGGCATCGAGCCCGATCCCGCGCAGGACCGCGGCGGCCGCCCGGAAGTCGGGGGCGCGGAGCGCCTCGTCGAGTGCGGCGCCCCCGATCTCCCCTTCCCACCCGCGCGCGATCGAGCGGCGATGCTCGTGGAACCGGCCCACGACGGCGCCAATCGTGACTCCCAGGCGCGACGCGACCGCGCCTGCCAGCTCGTCGGGCACCATCAGCTCCACCTCGTGCACACGCTCGAGGATCCGCATCTCGCGCCTCCAGGCCGCCCGGCCTGGCCGTCGCCGAGCGTTGCCCGCCGTTGTGTTGCCCGTGCCTGCGGGCGGGGACCAGGCACGCGGGCCACCGTGCGCTTCAAGGACCGGGTCCAAGATCGACCTCCGGTCGCCCGGACGTCCCAGTCCGACACCCCGCGCCCGTTCTGAGCGCTTCGAGGGTTCGGCGAGTTCCGAGCGATCGGAGCCGTTGTGGACGGGATCAACCTGCTGTCAAGGCCTCCGGAGAAGCGTTTGTTTGGGCTACCGACGGGCCGCCTCGAGCGCCTCGCTGAGTGCGGGGCCGGACCGCGTCCGGTCCCGTGCGGCGAGCGAGCTTTCGGCAGGTCCTCCCGCACTGGCGGCTCAACGTCGGCAGGAGACCACGGAACGCCGGCGGCAGGCCAGCGTGGCGGGAGCGTTCGGAGGGTGACGAGCGGTCTTTGGCGTCTTCCTCCACGGCCTTCCCTTGACACCGCGATCGTCCGGACGATCGATCCCCTATGAGCACACCAGAGCGATACCTCGGATCCGAGGAAGTCAGTCGGCAACTCGGGATGAGCCCGGAGTGGGTCCGCCGCCAGGTGCAGGCCGGGCGCCTGCGGGCACGGGTTTTCACGATCGGCGGTCGCCCGACCTATCGGTTCACCCAGCCCGCCGTGGACGAGTTCCTTGCCCGGTTCTCGGTCGAGGCGCGGGGCGACGGGACTCGGATCGACCTCGAGGCCGGCGACGACGGGTGAGGATGACCGCGGGCGCGGACCTTCCTCGCGACATGGACGACGAGCGGGCGCCCGAGCGCAACCAGCGCCGAGGGGGCATCCGGGTCCGGTAGTGGTGGGAGCCCGTCGAGTGGAGCTGGGAGCTCCCCTCGGCCGCGATCAGGCCGGCGAGGTCCGCGCCCGAGGTAGCGGTCGTCGACCGCGTCGAGCACGGCGGGCAGAGGCACCGGCTCGGCCGGGGCACCGTCGGCGCGCGGGATCGAGGCGTGGAACTCTCGCAGGCGCGCGACCTCGGCCCGGGCGAGCGGCTCGGTCGCGCTCCGGTACGGGCGCCCGTCGGCGAGGAGGAGCGCCGCCTCGCGGACCGCGCTCAGCTGGCGCCAGCCGCGGGGCGAGGGACGCGGCGCCCGGGTCAGGAAGCCCGCCAGGGCGGTGACGTCGGTGAGCGCCCCGACCCACCAGCCGAGGTCGCGCCGGGCGGCGTAGTGGCAGACCCGGCCGATCGGCGCGCCGCGCGGCTCGGCGAGCGACGTGGCGGCCCAGGCGGGCGTCGGGTCGTCGTCGCGGACGACGTACGCCACATTCGGCACGTAGCGCCGGCGCTCGCCCTCGCCGCGGGCGAGGAGGGCAAAGGAACCGTCGCCGTCGAGGAGGCCCGCGATCGTGCCGGGCGAGAGGAGCACCCGGGCATAGGGGCAGCCAACCCGGTGGGGGAGGAACGGGACGCTCACCGCCTGCTCTCAGCCTCTGGGCCCGCGAGCCCGGCGGCCGCGATCGCCGCCTCGAGCGCCTCCTCGACGAGCTGGCCGTCGGCGGCGACGAGGGCGGCGGCGAAGGCGCGGATCGGCTCGAGGTTCGCCCGGACGAGCGCCGCCGCCCGCTCGCGCCGCTCGGCAAGGAGCGGCGGCACCGCGCTCGCGAGCAGGTCGGGCACGGTCGTCCCCGGGTACGCGCCGAAGCCGTCGAGGTCGACCGCGCTCACGGTCGGCACGAGCCCGCCCTGGGCCATCCGGTGGGCGAGCGCGGTCGCGCGGTTGAGGTCGCCCGCCGCGCCGAGCGAGGCGTGCCCGTACACCGCGGTCTCGGCCTCGAGGCCGCCGAAGGCGACGACGAGCTGGTCGGCGAGCTCGTCGGCCGGGATCGAGCCGATCGGGCGTCCCTCCTCGCCGAGTGCGGTGTCGCCCTCCCCGGCGCTCGCCCGGACGCGATGGACCCAGCCCGGGCCGCGGAGCGCGACCGCAACCGCGACGTGGCCCGCCTCGTGGACCGCCGCCCGCTCGAGGGCGGCGTCGTCGGGCTGGCCATCGCCGGGCCGGACCGCGCCGTTGCGACGGATCGCGGCCACGAGGTCGGCCTGGCTGATCCGCTCCCGGCCGGCGGCGAGGGCGAGCCCGCTGGCATCGTCGACCGCCTGGCGGAGCGAGGCCGGGGAGGCGCCCCGGGCGAGGGCCGCGAGCGTCGCCAGCTCGACCTCGGGGGCGACCGGGCGCCCGGCGAGGAAGAGCCGCAGGAGCGCCGCGCGCTCGGCCGGGTCGGGCCACCGGAACGCGATGTGGAACCCGATCCGGCCCGGGCGCATGAGCGCCGGGTCGAGCAGGCCGGGGTCGCGGTTGCTGCTCGCGATGACGATCGGGCCGGCGGCCGGCCGGAGCCCGTCGAGGGCGGCGAGAAGGGCGACGAGGATCGCTCGCGACGCGGATCCGTGGCGGCTCCAGTCGCGGTGCATCGCGACGAGGTCGAGCTCATCGACATACAGCGCGCTCCGCGCCCCGAGCGAGCCGAGGTGACCGAACAGGTCCCGCACGAGCGAGGGACTGAGCTCGTCGGCGGACAGCTCGTAGAGCGGGACGTCGGGGCCGAGGTTCGAGCCGAGGTAGCGCGCGACGAGTGTCTTGCCCAGCCCGGGCTCGCCGTGGAGGAGGATTCCCCGGGGCAGGTCCGCGCCCATCCGGCGGACCGCGTCGGGGTTGCGCAGTCGGCCGAGGACGCTGTCCACCTCGGTCAGGACCTCGCCGATGCCGACGATCGAGTGGCGCTCGATCGGGCCCTCGAGGCGGACCCGGTGCTGCTCGAGCCAGGCGGTGCTGAAGCGGGGCGCCATCGCGACCTCCGTGCTGATCGGCCCGGACCGTTCGTGCCCGAGGGCAGGGAACACCTTCGGGCCGGCTCGCGTCGAGCGCCGCCGGTGGGTTCGTTGGCCGTGCTGGGGTGAGTGCGGTGATTGGGCCGCGCCAATCTTGACCGCGTTGGCGTTCTCGCGATCGTCGGGTCATGGACACGACAGCGAACGAGTGGCTGAGCACCGAAGAGGCCGCCCGCCAGGTCGGGATGACCGGGGAGTGGGTGCGCAAGCAGATCGTGGCCGGGCGGCTCGTCGCCTACGTCTGGACGACGGGCACCCGGCGCACGTACCGGATCCGCCGGCCCGACTGGTCGAACTTCCTCGCCTCGTACCGTGGCCGCGCCGACGACCCGCGGTTCAGCGGCCCGCGGTAGGGGTGGGCAGGGGCGTCCGGCCCGGCACAGCGGGCCCGTCCGCGAGCGTGGGTTGCCGGTGGGCTGGCGCCCGGCATCCGCATCGATCCGCTGGCGCGTTGCTGGGGCCCGGGGACTGCCGCTCGAGAGGAATGCAGGCGGATCTGCCCGGTCGCCCCTCTCGGACCGCCGTCTTCGACGATGACCCGGGGGCGACGAGCCGGCGGGTGGCGGCGGCCCGCGAGCGCGCCGCCGCCGAGCGTGCCGCACGGGTCCGCCGCGCGCTCGACCAGCTCGCCGAGCTCGAGCGCCGGACACGAGC